>ERZ773070.1977-NODE-1977-length-11951-cov-30.828009_pt1 | contig 11951 bp, 7 predicted proteins | sample MGYA00580618_ERZ773070 | MGnify/ENA primary metagenome ERZ773070 (study PRJEB29015, sample SAMEA2738023) | human oral metagenome | biome: human oral; feature: human-associated habitat; material: dental | place: China | collected 2019 ...
TAGTTGGTGAACCAGCCGGGCTCGTCCTTCTTGCCCCGGCCGGGCAGGTAGTGCTCGTCCAGGTAGGCCAGGACCGAGTCGCAGTAGGCGAGCAGCACCTCGCGGCGCTCCTCGGGCGTGGCGGCCTTCTCCAGGCCCTGCACCGCCGGGGCCAGGTCGTCGACCGTGCCCGTGGCCAGCAGATCGCCCAGGTTGTCCTCCACTGGGGTCGAGATGCCGAAGGTCCTCTCGGGGTCGTTCTCCCCCGCCTCGGCCCACCGGCGCATGACCGTCCAGGGCCGGAAGGCCTCCAGCCCCTTCTGGGAGACCTCCAGGTAGGCCAGGAGCACCGACTCCAGCACCGCGGGCAGCAGGGCGTTGGCCACGATCATCTTGGAGGGGGGCGTGAGCAGCGGGGTGGGGAAGTCCAGCCAGCGCCGCTCCTTCCTGTCCCAGATGCGTACCGGCGTGTGATCGGCGTCATCGTCGCCCCAGGCGGGGCGCTCCAGGCCGCCGCACAGCGAGGCCACCCACCAGCCGCGGACCTGCATCCGCCGGTCCACGTCCCCCACCGGCACACCCCCTGCCAGGGGGCGGGCGCGCCGGAAGGCCCACACCTGCTTCCTGGCACCGGGGGATCCCTTGGCATGCTCCCAGACCGTCTTGACGGAGTCCAGGATCCCGGAGTAGGCGGCCGGGAGGGTCCGGGAGAAGGAGCCGAAGACGTCAATGCGTGAGACGGCCTTGTCGGTCTGGGCGGCATGTTGGATACGGCGGGACAGCTCGTCCTCGTCCACGTCCGGCAGGGTGGTGACGTAATCGCACAGCTGCTTGGTCACCACGTCCCCCTCCCCCACGGGAAGCGGGGTGAAGCGGTACTCGCGCTGGAACTTCTCGGCGTCGCTCCCCTTGTGGAGCCGCTCGTAGAGGCCCTTGTTGACCTCCGTCAGGGGGCGGGCCATCTCCATGGTCTTCTTCAGGCCCTCGAGCACGGCCTGGGCCCGCTGTTCCCGCTCGTAGTCGCCGGCGCCCTCGTCGCCTAGGTAGTCGCGGATGGACTGGGAGCAGAACTGCTCGAAGGACTCCCCGCGCCGGGCCACGAAGGCGCGCGAGCGCTCCAGCAGGTCCACCGGCCGCAGGCGCAGCTCGTAGCGGGCCGGGGTGGGCAGCACCCCGCCGGTGGCCCCCGGCAGGCCGCTGGGCACCCAGGCGGTGGCCACCGTCAGCAGGTCGGCCGGGGACTTGACCCCGGCGCCCTGCTCCCACACCCCGGTAACGACCTCGCGGACCGCCTCGGCGTAGGCCTGGTGCAGGTCCGCGCTGAACGGGGCCTGAACGGATCCCTGCACGTGCTCGTTGAAGCACCCGGGGTAGTCCGAGACCGCCATGAGGACCACCTCGTTGTGGGCGGTGGCGAAGCGCACCGGCACCGCCGCAGCCTCCGCCTGCCCCGCCTCGGGCTCGGCGGGCCAGGCGGTGTAGAACGAGGTCGCGACATTGGCGACGCCGCGCTCGGTGGTCTCCGTGTGGCGCGCCTCCTGCAGAACCTTGCTCGCGTCCTCCAGGACGTCCTGCAGGGGCTTGACCGCCGAGCGGGACAGGTCCTCCAGGGCAGCGGCCAGGAGCACCGAGGTTCGGGCCGCCAGCCACTGGTACACCTTCTCCTGGAGGGCGGCCTGGACCGCCTCCGCCAGCCGCTCCGCCCCGGCACCACCCAGAACCGCCTTGACCATGGCACGCATCTTGGTCACAAGATCATTGGGCATCTCCAGCGCGCCCGCGGGCCTGAGCGCGTCCAGAGCCCGCAGCCGCGGCACCAGGGAGTCGATGACGCCTCCGGGCTCACGCACCCGGGCCAGGACCGTGGCGGCGTAGGGCAGGCCGAGCCGGGCGATGGCGGAGCGGACGGTGACGACCACCTTCTGCGCGATCTCCTGGGAGCGCTGCAGGGCCAGGGCCGCCGCCACCTTCTCCAGCTCCTCCAGGGCGCGGGGCCGGTGGTAGTCCAGGAACTGGGCCATGCTCGTCCCCCACTCGGGGACGGGCATGCCGTCAGCCTGGGGACGCTGCCCCATGACGGTGGCCACGGCCTCCCCGGCCCGCTGGTTGAGGACGGCGCGGTTGACGCCCTGGCTGACCTCCTCGGAGAGCAGCCAGTTAATGACGCCCTGGTCCGTGGCGGTACCGGCGGTGCTGAGCACATTGACCCCCACGCCGTCGGGCAGTCCCAGGTCGCGCAGCTCCTGGCCCTGGTAGTGCTGCCAGAGGTTGGCCAGGCGCTGGGTGTCGCTGGTGGTGTCTCCCGGGATGCGGAACCCGTCCATGACGTGGTCCACGGCCCTGCGGGCCAGGCGCTGGGAGGCGTACTCCGCGTAGCGGTCCCGCCCCGTGCTCAGCGAGGCGTAGCCGAAGGAACTCCAGGCCGTGTTGTTCGGGTTCACGCCCCAGCTCGCCAGGTCACGGTTAGGTAGTTGGAGGGTATTCGCGATGTCAAAGCTCACGTAGTCCTGGAAGGCGTCGCCGGAGATGTAGCGGGCGAGTCCGCGCCCCATGCCCCGGAAGACCCCCTCGGAGCTGCCGTCCCCGAACACCGCGCCGGAGCCCCCGGCCTTGAGCCCAATAGGAGTCACCCGCTTAAAGGCCTTATTCTTCGTAATAGGGACCCCCAGCCTGGCGTACAGGTCCCGGTCGGCCTTCTCGGCCGCGCCCTCTGCACCCGACTGGGCAGCTACGATCTCACCGAGCATGGCCAGGGTGTTGCCCGGCATCCCCTGCCGCGCGTTGGCCGGCACCGTCTTCTGGAAGACCTCCGCCGTGTACAGGAAGACGCTAATATTGTCCGGGTTGATCTGCGGAACCAGATTCGTCCCTGCCACCAGGCGGCACACGTCCAGGGTCATGGAGGCCCCCGAGCCTCCCGCCATGGAGGAGACCACCAGCACCATGGGCGCCATATCAATGGCCGGGGCCGTACCGACGCCGGGCACCCGCCGGGCCACCTCCTCGGCCGCCCGCAGGGAGTCGGGGTGGCCCATGACCTCGACCGCCTGGCGCACCGCGTCCTGGATCTCCTTCAGCCTGGTGAGAATGACCAGCCGGCCGATCCCCCGGTACTGGCCGGCCCCGATGTTCAGCGGCACCGTGACGTCCTCCGGCCTGCGCGGCAGCCAGGTCGCCATATCCCGCAGCCCGGTCGAGGACTGCGCCTGGACGTCCCCCACCAGGGCCTCGTCCACAACCCGGTAGGCGCCGCTGGAGACGCCGCAGGACACGTAGTGCCCGCCCTGCTTGGACACCGGGGCGATCGACTTGGGGGCCTCCTCCTGAAGGGGCGTGTCCACATTGAGGAACTGCCAGCACCCCGGAATCTCCTCGATCCCGTAGACCCGGAGATCGGCCCGCAGCTGGTCCATCATGTAACCGAGGGTCTTGGCCCCCGAGCCACCGCAACCAATGACAAGTACGCGATACATCGTGCTGTTCGTCCTTTCCGCCGAGCAACCGGCGCCCAGCCCTGGAGCCGCCAGGGCAGCAGTGAGTGAAGAGAGGGTGCCCCCGTACGGGGCGCAGAAGGTCAGAAGGTGGCGGGCGGCGTCGTGCCCGAGTCCGACGACGATGCCGAGGCGCCCGACCCGGATGAGCCGTCCGCTCCCCAGCCGGAGCCCGACGTCGTCCCCGACCCCCAGCCCGAACCGGACGCGGTGCCGGATCCCCAGCCCGAGCCGGACGCGGTGCCGGATCCCCAGCCCGAGCCCGTCCCGAAGGAGGCGCCGCCGGAGGAGCCCGACGACCCGCTGCCGAAACCGGCGCCTTGAGAGTCGTCGGCGTCGTCGGCGGCCTCATCCGTCTTGGGGGCCACCTCAGCCACCCGGCTCGCCAGGTGCCGTCCGGCATCCTCCAGGACCTTCTGGAGCGCCTGGTTGCCCGGGCTGGCGGCCGCAAGCGCCACCACCGTCACGCGCCGGGGCGAGTCGGACTGATCCAAGATCGCCACCCAGTTGCCGCGCACGCCCAGCGGCAGGACCGCGCGGTTCTTGCGCGACCCGGGGTCGGCGCCGGAGACCGAGGGCGCATCGGTGCCGACCAGCTCGACTGCCGGCATCGAGGTCGGAGAGAGACCGATACGGACCTTGAACTCGTAGGAGTCCACGTTGAAACCGCGTGCTCGCGAGGACACAGTGATCTGCCTGATCTCATTGCCCGGCGGGAGTGGGATCGTGACCGTGCCGCCCCCTTCGGGCACCTCCACGACCTTCGTCGCGGTCTCCACCGTGCCCCCCGGTATGCGTCCGGTCACCAGCTTGAGGAGGTAGAGCAGCGCAAGCGGGATGAGGATGCCGGCCAGCAGCACCAGGACAAAGGTGGTCCACGCCGTCGTCACGTTGAGCGGGCGACGCATCTCGGCGTTGAAGGGGACCTGGACGGTCTGGGCGCGATCAGGGTTGTCGGCCGGCGCGAGAGTCACCTCGAAGGTGCCGGAGAGCGCCCCGTTGGCGTGCCCCTGTGCGGACAGTGTGACCGGGAGGGTCGCGGTGTCGCCGTCGGCCACCTCGATGCAGGTGTCCGCGGAGGATGCCGACGAGGACACGGTCACCGCTCCGGCGTCGGCAGGAGAGCCCGTGAGGCTCGGCTCACCGGAGCTCAGCCAGACGCAGCCGGGCCCGGTCACCTGGAGGTCCGCCGTCGTGCTCAGGTCCTTCTCCAGCGCGGAGAACGTGGCCTCACCGCCCACGGTCGGGAAGTTCACGGGAGCCAGGATGTCAACGTCCTGGGCGGCCTCGGTCGGGGCCAGAACGGTGCCTTCAGCGGTGCTCCCATCGGCCAGGGTGGTGGAGGCGGTGGTGACCGCCACCGAGGTCGTCAGTGTTCCGCTCCCGATCGCGACGTCCTGGGGGAGCTCAATGGTGACGGGATTCTTCAGGGCCGCGATGTCCTTGCCCGTCCACAGCTCGTGCTCGGTGCCCGCGGAGTCCTTGAGGACTACCGACATTGTCACCGCGCCCTTGACGCGGGAGGCCTCAACGGCCTTTCCACCCGCGTGGTCCAGGAGTGACAGCTTGACGTTCTCGGCGCTCTCGCCCTGCCGGAGCTCTGCCTTGTCCAGGTCCGTCCAGCTCAGGGTCAGCGGCGAGGACAGGTGGACGTTGACGTGAATCTGCTGATTCTGCGACGCGGAGGAGGGGTCCACAAAAGCCAGGCGCCACTGGCCGTCCCAGGCGGAGACCTTCGAGGCGTCCAGATCGGCCTGGAAGGTCCGCGACGTCAGCCACTGGGCGTTCACGCCCGCGCTCCCCTGAGTCCCGGACTGATTGCCCTTGATCACCAGAGGCTTCGTGGCGCCCGGAGCGTAGAGGTAGGCGTCGAGCCCGGGCGCGTCCGACGAGGCCATGACGTGGACGGAGTCCAGCGTCCCGTCCAGGACGAAGCTGTACTGACCCGCATTGCACGCCGTGCCCTGGCAGATGCTCACGGACTGGCTCTGCACCGTGTCCCCCGGCGTCGAGATGGAGTCGAAGGCCATGAGGAGCGAGTCGAGGTCGGACACCGGGTAGAAGGCTCCCGGGGGGCTCGAGACGTCGCCGCACTGCTCCACCTTGGCGGTAGCGGCATTGGTCCCGCCCCCTTCGCTGAGCCGGCGCATGAGGGTGAAGTCCGGCTGCGCGCCGCCGCCCCCGCTCAGACCGATCCCGATCAGCGTGATCCCGGCGGAACGGACCTGGTCGGCCAGGCCTGTCGACCGGCACAGGTCGGACTGGCCCGCCTTCTCAGCCTGCTGAACACCGGACTCCTTGGACAGGTCAGCGCCGGTCGCGTAGCTCTTGGCGTTGCCGAAATCGTGCTTGGCGCTGTCCGAGTCGCGCACATCCAGATCGAACTCCCCGTCCGAGAGCCAGGCGACGGCCCGGCAGCCCGACGTGTCGTGGTCCGCCAGGTCCTGGCGGGCTCCGTTGAGGGCGTTCCAGTAGTCCGTGTCGTAGTCCTTGAGGTCGTCGCCCACGGCCTGCACCGAGGAGGTGATGCTGTCCTTGGTGGAACTGGTGAGGCCGGTCCACTCGCCCACCGCATGGTAGTCGGCCGCGAAGCCCGCCACTCGCACGTCAAGGGTGACGCCGGTGCGGTCCGTGAAAGCGGCCAGACGGTCGATGAGGTAGTTCGCCGCCTCGACCCGCCCCTGGTCCGGGTCGGTCTGACGCATCGAGCCCGACTGGTCGATGAGGAGCGCCACCGAGCCCTGCCCGTGCCCGGACAGGCAGGCGCCGAACTCCCCGAGCCCCGACGTGCCGTCAGCGGATGGGGTGGAGGGCGCCGCGAGGGACGGCGCCGGGAGCGTGAGCCCCAGAAGGCCGGCAGCGAGGCACAGTGTCACTGCCGCCATGTGCCGATACGTTTTAGAACGCGATACGCGACGCATGCGGCTCACATCCTTCCCACAATGAAAGCAATACGAACGGCCGCGACCACGATCACCAGGAGCGCCAGGGCGATGCTGGCGCGGTACAGAAGCAGGTCGAGCGGTCCTCGCGCGTAGATGGAGTGCGTCTGCGCCTGCCGGCCCGCGTCCTTGAGCAGGAAGAAACCGGTCAGTCCCAGACCCACCAGGGCAGACAGTGACCATGCCAGCGCGCCCAGGATCAAGTTCGCGGCCAGCGCCGCCAGGACGAGGCCCACCAGGCTGGCGGCCAGGGATCCGTAAAGGATCGCAACCGGAGCGTGGACGACGGTGATCTCGGCCGACGATGACGCCATTCCGGGCGGCCCGCCCGGAGCGGTGAATACCGAAGTCTTGGCTACGGGCTTCTTCTGCACCTTTTCATCATCGTGGTCCCGCGACGCGGGGGCAGAGCTCTTGGCGGGCGATGACCCCGTCCATGCGCCAAGTGCAGGTTGTTGGGAGGAATTCGTCATTGTCTGCGTCTGCCTTCACGTCTAGGAGGGAGATGAGGGAGAGTAAAGACCGGTCATTTGTCCGGAATGACCGCATCGGCCGCACTGAGGATCTTGTTAACCTCCTCACGGCCCGGCGCATCGATGCCATACTTGTCAAGTTGAGCATAAACACCGTCGACCGTCTCCGGATCGATTTTCCCCACGTACGCATGCGCATTGCTGATGGTGCGATCCTTAAGCGCCGACCCACCCAGGTACAGCGATCCGATCGCCACGGGCAGGGGGAGCACTAACGCTGCCACAAAAACTATTACAGGCAACCATCTGGGGCGGCTAACGACCATTCCTCGAATACTTAAAACAAAGGCGGTGAAAACGAGCAAGGCCGATAGAGTCGCAATCAGGACGTCAGTCATATTGACCAGCGAAGCACCGGAGAGAAGAACCCCAAAAATGTCGATCGAGGCCAAGAAGTCATAAGACCCCCAGACAATACCCGCCAGTCCCAGCACACAGAGCGCAATAGCGGGGTACGTGGTGCGAGAGACTCGGGTCGGACCATTCTCACGAGCGCCGACCGCGAAGGCCCGCCGCGATCCTCCTACGGCCTTACGCCCTGGCGCGGTCTGCGGAGAGGAGAACCCTCCCGAAGCACCGGCAGCCGAGCCCCCCGACCCGAAGCCGGACGAGGCCGCGCCGGCCTTAGCGGCGGGCACCGCACCCCCCTTCCCGGAGCCGAAGGTGGGCGCCGCGGAATCAGGCCGGTACGAGCCCGTCCCTCCCTTGGCGCCCGCCGGCTCGCGACCAGAGCCGAAGGCATTGGGAACCCCGTCGAAGCGGAAGCCGGAATCAGTCATCACACATCCCTTGCTACAATGAGCGGCCAGAGCAGGCAGCCCCCTCTGGTCACTACTCCAGCTATTTGTCCTGTCATTGACAAAAACGCAATAATTGTCCGACCGGACACCCCGGAATTATATCTCACCCACGAACGATCCACAAAATAGAAGAACCGATCGCCGGGCCCCAAGAACAAAGACGCGCCCATAACCGGAGCGGGAACGACCCGCCTCGGAAGTGCGCCCGCAGAACCGCCGCACGGGCGACGTGCATGCCAAAACTCAGATCATCGACACAGGATCACCCGGACGCATCGGCACGGAGGCGAGGAGGGCAACCCTCCGCAGGTGCCGGCCGAGCAGCACAGACGAACAACGGGACCCCCTCACCAGAACGAAACTCATTGTTGCGAAATAACGGGAACTGAAACCCCTCCGGACGCTGAGCAGCATGCTATCGTCGCCGCCTCAAGCAGACAATGCTAAAGAACTTATACAAGCGTTCCTCTTGACATTCACGCCGCCATCGTCTAAACAACGAAGCCCTCCACCGCCAGCTTGCCGACATCGCACACGGCCCTTCGCGCAGCCGTCAGTACACGCCCGTCGGGCCGAAATGTCGCGGTCACGCGGGTCGTGCCGTCGTCGCCATCAGCATCGGGCTTCTCGACGTCGATCGCCGTCATACGATCGGTGGTCGCGCCGGAAGCCGCCGAAGGAGCGGACGGCAGCGGAGCCGGTCCGAGGGCCGCCGTCGCGTCGCCGGCGGACGACTCAGACTCCCGATCCTCGGACACGCCGCGATCGGACGAGACTGGAGTCTTGCCGCTCATGCTGAGACCTTCCTGAGAGAGTATGAGTGCATTGTGACCCACCACCCACCGGATGGCCAGATGCGTCCACATCTCAAGCAGTGCACGCACGCAACGGCATCCGGTGCGGCTGGACGCCTAGAAAGTGGAGTAACCTGCGCGAGCGATCTTGAAGCCGTGACCGTTCTGCTGGTTCCAGCACCTGACGCCGTCGTCGGCAGAGGTGCAGGCGAAGGCCCCGCTCTTGACGCTCTCGCCGTAGTCCAGGGTCATCGCCGTGCCGTCGGTCGCGAACTCCGAGCCGCAGGCCAGGGACGTGCTGTCCTGGACGGTCATGGAGAAGTAGACCTCATCGCAGTCCTCCAGCCCGGCGTCCCCGTAATCTCGCGCATAGATCGAGCAGGCGGCCCGGTTGTCGTCGATCTCGCAGGAGATGTTCTGCGAAGGCGACTGGAATCGGCTCGCCGAGACGGCGTTCGACGGAGCGGGCGAGACACTCGCCGTGGGCGTGGACGACGTACGCGTATGTGAACTGGTGGAATGCTCAAGCGACTGTCCGCAAGTGCGTATGACCACCGCGATACCGATGACCGCGATACCGATGACCAGCCAGCGGCCCAGCTGAGTCTGTGGCTTACTCGACGAGGCACTCGAGGACTGACGCTGCAGGGTCGTCTGGCTGCTCGTGGTCTGCCGCTGGGCCTCAGCCCGCTGCTGCGCCTCAGCCTGCTGGCGAGCGCGCTCAGCGGCCAGATGATCCTCCCACTTCTCGTTTGCCTTCGGCGTGACCGATCGCATCCACTCCCGCAGGTCCTCCGGACAGGACGGATTCAGCACGAGAACCGGGTGGAGCTCCGGGTAGAGGTCCGCGATGTTGCCGAGCCGCTCCGGGGAGGTCGATGGATCGGCGGCCTCAGTCGCCTCTGGAATGTCCCGGGCCTTCATCGGCGGACCTCTTCCAGACCGCGGCGCCTCGGCGCATCAGAATCGAGACGCCGCCCCGTGCGTGCCGCACGCGCGGTGGAACCATCCACGACCGCTGAGGACGCACTGTGATGGGAGACCGGAACCATGAGGGAACCCCTGGGGATGCTGGAGCAAAACCGGGCAACATGATCGCACCATCCCGCGCTCCCAACAAGGCGGCCCCGCGTCCAGCTTCTGATACGTCGTCCGCCCGGCGCGCAGAACGGGGCGCACCGGCATACGCCGGCGCACCCCGCAGCGCCCTATGAATCAGGGCCTATGAGTCAGGGCATGAGTCCCGGGAATCACCCGTTGCCATCACCGCTGCCGGCTCCGTCACCGCTGCCGCCACCGTTGCCCTCGTTGCCGGCTCCGTCACCGCTGCCATCGTTGCCGACGCCGTCGCCACCGTCGTTGCCGCCGCCATAACCGCCACCGCTGCCCCCGGTGTCGCTGCCATCGCCGTAGCCGCCGTCACCGGTGGTGCCGCTGCCGTCACCATCACGACCGGTGCCGCCCTGACCGTTCTGGCCGTTCTGGCCGCCCTGACTGCTGCCGTCGCCGCCCCCCTGAAGGATGCGAAGCAGGTCGTCGCGCCAGGGCATGCTGATGCCCGTGCTCTTGAGCTGGTCGAGGATGCCCGTGACCTGGCTGATGTCGACCTTGCCCTTCATCTCCTGCGCCTCGGCAAGAGTCTGGTCCTTCAGCTGGTTGCCGCCGAAGTAGGCCGCAGCGGCGGTCGAGCCCAGGGGCAGCACCAGGCTGCCGAGCAGCAGCATGATGGCCGCCGTCTTGGGCCGCGCCCGGGCGCAGGCGACGAGCGAGGCGACGAATGCGAAGAACGCCAGCAGCGCCCCGGCCCCGACGGCGATCGCCGCCGGCATGTTGACGATGTCGGACTTGCCGAGGACGATGTCGAAGACGCGCAGCGAGGTCAGGAATGTGTAGACGCCCCAGCCCAGCAGAGCCACCGAGGCCACGAGCAGGATGGTCCCGATCGGCAGGGCCGCCGTGCGCCGCCTGAGCGACCGGTTCGGCGGCAGCACCTCGGACTCCGGCTCGGACCGCCGCGAACGCCTCTCGGAACGGGGCTGCGGCTGGGGCTGCGGCGCCGGCTCCGCCGCGGGCTCGTTCCACTGCGCGGGAGCCCCGGGGGTCTGAACCGACGGCGCCGGGGCGTAGGCGGGTGCGACCGTGGTGGGCCGGCTGTCCGCCCACTCATCCGCTCCGGTCGGCATGACGGAGGTGGCGGGCTGCCCGTCGGACCAGCCGCCCGCTCCGGTCGGCATGACAGAGGTCGTGGGCTGCCCGTCCGCCCAGTCGGTCGGAAGGGCCTGGGTGGGCATCGAGTCGGCCGGATCCGGCGACGCCGGCTCCTCGGGCAGGCCATCGGTGCGCCGCAGGATGCTGGTGCGCTCCGCGGGGCGCGGTGCGTCGCGCCTGGGGTCGTGAGAACGAGGTTCGGGCGGTGTGGAGACAGACAAGGTGAGCACTCCTGTAACGGGTAGGCATGCTGTCGGCATGAGGCTACGCCCTCGGCCTGCGGACGTCACCAACCCGCACCCCGCCAGCCCTCCCCATGCACCGCTATCCTGAGGGCTCCACCCCTTGAAAGGCGGAGACGATGAACCAGCGCCCCTTCTCCGAGCCCCCCTCGCCTTACGCGAACAACGACGGGCGCCCCCGCCAGTACGACATCCAGCCCTGGCGCAGGTGGGCCTACTACGGAGGCGCTGTTCTTCAGGGCGCCGGCATCCTCGTGTTCCTCGGCTTCTTCTCCTCCTCCTACGGCGTCTTCAACCGGGTGCACGCGGGCGATGAGACCGCATTCACAGCCGTGCCCCACATGTTCAGCACGTTCCCGCTCGCGGTCCTCGGCCTGCTCATCTACGGGGCCGGCCAGATACTGCGCAGCGTCGGCCGCAAGGGGCTGGCGGGCTCGGGCCTCCTCCTGTCCCCCACCCGCGAGGCCAGGGACGCCGAGCCGTGGAGCCGGTCCAAGGGTGCACGGAGGAACTTCGAGGTCGAGGAGATGACCGCTCTCAGGGACATCACCGGCGCCTCCGGGGCGGCCCCGCGCCAGGAGGTGCGGATCCGCTGCCGGTCCTGCGGCTACCTGGAGACCGAGGACGCGACCTTCTGCTCCGCCTGCGGCCAGAGGGTCTGACCCGGGACGGACGCCGGGACCCGCGCGTCGACACCGGCGCCGGGAGGAGCGTCCCGAGCCGCGGGCACGAGGCTGGATGCGCACTGCATGAGTACGTCGAGCGCGGGCCTTCCCCGACCGTGATCTGCAGACGCCGGATGATCGGTTCCGAATAGGTGACGGGCCGGTCGAGTGGGTCGCGCGTCCAACGTCAACGGAAGTTCGTCGCGTGAACGTACCTTTCTCCCATCCTTCTGACCTCTACTCCCAGAAGGATGGGAGAAAGGTACGTTGACGTTGGGAAGGTACGTTCACGTTCCG
>ERZ773070.1979-NODE-1979-length-11946-cov-5.900093_pt1 | contig 11946 bp, 20 predicted proteins | sample MGYA00580618_ERZ773070 | MGnify/ENA primary metagenome ERZ773070 (study PRJEB29015, sample SAMEA2738023) | human oral metagenome | biome: human oral; feature: human-associated habitat; material: dental | place: China | collected 2019 ...
AATATCTTGATAATATGACAGATGAAGAAATTATAAAACTTGAACTACAAACAGGAAATCCAATATGTTATGAATTAGATGATAATTTAAAACCTATAAGACATTATTATTTGAAATAATGTTTATAAAATAAATAAATAGGAGAATATATGAGTAAGAAAAAAGATGTTTTAGATGAAGTTAATGAGGAGAAGAAAGATAAAGAAAATACTTTAAAAAAGAAGATAATAAATATATGGAATAAATTAAATGCATTCGAGAAAGTAACTAGTATATTAGGAATAATAGTATTTATTTTACTTTGTTTTGCATTGATTATAGATAAAGATGATTTAGTGAGGGTTTCGGTAATACAAATAATAGGAATTACTATAGCATTTTTATTAGAAAGAAATATAATTAAAACAAATAAAAAATGGATTAAATATATAATATTATTAATATGTTTTTTGATGTTAGGAACATATATAGATTATTTTAAGAGTAGTATTATTAAAGCAAATAGTAAGAATAAAAACTATGATGTTAATTTTAAAGAAGAAAAAACTAATATTCCTTGGGATCAGATTATATTATTAGATAAAATTCCTAAAACTAAAAGTGATATTGGAAAAATAATATATAATTCAGATGAAAAACTAGAATTAAAAGTAAATGATATAGCAATAAAAGATTTTTATAATTATATAGAAGATTGTAAGATTAAGGGATATACAATAGATATTGAGAAAGAAGAATATTCATTTAAAGCATATTCAGCTGATGAATTTGTGTTGAATTTAAATTATTATCAATATACTAAAGAATTAAGAATTTCTTTAGAAAAAATAGAAAAACTTGGAAATATAGAATGGTCTAATAGTGAACTTGCTAAATTGTTACCAATACCTAAATTTGATAAAGGAAAAGTAATATCAGATACAAAAAAATTGTATTCAATTAATATAGCAGAAATGAATTTAAATCAATTTAATGAATATATTGAACAATGTAAGGAAAAGGGATTTAAAAATGAAATAAAACGAACAGATAAAAGATTTGAAGCTAAAGATGATCAAAAAAATAAACTTAATATTGAATATATAGGAAATAATAGAGTGACAATAAAGTTAGAAGAGGCAATATATGATATTAAATTAAAAGTTAAATTTAATAAAAATATAATTCTTAATAAGTATGATATTAAAATGTATATAGATAATATGTATAAGGCAGATTTATTACATGGTGAAAGTAAAGAATTTGAACTTACACTTGATAAAGGAAAACATAAAATAAGTTTTGATACTTTAAAAGATAAAACTATAAAAGGTGATATTGATTTAGAAATTACAAAAGATGAAACAATAGAGCTAAAAGTTAATTCTAATACTAATGATATTTCAGTAGAAAATATGACAAATAAAGATCAAGAGAAGAAAGAAAAAAATGAAGAATTAGATAAAAAAATAATTGAAACTAAAACAGAAGAAAATAAAAATAATAAGGTTGATTATTATAGTAAAGATAAAGAAAGTGCTAAAAAAGGAAATACAGGAATATATGCATATAAAAAAGAGAGAGGGCGGATTGTATGATATTTATCTTATTATAGATTTAGATCAACAATATGTTTATTATTTCACAGAAGGAAATGATTCAAATACTTGTGAAAAAAGCAAAATTATATCTGGAGATTTAAATACAACACTTACAAATATACAACATGAAGGTTCAAAAACATGGAATGAAAAGTTCTACTTCAAATATAAAGAAATGCCCTATCATTTGATATATAGGGATGGTAAAAATTTTGAATGGAATTTTTATACAACAAATTTAGAAGAAGCATTAAAGATAAAAGATAAGAAAGAAATATACGAAGTTTAAGTTATAAAATATTAAAAGATATGTTATATAATTATAATATATCTTTTTTTAATGTCTAAAATATGATAGATTTAAGATATAAAGTATTAGGAGGTAATATATGAAGAAAAATATAGAAAAGATATTAATAATTTTAAATGTGGTATTAGTTGCTATTCCGTATTCTATGTATTTTACAGGAATTGATATGCAATCACTTCATTTTATATGGGCATGGATTATAACATTTATACTTGGAATAATAGTAGAAGTTTTTTCAAAAAATGAAAAATTCAAAAAAATATACCCACTTATAGCTATGTTAATAGGTATGCCTTTTGTAATAGTATTTTTATCATCAATATATAAACAACTTGTGGTATTTGATGGTAGTACTATTGTTATAATATTAATACACTATATGTGTGCAGCTTCAGGTAGATCTGTTGTAGAATGTTGTAAGACAATATTTAAACATATTAGAAAAAAGAAAGATGGTGAATAATATGTTAAAAATAAGAAAAGAATTATGGATAATGATAATACAATTTATTGTATTTTTGGGAGCACAAATAATAGCAAAGTTATCAGGTGATATGTATGGTTCACTATTTGTAGTATTAATAATATATCCTATTTCAGTTTTAGTATTATCAATAGCTATTTCTTGGATAGAGAGTAAGCTTAAATACTTATACCCAATATATGTTGCTATAGTTTTTTTACTGATGGCATATATATTTTTAAATAGTTCAGCATATATTTATAGTGTTATATTTGCAGGAATATCGGTATTTGGTATGTTAATAGGATTTATTGGTAACTATATATCAAAATTTTTTACTGAAGAGAAGGGAAATAAGATAAAATAATTGATATGAAAAGGGAAAGAGAATGAATAGTTTTACAATAGGATTTGGGATTTTTACAGTAATATTTTTAATTTCAGCATTAATAGTTGATAGGAATAGTTCAAAAATTATAGGATTTGCAGGGGAGTATTGGGTTCAAAAAGAACTGAATAAGCTTCCAGGAGAATATCTTTTTCTAAGTGACGTTATGCTAGAAATTGAAGGTAAAACAACACAAATAGATCATATTGTATTTTCAAAATATGGAATATTTGTAATTGAAACAAAACAAAGAAATACATACATTACGGGAAATGAACATGATAAGTATTGGATAGTAAAAGCAGGAAGAAAAAAACATTATATGTATAATCCAATACATCAAAATTATGGACATAAGAAAGCAATTGAACAAATATTAGGTTTAGATGATAATCAGGTAATAGATATTGTTTGTGTGAGTGGCCAAGCAAATTTGAGGATAAAGTCAAACAAAGTTGTTAGAGTAGAGAGATTAGTAGATAGAATATTATTTGAAAAAGAGGAAAAGATACAAGACTATGTTAGTATGGCACATAGAATAAATGCGATGAATATAGTTGATAAAAAGTATAGGAAACAACATATAGAAGATATAAAGGAAAATATTAATAATAACACGGAAGAATTAAGAAAGGAAGTTGTTATGAACAGATGTCCTAGATGTGGAAATGAACTTGTTATAAGAAAAGGAAAAACAGGAGAGTTTGTAGGATGTTTAAGTTTTCCAAAGTGCAGATATACAAAGGAAATAAAAAAGAGTAATACAGAAGATACAACATTATTTTAGAAGAGGTAAATATGGCAGATATACAATATGCAAATGCATATACAGAAGTTTTAGATATATTAAAATATATATCAAAAGAAGATTATGAAAAGATACCAAAGAGTAAGATAAAAGTTTTTGAAGAAAATAGTAATAAGAATTATAGTTTTACATATGATGAAAATAAGACGTTAGATGAACAAAATGTATCTGAAATAGCAAAAGCTATAATAGCAATATTATTTAGAGATTATTGGGCAACAAAAGAACAAAGATATGTTATTATAAAAAAACAACAAGAAATTAAAGAACAAAAACAAAAAGAGATTATGGCTAAGTTTGAGCAAAATAAGAAGATTTCTGAAAAAGATTTAAAAAAGGTTAATGTAGCAAGCGATTTGGACTTAGATATAGACTATGAATTATTAGGAACAAATATGCCATTATATAAAAAAGAAGAAGGATTTTTTGAAAAACTTGTAAATAAAATAAAGGAATTATTGAATATTTAGGGGGAATGCTTGAAAGAAACAATGGAAAAAGAAGAAAATATTGTAACATTAAGTGAACTTATAAATAGAGAAAAAGAAATGCAAAAAGCAATTTTTCTTCATTTTACAAGAAAAGGAAATCAAGAAGATATAGAAAAAAAGGGATTAGATCCAAAGGCAAAAAAAGAAAATGCAGTAGCAAATGATAACCAGACACCAGTTGTATATTTTTCAGAAGGTCTAGATGGTATGTTTGAAACATTAAATACATGGGTAAGATATGAATATTATGTGAAAGTACAAGAAAAAAGAAAGGAAAGGATGATTAATGTAAAGTTTGGAAGTGAAGAGATTGATCCTAAAATTTTAGAAGAAGTACATGAAAAAATGTATAATGATTTAAAAGATAGAATGTATTATAGCATAGATTTAGAAGAGGGAGTTGACTATCTTAAAGATGATATAGATGATAAAAAGATTGATTTAAAAACTAGAAATATGCCTGAATTTATTATAAAAGATGTAAAATGGCAATATGGTGATGGAGAATATAGTGATTTTAATGATGTTAAACAAGAAAGATGGAATAGAAATACAATAAAAGGTAAAGTGATTGAACCAGAAAAATTAACAAAGGTTATATCAGAAAACGGAGATATTGATGCATTAACAGTAGTTATTGAACAATATGAAAGATATGATAATAACTCAAAAGAAAAATTAAAAGAACTTTCAGATCTTGTTAATTATTGTAAGGAAAAAATAAAAGAAGAAAAAGAAGTTGGCATCAAAGAAGATTCAGGAGATACGAATAAGGATATTAGAAAAACATTAATAAGTCAGGTATATGATAAATTTACAGATGTTGAACAAATGAATATTATTGAAAAGACTATAGAAAATGATGAAAAAGAATTGAAGATTCAAGATAAGAGCAATGAAGATAAGGAAAATGAGATAGGAAGGTAGCTTATGGTAGATGTAAATAAATTAATGAATGAATTAGAAAATATATTAGAAGATCCTAATAAGATAGAAGAAGTTGAAAATACAATGAGAGAAGAAGAAAAAGTTATATTAGAAAGAATAGCAGAAGAAGAGAGCTTTAAGATGTAATATCTTAAAGTTTTTTACTTAAATTACTTGTGAATTTTTAGTACAGATTTTTATTGAAATTAATACAAAAATGTAATAGAATGGTAACAAGAGGTGGAAATGAAAGAGAGAATACTTGAGGGGATTAACAATATTTTAGGGTACACATTATTAGCATTAGTGTGTTTAATAACATATAATTTTATACCAGTACGGAGCAATAGTAGGTACAGTGGCAGTATATGCAATGTCTTTACCTATTATTTCTGCTTTAGTAGTAAGTATATTGGCACTTTTAGTTACAAGTCCTTTAAGTATATCAGTATATTTAATATTTCTTGTACTATTTGTGATGGAAACATTGATTTTTAAACCACTTGTAAGTTATGAAAATAGGAATGAAAGAAAAAAAGTTGGGACATATCTTATTATAACAATGTCTATAATACAAATAATAAATTTAGGGATTATAAGAAGTGTGACATTTGCGATTATAATGTATGGAATGTATAAAATAGTAGTAAATGGATTATCAGTTGCATTTAATAACCAAAGAAAGATTGTGTTTTCAAATGAAGAAATAATAAGTTTAATTCTTACTATAATTATATCAATAGTATTTAATTATAGTATGGTTAAAAATATAAATTTATTAGGGTTAAAAATACAGAATATATATATATTGATTCTAGCTATAATTACAAGTATAGTTGTTCCTAAAAGAGGTGCAGTAATAGGAATAACAACACTTGGAGTACGGATATATATTAATGAAAAATATTGTGCCTTTAGATATGTATAACAGTATTAATTATAAAATGATATGTGTCACATTATATGTTGTAATACTTTCTCTGGTGGTTAGATTTAATAAAAAATATACACTTTTAAGTTTATGGGTATTAAATCTTATTGTATTTACACTAATGTATAATGATTTATTTACATATATGTTATATATATGTATACCAACAATTATATCAAGTGTGATTTTAATTAGAAGTATAGATTTTGATTTTTCGAAGATGTTTGATAATGAATATATTTTAGGAGATCGGAAGTGAGAGAAGATTAAATCCTGTTAAAGTAGAGAAAAAAATTGACATTCGGTAAAAATACTCCAGAAAAGAAAAAAGAAAGATATGTTTTAAATAAGCTTGAATCTGAAGAAAATATAAGGAATTTTGAAGAAAAGATAATATTAGATAAAAAAGTTAAGAAATTAAATATATATAATCAAATAGTATATTTTGACAAAATTATTAAAAATATATATCTTGAATGTATTAAAAATAATAATATATTAAATATTCATCAAATTTTTGATATATTAAATATGAATAATTTAGTTGTTGATATTGAAGATAAAGAAACTGTGAAAGAATTAAAAATTTTAAGAGAAGTATCGATAAGAATAATAGAAAATAAAAGAAAAAAGATACAAAAAGAATATGAAACAAGACTTAAACAAGAACTAGAACAAGATATAGAAAGAAAAGAATTAGAAGAAAAGAAGAAGAGAGAAATTGAATCAAATTTTGATTTAGAATCAACTTCTAATTCTATAATATCAGAATTAATATTAGAATCAGAAATTATAGATGATCAAGAAAATTCTAAAGAAAACAAGAAAATTGTTAAAAAGTTGGTAGAAATAAATAAAAATGCAATAAAAAGTATAAAAAACAAACTTTTAAAAGAATAGGAGAAAAAATATGGCGGGGAAGAGATTTAAAGATACTGAGAAAAAACTAAATATAAAAAAAGTATTATTAATCTTGATGATACCTGTAATAATAGCTGGAGGTTATTTTGGTTATAAAGAGTTGCCAAGATTTTTAGAAAATTATAATGTTACAAGAGTTGCAACAATAGGGTATTATCCATATAAGAATGAAGAAGGAAAATGGGGAGTTATAAATCGGATCTGGTGATATAGTAATACCAAATCAATATGAAGAAATGATAGTAATTCCTAAAAAAGAAAAAGATGTTTTTATAGTAACAGAAATCACAGATTATGAAAAAAAAGAATATACAAATAAAGTTTTAAATTCAAAAGGTACACAAATATTCAAAGAATTTGATAAGATAGAGCCAATTGAATATAATTCTAGTGATATTACATATGATAAAAATGTGTTAAAATTTTCTAAAAATGGTAAGATTGGTCTTATTGACTATGAACGGAAATGTTAAGTTTGAACCAGAATTTCAAGAACTTTCTATTATGGGAAATATTACAGAAAAGTTATTAATAAAAAAAGAAGATAAATATGGGATTATAAATACTAAAACATATTCATATTCTATTCCAAATATATATAAAACTATAGAACCAATAGATAATACAGATAGTAATACAAATTATGATGTTGTATTTGAAAATTTACATGGAGTTATGACTGAAAATGGTAAAAAGGTAATTCCAACAGAATATAATGAAGTTTTAAAAATGAAATCATCAACATATGTTTCAGCCAAAAAAGATGGTGATATAGCATTATATAATTTAAATGGAGAAAAAGTATCACGGATATATTAAAGGGATAAAAGAAATAAAAGATGATGTTATAATATATGAAAATTCTGGAAAATTAGGTGTAAAGAAATTAGATGGAAAAGAGTTACTAAAACCAGAATATGAAGAAATAAAGAAAATATCAACAAATACATATATAGTAAAAAAAGAAAAATATAATGTTTTAAAGGTAGAAGAAGGTACAGATAATGTTAATATAACTGAACTTATAGAAAATGGAAGAGATACTTTAGAATACTATAAGGATGGAGCATTTTATATAGCAACTACTAAAAATGAAGGAAAAGAAGAATTCTATAATAGTGATCTAAATTTAAAACTAGAAGGTAAGTTACTAGAATATAACAAAAATGATGGATATATTAGAGTTCAAAAGAAAGATTTAAAAACAGAAGCTTTTTATAATTTTAAATTTGAAGAAATTTCAGAAGAACAAGCATATAAGACAAATAATTTATTTAGATTTACTGAAAATGGTAAAGTTGGATTTAAAAATAGTAAAGGTGTAGTTATAGTTCCTGCAATTTATGATGATGCAACATATCAAAATATATATGGATATATTGCAGTAAATAGATCAGGAAAATGGGGAAGTTTAGATTATAATGGTAAGGTCATTGTAGAACCTAAATATAATCTTAAGGATTATACATATATAGATTTTATAAAAGATATGTATAGATATAAAGATGCAGATATTGTAGCATATGTAAAAGAATAATAAAAAATATATAAATATAATTAAAAAATTAATAGTACAAAAGAGAATAATATTATGAGAGAAGAAAAATTTAAATATCAATATACATATCATATACTTCCATATAAATATGAAGGAAGATATGATGAATATATAACAAAATTATTAAAAGATAGAAATATGATTGAATATAGATATGATAAAGTTAGAAACTTAGAATTATTTTCATATTTCAAAAAAGATATACTAGATCTTATGTTTTATGAATTTCCATATAAAGAATCAGAAGATTTAAATATTCAAAAAAAAGTTAGAAGACTTGTAAAAGAAGAAAGTATAACATTTGAATATGATATTATAGATAAAGAAAGAAATAAAATGAAAATGGGAGATATATTTAAGATTCCATTAGATGATAAAAATAATAATACATTAGAAAAAGAAAAAACTAGTATAAAATTTGATATAGAAGATTTTAAAATAATAGTCTTTAAATCAGGATTAGCATTTATTATTTTAAAAACTGTAATAACAAATACAATACTAATATCTGATGTTTTAGATTTTAATTATAGGTTTAAAAGTATACTTTCTAAAAAAGATATTTTAAAAAAACTTGATAATATAGAAATAAGTCTTTTAGGGGATGAGATAAACGGAATTGAAAAATTAAAACAAATATTATTAAGTTATATAGGTAGTAATAAAAATAATAAAGATTTTAATAATGATAATGAATTTTACACATTTTCATATCTTTGTGTGGATAACATGTATACAAATAATAGCAAGGAAAAAAATATTTTTAAAGATATATATATAAAGTATTCAAGAATATTACAGTCAAGTTACGATACAGAAGGATTAGAAGAAGAGACTATTGTATCTAAAAATATGAAAGAAATAAAAGATGCAAATATAGGAATAACAAAGACAAGCTCAATGCTATTGTGCTCACGGAACAGATCCTTTTAATTATACAGTACTTCCACGTGACTATGAAACTAAAATGTTGTATACATATATATTAACATTATATCAAAAATTGTTTTTGAATATGATAAATAAGGAACTTATAAGCGAAAATATTGGAAAACAAAATATAGGTAGATCTAAATTTAACGATTTTATAGCAAATATGTGGTATAATGAAATTACACTTTCTGAAAAAGGAAGTATATATTATGATTATTTAAAAAAGGTCATGGAATTAGATAAAACTTTTGAAGAAATAAAGGTGAAATATAAGTTGACTTTTAGATATAATATGGTTGAAAGAACAAATTCTATTTATAAGTTTATTGGACTTATAGGAATTATATCAATAGGAATTAATATATATAATTATTTTTTGAAATGATAAAGAGATTAAAGTAACAATGAGTATAAATTAGGAAAATTGTATGGAAATAGGAATAGATAGTGTAGAAATAGAAAGAATAAAAAAAATATATTTAAAAGAAGGCAATAAGTTTTTAGAAAGAATATATTCAAATAAAGAGAAAGAGGAACTATTACTTTTAAAAGAAAGCAATAGTTCTAGATTATATACAAAACTTGCAGGTAAATATGCAGTAAAAGAAGCAGTATATAAGGCGGTTCGGAAATATTAAATATAGTGATATAGAAACATTAAATTTTAAAAATGGAAAACCATATGTAAATATATATAATGAAAATGGTAAAAAAAATGAAGAATATAATGTTTTAGTAAGTATAACACATGACATAAAAAATGCTATAGCAATGGTAGTAATAGAAAAGAGGAGATAAATGTTTGATTCACATGCACATTTAAATAGTGATAAATTTGAAGGTAGATATATAGAAAATGTTAAAAAGGTGATGGAAAGATTGGAATATGTAGTAATTCCAGCATGGGATTATGAATCATCTATAAAGGCATTAGAAATATCAGAAAATTATTCAAATATATATGTTGCACTTGGACTTCATCCTACAGAAGTACCTAGATTTTTAAAAGAAGCAGAAAATTTAAAGTTAAAATTTGAAGAATATATTGATGATCTATTAGAAAAAATAGAAAATCTTATAATTAATAATAGAAAAAAAGTTGTTGCAATAGGAGAGCTTGGTCTTGATTATTATTGGGATAAAGAAGAAAATACTAGAAATCTTCAAAAAATAATGATGATAAAACAAATAAAACTTGCAAATAAGCTAAAATTACCGATAGTAATACATACAAGAGATGCAACAATAGATATGATAAAATTATTGCAAGAAAATGTAGTAGAAAAAAAAGGAATAATGCATTGTGTTCCTATTAATGAATATTTGATAAAAGAAACATTAAAGATTCGGATATTATATATCTTTTGCAGGAAATATAACATTTAAAAATGCAAAACCTGAAGAATGTATTAAAATAGTACCACAAGATAGAATATTAGTAGAAACAGATACGCCATATTTAACACCAGAGCCAATGAGAGGAAAAGAAAATACTCCTGAGAATGTAAAATATGTTATCTCCAAAATATCAAGTATACTTGGAGTTAGTGAAAAAGAGATAGAAAAGATTACTACATATAATGCAAAAAAAATATATAATATTTGCGATTAATATGGAAAACAGAGGTAAAAAGATAAAAATGAATTTACTTGTAGATAATATGATTGAAAAATCAACAAAATATAACGAATATATAGGGAAAATAACTAAAAGTGATAGTCCAGTTTTAATTACTGGGCTTACTTTTGCATCTAAAAGTTTTATTGTTGGAAATACAATATCAAGTTTGAATAAAAAAAATAATAATGATCAAAAAAATATATATTATTATATTTTGGAAAATGAGTTAGATGTTGAAAAGAAGAAAAGGGATATAGAATATTTTACACAAGGGATAGATATAGAAATATTAGAATTTCCTAAAAAAGATATAAGAGATTTTGATATAGTTTCTGAAAGTTTAGAAATATATATAAAAAGAATGCAAGTATTTAGTAAAATATTAGATAAAAATCAAGGAAGGTTAAAAAAAGATGTTGTTGTAATTTTATCAATAGAAGCAATGATGCAAAGATTATTACCTTTAAATATATTAATGAAAAATAATATTAGTTTAAAAAAAGATCAAGAAATAGCTTTAGATTTAATTATAGAAAAATTAATTATAATGGGCTATAAAAGGGAAGATATTGCAGAAAATATGGGAGAATTTTCTGTAAAAGGTGGAATCTTAGATATATCTACAGAAAAAGAACAAGGACTTCGCGTAGAATTTTGGGGAGATATAATAACATCTGTAAGAACATATAGTAATATTTCGCAAAAAAGTTTAAGAGAAAGAGAAGAAGCTTTAATATTACCACTTACTGAATATATATTTGAAAGAAATATAGAAGAAATAATTATAGATATAAAAGAAAATAAATATGAAAAAAAGAATAAAGATGAAATTGATAAAATATTAAAAAGCAAAAAAAGTAAAAAAATTAAAAAAGATAAAATATTTGAAGAAAGTTTAGAAGATATAGAAAGATTAACACAAGGTGAAACAAATCAGTTAATAGAAAAATATATAGATTATTTTTATGATACAAAAGAATATTTAGCAGATTATATTTTAGAAAATGATTATATA
>ERZ773070.1981-NODE-1981-length-11941-cov-3.998486_pt1 | contig 11941 bp, 15 predicted proteins | sample MGYA00580618_ERZ773070 | MGnify/ENA primary metagenome ERZ773070 (study PRJEB29015, sample SAMEA2738023) | human oral metagenome | biome: human oral; feature: human-associated habitat; material: dental | place: China | collected 2019 ...
AGTGTGGAAAAATGTGTCGAAAATATCATAAAAATTTCAGAAAATAATTTTAACTACGATAAGAATTTAATAGAAAAATTTGAAAAATTACAGCCAAAATTTTTGAAATACACAGATAAAAAAAATTGCGATAGAGTTTACACTGAAATCATAAAACATTTAAAAAATAAATAAAAAAATAAAACTACCTTTTTATGTGAGGTAGTTTTTTATACTCAAATTTTTTAAGTTCATTATTGAAAGTATAATTTAAAAAAAATTTTTTTTAAACTAAGTAATAATTAGTTAGCTAATTTATTGATTTTTAATGCAAGTCTTGATTTTTTTCTTGAAGCAGTATTTTTTTTGATTACACCTTTAGTTACAGCTTTATCTAATTCTTTATATGCTACGCTTAATGCTGATTTAGCTTCGTCGACATTTTTAGCTTCAACAGCGGCAAGCACTTTTTTTACGAAAGTTCTAGTTCTACTTCTAATAGCTTGATTTCTAGCTGCATTTCTTTCACCAATAAAAACTCTTTTTTTAGATGATTTTGAGTGTGCCATGTTATCCTCCTTTCAAACATTATATTTATATTTATGAATATTGCTCTATATAATATTAGACGCAAAATTACCAAAATATATTATCATTTTTTTAAAGAAAAATCAAGTCTTTTTCATTTTTCTACTGTTAAAAACTTTTAAAATCCACTCTTTCCATTATTTTTTCGGCAAAATAACCTGTCAACATTCCTGTAAACAATGATATTAATAACATATACGGTAAGTAACTCACATAAAGTAAATTTGTTCTATAAACAGCTGAAGCCACTACTATCTGACCTATCATATGAAAATTTGCTCCTGCAATGCTTACTCCCATTATAGAAAATTTTCCAGTTCTTTTTAAAAAACTTGAGACAGTTAGTGAGAATAATATTCCAGTTAATGAAAATAGAAAATTTATTCCAAGACCATTTCTCAGTATTCCGGCAAGAAATATCCTCATTACTCCTATTTTGGCTGCTTCTTTTATTCCATACACATAAAGAACTATTATTGTTACTATATTTGCCAATCCCAATTTTATTCCCGGTAAAAATAGGGGAATAAATATAAAACTCTCTGCTATCTGTAATATTATGCTTAAACTGAGAAATACCGATATTAAAAGTGCTTTTCTCAACTCCCTATCAGATTCCACTCCATCTGTTTTTTTTTCTACCCTATTATTTTTCAGCATTTTATCGTAATTTTCTTTTTTATCCATTATTTTCAAATTAATGAACCTCCGCATCAATGTCTTTTTTATTGATATTTTCTATATCTTCTATCAATATTACAACTTTATTAGGCTGACATATTATAGGTCTTGTACTTTCATTTGTAAAACCTGCCATTGAACAGTAGTTATAAGGGGACTTTTCCTTTATTACTGCTATTTTTTTATCCCTGACTTCTATTATCATATCATCAAGTAATAGCGGATAATGTCTTTTTTCCAGTGTCACTATCTGATTTTTATTCAGTTCTATTGCCATTATTTCTTTGTTGTTATATTTTACAATTGCCCTGTTTCCTGTTTTTTTCACAAAGAAAATTCCAAAGAAAATTAGAAAAAATGATAAAAAAACTATAAACGATATGTACAATATATCAAATTTATTTAACAGTTTTTTTTCTCCTGTATTTTTAAAAGTTTTATTTAAAATTGTATTTGACATAATTTTCTCCACTTATAAGCCCTTCAGAAGACAGTACATCTCCGTTTTTCATAGCCCATATGACATCTATCTTTTCTTTTTTTCCTATTTTTTCTATAAGCGCTTTTCCTTCTTCATAAGAAAGTAAAAACAATGTTGTAGACATAAAATCTGCAAGTCCTGAATCTTCTGTTATTATACTTACTGAAGCAAAGCTATCTTCAGGCTTTAAAGTTTCAAGATTAATTACATGTCCATAAACTTTATTATCCATTACAAAATATCTCTGATAATTTCCTGTTGTTACTATTGATGTATTTTCTGCAACAACTTTAGCAAGATAGTCATTTTTTCCATTATTATAAGGATTACTCTTATCTATATTATTATCATTATATAATGGTAAAGCTATTCCAATACAGAACTGATCTTTACATCTTTTCAAATCTCTTATTTCACTTTCTTTTTTTGGAATTTTTCTTTTTCCCACTACTTTTACATTTCCTCCTGCAGATATTATGAACGATGTCATTCCTGCCTTTTCCATTTTTTCTGTAACCAGTTCCACTGCATATCCTTTTGCAACTGCTCCAACATTCAGTTTAGTACATTTTTCCTTAAGATATACTGTTGAGTTCTGCTCGTCTATCACAATGTTTTCAGGTTTTGCACATTTCTGCATTTTTTCAAGTTCTGACTGTTCCGGAAGTTTTCCTTCCGTTTTTGCCTTATCCCATAAATCAATGACATTTCCTGCCGCTATATTGACTTTATCACTTATTTCCCTGTTTCTTTCCAGTGTATCCTTTAATAAATTTATTATGTTCCTGTCTACCTTTACAGGTTTTATTCCGGCATTTTCATTAATCGTCCTTATATTGTTTATTCCCTTAAAGTTTTCATAAGAAGTATAAAGCTTATGAAGCTTTTCCATTTCCTGCTGATAGAATTTTACTTTTTCCTTAAATTCTTTTTCGCTTTTGTCATATCCTGATATTACATGCACTGTGTCAAATAGTCCATCTACTGTTTCAGTATATATTTTTTCCTTATCATTATTAAAACATGAGAAAATTAGGACTGATATTAAAAATATTAGTCCCATTTTCCCACATTTTTGCTGAATATTACTTTTGTTAATTCTTTTATTAAAATCCATTTTATCTCCGTACTTATGCTTCCACCTTGATAGTTGATCCATCTGCTCCTGGTGTAGTTTCCAAATATTCCTTTATTTTTTCTCTTGCGTCAGGTTTCATTGGTTTACACTGTTTCAAGGATTTAATTTCTCCATTCAGTACACCTTCTGCAAATCCGCTGCATCCTGGATAACCACATGCACCACAGTTAAAATTAGGTAGCATTTCATTTACCTTTGTCAATCTTTCATCTACTTTTACCTGTAAATATTTATCTGCTATTCCTAATAAAAGTCCTAAAATTGCTCCTATTAGACCTAGTGCTATTAAAGCTGATATCTGCATTATTCTTTCTCCCTTCTGGCAGCAGGATGATGTCCACAGGAAAGCATTTTACATCCTCTGCACCCTGCATTTTTAATAATATCCTCACACCCTTTTGGTTTAGGTGTTTTCTTATTTAAAATATAAGTTATGATGAACATAGCCACTAAAAACAATACCCATAATATCGGTGCTAAAGCCATTTTCATTTTATACCACCCCTGCAAATCCAAGCATAATCATTGCCATCAATGCCGCAACTATCAATGAAATTGCATTTCCTTTAAAATGCTCAGGAGTCTTTGATAACTCAAGTCTTTCCCTTATTGTCGCAAATATTAGCATTACAAGCATAAATCCTACAGGAACTGCAATTGAGTTAACTAACATCTGTGTAAAATTATAACCTTCTCTTATATTTAAAAGAGCTGTTCCTAATACTGCACAGTTAGTAGTGATTAATGGAAGATAAACTCCCAGTGCTTTGTACAGTGCAGGTGAAAACTTTTTAATGACCATTTCTACAAACTGTACAAGTGAAGCTATAACAAGTATGAATGTTATTAAATCCAAATATTCCATTTTATAAGGAACTAAAACTGTATAGTATAGACCATAAGTTATTATTGACGATGAAAAAATTACAAATATTACCGCAAGTCCCATACCAAAAGAAGATTTTACGCTTTTAGACACTCCCAGAAAAGGACATACACCAAGATATTTTGTTAAAATTATATTGTTTATCAAAACCGCTGATATAAATAACGTTACCAGTTCCATCTATGCCACCTTACCTTCCTTAGCAGCTGCTTTCTCTGCTGCTTTTTTCTTTGCTTCGTTCTTGCTTTTTTCCTTGGCCTTTTTTTCCTGATTGCTCTTATATATGTTAAATAATCCAGCCAATATTCCGAAGCTTAAGAATGCTCCTGCTCCTGAAGTAAAGAATGAAGCTGCATAATCTCTAAATATAGGAATGTCAAATATTACTTTTTCACTATCAAAAAGACTTTTCAGCTTTAATCCTCCTGTTCCGAGAATTTCCCTGAATGATGCCATTAATATTAGACTCAGTCCAAATCCTATACTTACTCCGATTGCATCCATTAATGAATCCATTACTGTATTTTTACTTGCAAATGCTTCTGCCCTTCCTAAAACGATACAGTTTACAACTATTAGTGCAAGGAATACTCCTAATGATTCATATACTGGAAGTGCATATGCGTTAAGAAGCATTTCACAAAGTTTTACTGCTGTCGCTATTACTACTATATATACCGGTATTCTTATCTGATCCGGAACTATTTTTCTTATTGCTGCAATTATTGTATTTGTCATCATAAGTACAACTGCAAATGCAACTGACATCCCTACAGCATTTGTAAGGGAATTTGTTGTAGCCAGTGTCGGACATGTACCTAAGAACATTACAAAAACAGGATTTTCGTTTAATATTCCTGATTTAATTATATCTGACTTTTTCATTTCTGCCTCCTATTTCTTATAATTTTTCTCAAAATCTTCCACTGCGGCATCAAATCCTTTTTTTAGACCTTTCGTTGTTATTGTGGCACCGCTGATTCCATCAACTTCATCTGTAACAGGTTTATCCTTAAACTGTCCCTTAAATTTAGGCTCATCCATCTTAGTTCCAAATCCCGGAGTTTCATTATGTTCAAGTGAATCAAAAGCTATATACTTTCCATCACTACTTATAGCTACAAGAAACTTTATCTTTCCTCCATAACCTTTTGTAACTACATTATATACATATCCTGTTACTTTTCCATCTTCTTCCGCCTTAAAAACCTTTTCTATTGCTGGATTTTCCTGAGAAATTTTCTCTTCTGTAAATTTTGTCTTATCATTGAACATTGCTTGCAGTTTTTTATTCTGTTTTGCAATGTTGGCATTTTTTATTGTTTCTGAAGTCAGTGAATTTGTCATTGATAGAATAAAAGCCGAAATAATACTTATTACTGCAAGAAAGAAACTTAAATACAATGATTTTTTCATAGTTTACGCCCCCTTCCATACTAATGCTATGAGTAAAGAACATATAAGCATTGCAGCTATAACTATTATAAGCTTTCTGCTTTCGTTTTTATTCGTAGGTATTATAGTGTATTTATCAATCATCGGAGTAAGCATATTCATTATCAATATAGAATATAAAACTCCTTCAGGCATATTTGATCTGAATCTTAAAAGCATTGTAAAGAATGCCGCTCCTATTGCAAATAATATTTTTCCAAAAGGATCTACAGGCGAAGTTACCGGATCTGTAAGCATGAATATTCCTCCAAATACTAGTCCTCCAATTCCTATATGAACCAGTGCAAAGTGCAATGGCGATAAACCGTGTGTCATTCCTGAAATAAATGCTATTAGAAAAGATGTTCCTATATAAAATACAGGAAGTCTCCAGTCAAGAACCTTCTTTATAGCTAAAAATACTCCTGCAATAACTATTATTACTGCAAAAGTTTCTCCTATTGATCCCTTATAAAATCCTAAATATAAGTTTGCAAGAGATATATTTGATTCTCCCATCCAGTTTCCCATTGACATAATAGTTGTAGGAGTAGCAGAAGCTACACCATCTACAGCTTTTCCAGGAAGTACTGCTGTAAGTTTATCTCCATAAGACATCATTACAAATACCCTTCCTATCAATGCAGGGTTAAATATATTCTGTCCAAATCCTCCAAAAATTAGTTTTCCTATCAGTATTGAGAAAATACTACCGAAAATTACAACATAATATGGTGTTCCTATTGGCAGTATTAATGCGAATAATATTGCCGTCACATATGGAAAAGAATTATTAACCGCTTTTTTTATATCTTTTTCCTTAAGCAGATAGAAATACCCTGCTTCACATAAATAAGCCGCAACTACTGAAGCTATTATCATTAATAAAGCCTTGATACCGTAATCTGCTCCCAAAGTAAAATAATAACCGACAGAAAATAAACTTACTACTACCAGTGTTGCTGTCAGATATATCATTACCTGCTGAGTCGTCAGCTGATTTCTATACGTAGGTGTTGTTCTTTTAAAAATTATTTTCATACTTATTTCCCCGCCTTTCGTGCATTACTTACTCTTGTCTTTGCTTTTCCAACCCAATCTGTAACTTCTATTTTAGAAGGACAGATATATGTACACAGTCCACATGTAATACATTTGTCAGCACGGGCTTCTATTACACCTTCTGTATTTTTCTGTTTTTCAAGGTTCATAATCTGTACAGGCTGTATTTTTGCAGGACAATGCTCAATACAAAGTCCGCATCTTAGACAAGGAAGTTCCTCTTCAACTACTTTAGGCAGCACAGTTATTGAGTTACTATAAGTGGTTACTACAAAAGTATCATTTGCAATGGATTTACCCATCATAGGCCCTCCACCTAATACAAACATTTCATTTACATTATCTGTATATCCACCTATTTTTTCTATTATATAATCTACTGATGTTCCTATTGGAACATACACATTTTCAGGACTTTTTACCCCTTCCCCTGATATTGTAACTATTCTGTGAGTTATAGGCTTTTTATCCCTCAATGCTTCAGAAAGATAAATTGCTGTTGTAGCATTATTAACTATTATTCCAATTTCTCCTGGAAATCTTTCATATTCTTTCTTAAAAAGTTCCCTTATGAGTACTCTTTCCCATCCCATCGGATAAGCATCAGGTACTGTAACCACTTCTATATTCTGATATCCTTCAGTTGCTTCCTGAAGTTTCTTTGCAAGTTTATCATTTACAACTTTTATTGCAATTACTCCTTTTTTAGCATGACCTGCCTTCATTAAGAAATGGGTACCGTCTATAAGTTCTTTTGCATGTTTTTCCATTATTTTGTAATCTGAAGTAAGATAAGGTTCACATTCAACTGCATTTATAAGTACAGTGTCTATGTCTTTTGCATTTTCATATTTGATATATGTAGGAAATCCTGAACCTCCTAATCCAAGTACTCCAATTTCCTTTATTGCAGCAACCAGTTCTTCTGCCGAAAGTTCATCCGGATTTTCATAAGAAAATGGTACAACTTCCTCATCTTTAAAATCATTTTCAATTATAAGATGGTTTTGTACCTTACCCGATATATGCATTCTCTTTTCTATTCCCTTTACTGTTCCTGAAACAGGACTGTAAATGGGTACATACATATCTGTTCTTGTTGCAAGCTTTGTTCCTTTACAGACATGATCTCCTTCCTGCACATGAACATCAAATGCAGTTGAAGCTCCTATGATCAGAGGTATGTAAATCATTTCAGGCTCAGGTATAGTGACAATTTCTTTATTTTTTGTCAATCCCTTCTTTCCATTGAGCCTGATTTTACCAATTCCACTTATCAAGTTCATAATTCTCTCTCCTTTAAAACAATGTAATAAATTCTATTTTGAATTTTTTTCCATTATTAAAATTATACCACAAAAATTTAAAAATAAAACAGGAAAATATAAAATATAACGAAAAAAATCACAACACCTATATAAATAGTATCTTTCACACTCCAATTTAATTTGTTATGCTCAATTATTTCTTCATTTATAATAAAATTTTTTACTATCATTATTTCTGCAGTCCTATTCACTTTTTCTATAGTAAGCCTAAACAATGGGATTACAATAAGAAAAAATTCCTTAAAATTCCTCACTGAAATTTTTGAAAAATTTCCCCTGCTTTTCTGAATTTTTATTATTTTTTTCAATTCTTCATACACAATAGGCAAAAAATAAATAGAAAAAGTATAAATTAAACTCATTTCCGTATTTTTTCCTTTTTTTCCTGTCAGATAGTTAAATCCTTTCATTATTTCATTTACACTTGTAGTTGATGTAAAAATTTCAACTATTACTGTAAGAAGAAATATTTGACAAATTACATTTAGTGAAATCAGAACAGGAGTATCATAAATTTTCAAAATTTTCAAATTCAACAAAAGTAGTCCATTTCTCATAAAAAAAATATTGAAAAACATCAGGATAAGCCCCATACTCAAATATATTCTTATTTTCCTTATAATTCCTATAAAACTTATTTTTGAAATAGCTATTTCAGCAAAAAGGAATATAGAAATTAAAAAATATCCTCTAAATGAAACATCGAATGAGAAAAAGGAACCTGATAATACAGAAATTATCAATAATAGAGTTCCTATTATCTTGCTTCTTGGATCCAGTTTATGTAATAAGGAATCTGAATAATTATAAATTCCCTGTGTAAATGATATATTGCTCATTTTCCTCTCCATTTTCGTATTTTATTTTCATATTATATAAAAATTTCTTTCATCTATTAGTCTATAACTTTAAAATATAGTCTGAATACTTTTTTACTATATTTTCATCATGTGTTACCAGAAGTACAGTTGTTCCATCTTTTTTCATTTTTTCTATTATTTTCATAAATTTTATTGTCATATTGTAATCAAGTGCTCCTGTAGGTTCATCCAGTAAAAGTATTTCAGGCTCAAGACATACTGCAAGAGCTAGTCCCAGCATTTTCTTCTCTCCTCCTGAAAGCACAAAGGGAGACTTCATAAGAAATTTTTCGTCATATTCAAATATTTCTGCTATTTCATTTATTCTATTACTTAACTCCTCTGATTTCCTGTTTTTTATTTTATACTTCTTCATTATATTGTATTCCAGTTCTTCCTGAACCGTTCCTGAAAAAAATTGTTCTCCTGTGTTCTGAAAGACTATTCCCATTCTTTTTCTTATTTCACTTAAATCTTTTTCAGAAATATTTTTATATAGAAGTAATTTTTCATTTCCTGTATTTTCACTCCTGAATCTATATTCAATTTCTCCTGAAAAATTTTCTCCTAAAAATATCAGCCCTGACATTATCTCTATTAATGTTGTCTTTCCAGCTCCTGATTTCCCTGTAATTGCAGTTATACTGTCTTTTGGAATATTAACTGAAAGGTTATCTATTACATTTCTTTCTTTTTCGTAATAATAACTTACATTTTCTATTTTTATTTTTATATTTTCTTCTTTTATAGATGTTTCTTTCAAGTCAGCATAATATTCAGAAATCATTTTATGACTTATTTCTTCATTTTCATCTTTTTGTATCATCTGACTTATTTCATCAAATTTTCCAGTTATTATTTTTTTTTCCTCTGTTATGAAAACAACATTATCACTTTTTCTTATTTCTTCTGAATTATGAGTTACTGAAACTACTGTCTTTCCATCTTTTAAAAAATTTTCTATAATTCCGTTCATCTTATCTTTTGTTATCTTATCCCACATCTCTGTTATTTCATCAAGTAATATTATATCAGGCTCTGTTATAACTGCTCCTGCAAGGGCTACTTTCTGTTTTTCTCCCCCTGAAAGATTTACTGTTTTTTTATCTATTATATCTTCAAGCTGAAATAGTTTTATATATTTCGACATATTTTCCTTCATTTTTTCCAAAGGAATTCTGTTATTTTCCATCCCAAAAATTAAACTCTCAGCGACTGTTTCTCCAATTATATGTTTATTTGATTCCTGAAAAACGATTCCTGTCTTCTTTCTAATTTTATATAGCTTGTCCCTTTCATAAAGAAGCTTCTCATTATCTATGAAAATTTCTCCGTCATCTATTTTTTCCAGTCCTACAATCAATTTTAAAATTGTTGATTTTCCACTGCCATTTTTTCCAGTAATAACATTATATTTATTTTTTTTCAGGGAAAAAGATGCATTTTCCAGTATCAGATTATTATTTTTTGAATAACTTACATTTCTGAACTCAATAATTCCTGAAATTTCAATCCTCCTCCCCTCTTTCTGATTCTATCTTAATTTTATTTTTTACCATGACAGTTTACTATCTCCATTATAAGCATCTCAACACCTGTATCCATTCCTATTTTTCCTGTTTTTATATCCTTTTCAATTTCCCAGCATCGAAAAACAAGCTTTTTTAAATTTCTGTTGGAATAATTTCTTAGTTTTTCTATTTTTTTAAATACAGAATAATAATTAGGGATTTTTCCATTTGATTTAAAAACTTCCTTTATTTCTTCAAACTGTCCTTTAAACACATTATACTGTCCTGAAATATTTTTCCCCGATGCCTTCAGGTTACTGAGCTTGTACATTATTTCAAGTTCATTATAAAGCTGATAAAGTATTCCCATATATTCCTTTGTTATTTCAAGATAATCAATAACTTCCTGAGCTTTACCCGTAAATATATTTTCTGTCATTTCATATATTTTGTATTCCTTCTGAACTGACACTACATTTTTCATTTTACTGATTTCAAATTTCTCTCCATTTAGATAAATCTTTATTTTCTCAACTTCATTTTTCACCTTAAAAGGGTTTTTCCCTATCATTTCTAATAGCATATTCGCTTCATTCGATGATATTCCCAGTTCTGCCTGGATATATTTTTTTATATCCTTGTCATCTTCCTTTAAAAAGAGAAAAACTTCCATTTTCTTTTCTTTTTTTAATGTTTCCAGTTTTTTATTTAATTTAGCAGGAATTTTTCCGTCTTCCCTGGCATAATCGATTACTATTTCCTTTTTATTTAAATCAAGCCCTGTTATATAATCAAGTGTTTTTTCCAAATCTTTCAGTTTTTCCGACCTTTTTAATACAACAAGCTCTTCAGCTGAAAATATTGAATTAAAGCTTACCTTTTCAAGAAATTTTTCTTCCTCTTTTATATCTGCATCAAAAAAATTCTCTGCAATTCCAGGATTCTCATCCCTTATTTTTTTTATCGTATCAAAGTATTTAAACTCCCTGTTCTGTAATCCACCGATAAAATATATCATATTTCTCCTTTTTTATCGTTTTTTATTTTATAATAACAGTATACTCTCTTTATCTTTTTATTTCAATTTGATTTTTTATTTTTTTTGTGATAAAATTCAAAGAGTAAATCATATAAAATTTGGAGGTTATAACATATGAACTCAAATATTAAAGAACAAAGATCTATCGCAGGTTTAAGAGCTAATGCAGCTGCATTTCTTATTAATCTGGCTTATTTCCTTCCAGGAATAAATCTGATAGTACCAATAGTGGCATTAATTTTAGAAAATGAAAACGATTTTGTAAGAAATTATGCAAAACAGACTTTAGCACTTAGTATAGTTGCAATAGTTTCGCTTTCATTAAACATTATTATCATATTGGGAACTTTTGTTTTCTTAGGTCTTCTACTAGTATTTGCGATTTTCCAGATAATTGCAGTTATATATGCTTTTATGGAAAAAGAATTTAAAATACCTTATCTTGAAAAAGTTGTAAATCTATTATTTATAGACTAAGAAAGTTTATTAATTATAACATTTTGAGACAAAATATGAATATTAGAAAAAACACAGTCTGAATATGTGACAGTACTGTGTTTTTTTATTAGTTTATTTCTAAAAATTTATTATTTTCATTCCAAAATACTTATTAATTTACTATTTTTCCATCCTCATTATAGGAAAAAGCTATTATAAAAAGTAGAACTGTCTGTATCCAGAAAATAGTAAAATCAGCCGAATTATGCACTATAATTCCTGCGAGTAAAGCTATTTTCAAGGTATTTCTTCTATTTCCCTTCATTACTTCATATAAATATTTTAAAAATACTCCTGCCAATGCAACAGTTCCTACCAATCCATAACTTAAAAGAGATTCCATAAGAACATTATGTGAATGAGGATATATATAGTTAGTATATTTATAGTAATAAAAATTTCCATGCCCGTACAGCATATTTGTCTTTTTAAAAATTCTAAGAGCTATTTTTATTA
>ERZ773070.1982-NODE-1982-length-11938-cov-10.743752_pt1 | contig 11938 bp, 17 predicted proteins | sample MGYA00580618_ERZ773070 | MGnify/ENA primary metagenome ERZ773070 (study PRJEB29015, sample SAMEA2738023) | human oral metagenome | biome: human oral; feature: human-associated habitat; material: dental | place: China | collected 2019 ...
GGGGTGGCGCTAGTCTAGGGCCACCCGCGGGCGGGCGCGTCGTCCGCGCGATGCTCGACCGGGCCGGCGCTCCGGTCCTGCCGACGTCGTCGCCCGAGCGGTTCTCGGACGACCGAGGGATGAGAAGTGAGAGGTTGTCGAGCGACTATGGCCAGGAGATTCGCCACGTGGACCGTCGGGCTCGAGCTGGGCTTCAGCGACGGCTTCGACTGGGAGCAGACTCCCGAGTCGGTGCTCGCCGAGCTCACCCGCTGCCTCACCGACCCGCGCGTCCTGGACGGAAGAACCTTCTTCTCCTGCGGGGTGTGGGCCCTGCCCGAGGGGGCCGACAACATCACCGAGGTCGACGGCGATGATCCCGCTGTCAGCACCTACATGCAGGTTGGAGGGCGTTGCACGGACCTGACCCTGGAGGCCAGAGTGACGGACGAGGAGGGCCACGTGCACTACGTCGTGGCGCACGAACCGGTCCAGGACCCCGAGGCCTGGGTCGAGCTGTCCTGGGACGTCGGCGGCGGGTCCACCTACACCACGAGGCTCCATCCCGAGGAGATCCTCACCGGGGAGCAGGCCGTGCCCTTCTTCCGCGACTACGTCCTGGACGGCGCCCTGCCGAGTCCCGAGCTCCTGCGCCGCGTCCGCGTCTGATCCGGGACCGCGTCGTGGAGGCCCTCCTCGACGCGCTTCCCGTCCCGCGCCGCATCCGCCGACTCGGGACCGCGTCACGTCCACCGACGCGCGCACGAACGTCGCCGTCGCATCCGCCTCCGACCCGGGTTCGCCTCCGATCCCGTCCGCCGACCATCCATCCGCCTCTTGCATCCGCCGAGGAGCAGCACCATGAGCTACGACATCCTCGTCTTCGAGCCCGATTTCGTCTCCGACGCCGATTTCCCAGCCTGGTGGGAGGGGGACGAGCCGCTGGAGACGGGCTTCGAACCGGCGGTGATGACTCCCTCCCTGCGATCCCTGTACCGCGAGCTCCGCCGGTACTTCCCCGGTCTGAATGGCCCGGACGCCGTTGATGACGCGACATGCGAGGCCCGCCCCGGCATCGACGAGTACATCGTCGACTACGGATTCGCTCCGCAGTACATGTACATCTCGGTGAGCTGGCCCCGGGCCGGGGACTTCGTGAGCCGGTTGCTCCTGACCGCGCCCCGCCACGGGATCGCCATCGCCCGAGTCAGCGACGACGGCGAGATCCTCAGGCCCTGAGCGTCCTCGGGCGCTGAGCGACGTGAACTGAGCGCCGGGTCGGGCCGTCCGGCGCTGTGCTGCCGCGAGAGCCTCGCGTGGTCGTACCCGGGTCCACGTGGTCGTACCCGGGCTCGCGTGGTCGTACCCGGGCTCGCGTGGTCGTACCCGGGCTCGCGTGGTCGTACGCGCCGCCGCGAAGTCGTACGTGAGTCCGCGCGGTCGTACCTTAGAAGCCCTCTAAGGTACGACCTGGCGCGGGAAGGTACGACCGCGCGCTGCTGCGTACGACCGCGTGCGCTCCGGTACGACCGCGCGCTGCTGCGTACGACCGCGCGGAACTCGGGGAGCGCCGAACCGCCGGGTCCGCTCGCCGGCGCCCCCTCTCTTCCCCTCGCTCCCCTCTCCTCTTGCCTTTGCGCTGGAATGGGTGCATCATGGATGCAATGCATGTTTTACATGTCATACATGATGAACATGCCAGTTATTGGCAGAGGATGACAGGAGTAACCATGGTGCCGCGCAATCCCGTCCATATCGGCCCCGATGGCCGGGGCTTCTTCGGAACGGTCACCGTCGGGCAGCGGGGACAGGTCGCCATCCCGGCGCAGGCCCGCAAGAACCTCGGCCTCGAATCGGGTGATCAACTCGTCGTCCTGACCGATCCGGCCCAGGGGCTGGCACTCATCCCCCTGCGACTCCTGTTGGAGCGCGCCCCGGACGACCCCCTGGCGATGCTCGTGCGCTCGACTCTCGATGGACGGATGCCAAGTGGGCCGGGCACGGTGCCCGGGGCGCCGCCGACCGAGGACCCGAGCGGCGACGCCGGTTCGGCCGGCGACCCTCTCGAGAGCCCCGGCGCATCGCCGTCAACGTCCCGGACGCGCACCGAGGAGGGGCGATGAACCCGGCGATCGTCGTCGACGACCTGACCAGGACCTACGGCGAGCTCGTCGCCGTCGATGGGGTCTCCTTCGAGGTGAGCCCGGGCGAGATCGTCGGCCTGATCGGGCCGAACGGGGCGGGCAAGACCACTCTCCTGGAGTGCCTGGAGGGACTGCGCACCCCCAGCGGCGGAAGCGTGCGTGTGCTCGACGTCGATCCGGCGCACCCGACCCCGGCCTGGCGGACCCGCATCGGGGTTCAGCTGCAGACGGCGGCGCTGCCGCCGAAGATCAAGGTGCGCGAGGCGATGAGCCTCTTCGCCTCCCTGTACGACCACCCCGCCGATACCGATGAGCTCCTGGAGGAGCTGGGGATCGCCGCGAAGCGGGACGCCTACGTCGAGAAGCTCTCCGGCGGCCAGCGGCAGCGCGTGTTCATCGCCCTGGCTCTGATCAACCGGCCCGAGCTCGTCTTCCTTGACGAGCTCACCACGGCTCTCGACCCGCAGGCCCGTCTGGCCATGTGGGACGTGGTCCGCTCCATCCGCGAGGGCGGCGCCACGGTCCTCATGACCACCCACGACATGGACGAGGCCCAGGCCCTGTGCGACCGCGTCGGCATCATCGACCACGGCCGCCTCATCGCCCTGGACACCGTGCCGAACCTGGTCGCCTCCCTGGGCGGCGGGGCCGAGGTCGAGCTGCGGACCTCCCGGCCCGTGACCGCCGAGGCGCTCGACGGCGTCGACGGCGTCTCGAACCTGAGGATCCGCGACTGCCAGGTGCGCCTCCACGCGCCCGACACCCGCTTCCCCCAGAGGATCATCGAGGCGCTGGAGGCCACCGGCGTCGCCGTGAGCGACGTGCGCGTGTCCGCCCCCGACCTGGAGGACGTGTTCCTCTCCCTGACCGGCCGCTCCATGCGAGAGGAGCACTGAGATCCATGAAGGGATCATCCATGAAGGCCTTCCGCCGGCTGTGCCGGGTCACCGCCCTGCGGACCCTGCGCGACCCCGTCACCGTCGTCTTCTCCCTCGCCTTCGCCCCGGTGTTCATCATCGTCATGGGCCTCATCTTCGGCAACGACCCCACCCCGCAGTTCGGCGGCAGGGGCTTCCTGGAGGCCAACTTCACCGCCTTCCCCGGCATCGTCATCGCCATCACCTCGGCCATCATGGTGCCGGTGGACATGGCCGCCCAGCGCAGCGCCGGGGTGCTGCGGCGCTTCCGGGCCACCCCGCTCCAGCCCGGCGCCTACCTGGCGGCCGACGTCGTCTCCCGCCTGACCCTCACCTTCGCCTCGATCGCGGCGATGTACGCCGTCGTCGTCCTCGGCTTCAACGTGCGGCCCGCCTCCGCCGGCGCCCTGGTCGGAGCGCTGGCGGCCACCCTGCTGGGCCTGGCGGCATTCCTGGCGCTGGGCTACCTGCTGGCCTCCCGCTTCCGGGCCACGGGCGCGGCCCAGGGGATCGGCAACATCGTGCTGTACCCGCTCATCTTCACCTCCGGGGCCGCCGTGCCCATGGCCGTCCTGCCCGAGGGGGTGCGCTCGGTGGCCCGCTTCTCGCCGCTGACCCAGCTGACCCACCTCTGCCAGGGCCTGTGGGCCGGGGACGGATGGGGCGCGCACTGGGGATCGGCCGCGGTCCTGCTGGGCTTCGGGATCGTCTGCGCCGCGCTCGCGGCCCGGCTCTTCCGCTGGGAGTGACGGCCCCGGCCCCGCCCGCTACCCCGATTCCGACCTCGCTCCGCAGGATCGCCGGGCTGATCGCCCTCCGACCTTCGAAGCCGCCGGGTGACCCGCGAGAACGTTCCTCCGCAGACGTTCTCGCGGGTCTCGTCCGGCTGAGCGGGGCGCCCGCCCCTCCCGCAGGGGCCCGCGCCCCAGGATGCTGGCGACGCACCTCCCTCGGGCGCCCGCCCCACCCGCAGGGGCCCGCGGCGACGCCGTCGGACCGATCTCGACGCGGAACTCGACCGATCTCGGTGAGGGGGCTCAGTTCCCGGACATGGCTGCCAGGGTCATCTCCATCACGCGGCTGGTGCCCCGACTCTGCTTGCAGATGAACACGACGGCGTCGGCCACGTCCTGCGGCAGCAGCATGAGACGGGCGTCGTTGCCCTCGTGCGTGCGTCCGGCCCCCACCTGGAACTCGGTGTTGGTGGCCGACGGGCACAGCGTGCACACCTTCAGGCCCTGCTCGCGGAACTCCAGGTTGAGCGCCTGCGCCATGCCCCGGTTGGCGAACTTGGTGGCCGAGTAGGCGACCTCCATGGCGTGGCCGTTGATGCCGGTGACTGAGGAGACGATGATGAGCTGGGACTCCTCCTGCTTGATCATCTCGGGCACGGCGTGCAGGCAGAAGGCGTAGGACGAGCGCACGTTGGTGTTCATCTGCACGTCGTAGGTCTCCATGGTTGAGTTCAGGAACGGCCCGGCGATGCCGATGCCCGCGTTGGACAGGAGGATGTCGATCCGGCCGAAGGTGTCCATGGCCAGTTTGACGGTCGCGATCGCGGTGGACTCCTCGCGGGCGTCACCGGCGTAGTGGACGGCCTGGACGCCCAGCTCCCGGCACTGCCGGGCGATGTCCGCCAGCTTGTCCCCGGACCTGGCGGTCAGCACCAGGCCGACTCCTTCCTCGGCCAGGGCGAGGGCGGACGCCCGGCCGATGCCGGAGCTCGCGCCCGTGATGATCGCGGTCTTCCCGCTGATGTCCTGCATGGTTCTCCCCTTGTCGTTCTTGGTTGTTCTTGCGGCTGGCTGGTCCACGAGCGCTCAGTCGCGAGGGCGCGCGCAACCCGCGGGCACGCCGGCGACGACGCTCCCGCCGGGCACGTCCTTGGTGACGACGGCGCACAGGGCCTCGGTCACGACTGCGCCCAGGTACGGGTGACGGGTGAACTCGTCATCCTCGACTTCGGAGTGCGGCCCGCCTCCGCCGGCGCCCTGGTCGGGGCGGGGCCGGCGGCCGGGCGTCACCACAGGGCTCTGAGTCCGGGCAGTCCCGCGAAAACCGGATCGACGGTGATGAGGACCAGGGACTCCAGGATCACCTGGGCGGCGAGCACGCGGTCGAACGGATCGCGATGGTCCCACTCGAGCCGGCCGCCCAGGCGGGAGGGCTCGTTGATGGCCCACATGAGGGCGTGGGTGTCCAGCAGGCAGTCGCTCACGCCCCCTCCCAGGCGCCCACCTCCTCCTCGGGCAGCTCGTCGAAGAAGCTGTCCGGCAGTCGGTAACCGCCGAATCCGAGTTCGCGCTCACCGGAGTCGGCCGGAACCAGGTGCGCGATAGTCCGCGGTCCCCGGGCGATGGCGATCGTGGAGCCGCGCTCCACCTCCGCCAGCAGCGCGGACAGGTGCGTCTTGGCCTCCTGAACCTTCACCGTTCTCATGCGACCAATGATCCTTCATCTGACTTCGGTTGGTCAACCGCCTTGGTCGACCGCGCGGCGGTCCGGGCCGGACCGATGCGGTGCCGGCGACTCCGGCCCCGCCGCCGGTTCGTCCGCCCGCGTCCGCGGCGGAGCGGGGGCGCCGTCATTCGGGGATGTCGATGGCCTCGCCGTCGGCGAGCAGGGCGGATCGGGCCGCGCCCTCGCCCCGCAGCGAGTCGACCACGCGGCGGGCCACGCTGAGCCCGTCCGCGTTGAGCAGGCCGTCGTGGACGCCGACGACGAGTTCGGGGCGCACGGCGCGCACGTAGCGGATCAGGTCGGCGGCGCGCAGCCACGGGGCGTCGGCGGGGGTGACCAGGGCCGTGAGGCGCCCCGGCGGGGCGGGGTGCTCGTCGCCGGTGACGAGCACCCGCTCGTCGATCAGGTAGGCGCGGTTCTCCGGGCCCGGAAGGGTCGGGTGCAGCTCGGCGTGGCGCTCGCCGGCCACCTGGACGGACAGGGAGCCGATGCGCAGTGCCGCGCCCGGAACCGCCTCGTGCGGGCCGCCGTCCTCGATCCCGTCGGGAACGCCGATGTCCCCGAGCGCGTCCCCCGGCGCCCAGACGGGGACTCCGTGACGCAGCGCCTCCGCGACGAGGTCCGGGTCGAGGTGGTCGACGTGCCGGTGGGTGATGAGCACGGCGTCGACTCCGTCCAGGCCCGGGCGGGGCCCGAACTTCCCGGGATCGAGCAGGATCCTCGTGCTCCCGTCGTCGATCGTCAGGCAGGCGTGATGGATCTTCGTCATTCGGATCGGGACCGGCATGACGACAGGCTACCGCGCCGCCGCCGGAGCGGGGCCCGGCCGGGAGCGGAGGCCGCGCTCAGGACAGCCGGGCGATGGAGCGCGGCGTGATGGCGTAGGCGTCGACGGCATCGCCCGCCAGAGCTGAACGGCGCTCGCGGTTCCGCGCTCTCCAGTCCTTCCCGGAGCCTCCGCGGCCCTCAGGGCCCGCCACGCCGAGGCCGCCTCGGTGCGCGTTCGGGCCCGACGGACGCCTCTGCCCGCTGTGACCCTGCAGTTCGAGCAGGCCGAGGCTGGAGTCGATCGCTTCGAGGTGGTGCAGCGCGGGAGCGTCACTCCGAGGACTCGTGTGCTACGGTTGCGACGAGGTGATGGCCGTGTCGACCACGATTACGCATCGCGAGTTGCGCAATAGCAGTGCGTCGATCCTTCGTCGTGTTCAAGCAGGGGAGACCTTCGAAGTCACCAACAACGGGGAGCCGGTGGCTTTGCTCTCTCCCATGGGCGGCGAGCGTCTTGCTCTTCTCAGGCGGCGTGGGGCCGTCACTCCGAGGGCCCGTGTGGACTTCGCCCGGTTGAAGCGCGCAACCGGCATCGCATCTCGGGATGCGCTGGATGATCTGCGCGGCGAACGGTGACGATCTACTACCTGGATACGTCCGCAGCGCTCAAGCTCCTCATCGAGGAGGATGAGTCGGAGCCGTTGGCACAATGGCTCAATCAAACCGTGTCGCACAGTCCTGACAGTGCGGGCGATATCGCCCTGTGCTCGTCCTTTCTTCTCTCCACGGAACTCCACTGCGCCGCCAGGCGCCGTCGCGAACTGGACGAGGAGGCGGTCGCGACGCTGCTGTCGGGGGTCGAGCTCGTGGACGTCTCCAGGGAGCATCTGCTGAATGCCGCCGGAGACTCGGCGGGGCTGCGCTCCGCAGACGCCATTCATTTGACGGTCGCCCTGGACATCCGCTCCGATGCCCTTCTCACGTACGATCGTGAGATGCGGATCGCCGCGCGTCGCCGTGGGCTGGGGGTGGTCGCGCCGGCCTGATCGCGGACCCTGCGGGGGAGCCGCGAGGTCCTCGCTCCGATTCACCGGGACCCGCCCAGCCTCATCCCCGCCCTGGCCGCCGTCGGCGCCGTACGGCTCATGAGCAGCGTGGGACCCGCCGTGTAGCCGGGCGTGGTGATGCCGATGCCCATGCCGATCATCGTCACCGAGATGACGATGAGCACGAGTCCGCCGTCAACCGCGAGCAGGGCGAAGCCCATGGCCCCCAGGCAGGTGCCGACGCGCAGCAGGGTGGGGGGTGCCCACCTCGAGCGCGGCACGATGACGCTCTGGGCGAGCACCAGCCCGATGCCGGCCGCCAGCAGCGCCCCGCCGGTGACGAGGCCGTCATGTCCGCGTCCAGAGCGAGGAGGTCGTGTACGAGGAAGCCGGTGACGACTCTGATGATCCCCAGTGCGGTGAGCATGCCGAACCCCGCGACGAGGAAGTGCCAGGCCGGGCCGAAGGGGTTCATGTACGCGGGCTCGGCGGCCGGCTCGGTCCGAGTCTCTCGGCGCAGGGCGACCATGACCACCGGCAGGCTCGCGAGCAGCTCCCGCGTGGTCGAGGCGTGGGCGTCGCTCGGGCCGAGCGTCTGCGCGCCCCGCACGGTGTCGCCGACCGCTGTTAGCGTCGGCTTTGTTCTTCGGGGCGCCGCCCCGGCCGTCGTGAGATAAGGACTGGCTATGCCGGACTTCTGCCCGAACAGCATCATCCTCTACGTCGCCGACGTCGATCTCAGCACCGCCTTCTACTCCAGGATCCTCGGACGCGGGCCGCAGGAGACCTTTGAGGGGTTCGCCGTCTTTGCCTTGTCGCGGGCCGTGACCCTCTGTCTGCAGGAGGCGGCGGCGATTGAGCCTGCGGCCGAGCCTCACGTGGGTGGCAGCGAGCTGTCGCTGAGCGATGTCGGTCGCGATGATGTCGACCGCATCTATGCCCGGTGGCGGGAGCTGGGCGTGCCCATGATGCTGGAGCCGACCGAGCTCGATTTCGGCTACACCTTCGTTGCCGTCGATCCTGATGGCCATCGCCTGCGCGTGTGCGCGACTGACACCTCGGGCCTGAGCTGATCGTCCTGCTCAGCGTTCTTCACTTCGCGCATCGCCTCGTGGATGTGCGTGTCCGACGATCTCAGTCCATAGGTTCAGCGTCCGGCTGCTCAGTGCTGTGAGCGTGTCACGGACTTCGAGAGGCAGTCGGCGGGGATCCGGGTCTGATTCTCCGAGCGGCCTTCGACCGGTTCGCAGTGGCGATGACTGATTCAGCCAGGCAGGGGACCAGGGGTTCGTGGGCCTCGGTCCGGGTTGCGACCGGGCGGAGGGCCGTCCAGTTTCCAAGGTTGCCGTGGCAGAGCGAATCGTCCCGGAAAGGCATGCTTGTGTGTGGTGCTCTTGGGCGCCGGTGGCGGCGGTACTAGCGGTACTGGTGGTCCGTCGCACGCTGCCGTGGGCCTTCGCGGGCGCTGTCATGGCGGCCTCGTGACGGACGCGGTCGACGCGGTCTACGTGGGTGTCCTGCTATTTCGGATCGTGATCGATGACGGGATGCGGGGCTCGGCTTGGAGCGGGTGCCGGTGCTCAGGCCAGCCGGGCGATGGTGCGCGGCGTGATGGCGTAGGCGTCGACGGCGCCGCCCGCCAGAGCCGTGACGGCGCCGGGCCGCACGAGGACAGTGCCGACGCCGGCCAGGGCAGCGACCGCACTGGGCGGGTCCCGCAGGACGGGGGTCAGGACCTCGCGACTACCTTGAAGGGGCGGACGAGCGGTCAGGGCCCGCTTGAGCGCGCCGGCGACCGCTCGGCGGGTCCCCCGGGCCTCGGCCGCGCCCAGGGCGAGCGCCATGGTCGAGCGTGTGCGCGCTCCGGCCCTGGCGATGAGCGGACGCCGGGGCAGTGGACGACCGGTGGCCAGGGCGATGGAGAGCGCCGGCAGGTCGACACCCGCCGCAGCGGCGTTGGCGGGCTCGGTGGTGCGGGGATTGCACTCGATGAACAGGTTACGTCCAGCGTCGTTGCGGAAGTAGTCGCACGTGAGACCGCCGTGCCAGCCCAGCTCCGCCCCCAGACGCGTGACGACTCCGACCGCATCCGGGTCGGATACCGATAGGCGGGCCGCCGCGGAGCCGCCCGCACCGGTCCCGATGCGCTGGGAGCAGGCGGCCGCGACCAGCCGGCCGCCTTCGAAGAGCCCGGCAACCTGCCGGTAGGCCCCCGCGGCCGGAGCCTGCACCATGACGCCCGCCCCCTCGGCCCCGGCGTGAGCGAGACCCCGCCACGCCGAGACCGCCTCTGCACGCGTTCGGGCTCGACGCACACCGCGTCCAGCGGTCGAGTGGGCGGCCTTGACCCACACCGGATATTCGATACGGTCCAGGTCCTCCTCCTCGCGCACCTCGCTCCAGGTCGGCTGGGGGATGGCGAGCTGATCGCACAGGGAAGCGAAGGCGATCTTCGACTGCACCCGTGCGAAGGCCTCTGCGCTGGCGACGGCCAGGCGCCCGGTGGCGTGCGGCAGGTGCCGTTGTCCTGCCGCGAGTAGCCACGCCTGCTCATGGGTGGCCAGCAGTGCCTCGTAGCGCCCGGTGGCCAGCAGGGCGTCGAGAGCGCGCAGGTAGCCGACAGGGTCGGTCCCGGCAGGTGGCAGGCGGTGCACGGCTCGACACCATCTGCTGAACGACGCCAGCGGGAATCGGCTCGGGGAGGCGACCTCCACCTCGAATCCGCGGATGCCCAGGACGGTAACGAACTCGCGGGCCGTCAGACTCGACCCCTCTGTCAGCAGCACGCGCTCTCGGCCCACGGACAGAGCTTAATGGAATCTCCCCGGCCCATTTAGGCGGCGGATAGTGGCCGACCCGGCACGGCCGATCAGAAGAGGACGATAGCGCCGACGGCGTGGCAGACGCCGGCGAGCGCCGCCCCCGCCGCCATGCCCGGAAGACGCCGTAGGCCGCCGATGACGGCGTCTCCGAATTGAGCGAGCGCGGCGACGGCCAGGATGAACGGAGTCAGCGGGTACGCGGACGCGAGCCAGCAGACCGCGGTGACCAGCAACCCGAAGGGCACGGCTCGTGCCGCGTACATGGTCGGGTAGAAGCGGGCGCTGGGGTCGGTCCCGGGCGGCGCGATGAGCTCCGGCCGTGCCGCGGCTGCGGCCGCGATGCCGGCGGAGCCGGCACCTGCGACCGAGTTCAGCAGGGTGAGCCACCAGGGCATCAGGATCACAACCTCAGATCGTTCAATAATGAATGATTCTGTACTGTAACATTATGTTCGTGGAGGAGGAAGCGGATGAAGCGAGTACGAGTGGGGGAGAAGGCGGCGAGGCGATCCTGTCGGCGGCGTGCTTCCGGCTGGGAGTCCTGGGCGCGCGGGTCACGAGGTCCTTCTCCGAGCGGATGGACGGCACCGGGCTGACCCCCAAGCAGGTGGGGCTGCTCGCCGTCGTCGACGCGGGGACCGCCCGGTCTCAGCGGGAGATCGCATTCCGGATGCATGTGGCCCCGAGCCTGGTCGTCTCGCTCGTGGACCGGCTCGTCGACCTCGGAGCTGTTCGCCGGGTCCGCTCACCCACCGACCGCAGAGCGCGCACGATCGAGATCACCGCGGAGGGACGCCGGCTTCTCGCCCGCGGCATCGATGCCGCACGGGAGGTCGACGACGAGCTGCGCGCCGGCCTGTCCCCGGCCGGGCGCTCGGCCCTGGAGACCTTCCTGATTGAGTCGGCTGAGCGGACCGTGCCGACTCAGCCCGTTGATTCTGCCCGAGCCGTCGGGTCAGCCGATCCCTCCTCAGGTTCCTGAGCGCGGGCCGCATGGGAGGGAGACATGCCGAACGGACATGGACCGACTCGACCTGCTGCGACGACGCGGCGCCGTCTCGCCCGCTCGATCAGGTGCGCCGGACCGGGAACGCCACCGATGGGCCCTCCGATCCTCGCTCACGCCTCGGGAGCGACAACCAGGAGCGCTTCGGGCTCGATCTCGACCGTGAGCGAGCGGGTGGTGCCGGTGGTGTCGCCGTCGAGCTCGAAGGGGACCGGCCTATCAGTCGCGATGCGCATCCGGGACGCCGAGGTCGTCGAGAAGCCCTTCTGGTCCCGGCCGGTGAGGATCTGCGCCCCCAGCCGCGCCCAGTCGGCCACCTTTCCGGGGCTGGCGAGCATGAGGTCCACCTTGCCGTCCGACGGCGAGGCGTGCGGGAACAGCGTCACCCCGCCGGTGATCGTGCCGACGTTGCCCAGCAGCGCCATCACCACCTGCTGCTCGACAGGCTCGCCGTCGTCGAGGGCGACTGTCGCAGTGAAAGGGACCGGCGCCGCGTTCTGCACCGCGGCCACCGCGTAGGCGCCGGCGCGGATGACCCTTTTGAGGTCGTCGCTCGTGTCCTCCATGATCTGGGCGTCCAGCCCCAGGCCCGCCATGACGACGAAGCGCTGGGTCATCGCGCTTTCACCGCCTGGGGCGTCGGTCTCGCAGCGCACGACGTCGATCGCCCGGGCGCGCCCGTGCAGCGCCAGGCGCAGGGCGGCGTCGGTGTCCATAGGCACGCCGAGATTGCGGGCCAACAGGTTGCCGGTGCCCGAGGGCAGCAGCGCCATGGGCACGCCGGTGCCGGCCAGCT
>ERZ773070.1983-NODE-1983-length-11925-cov-28.758214_pt1 | contig 11925 bp, 12 predicted proteins | sample MGYA00580618_ERZ773070 | MGnify/ENA primary metagenome ERZ773070 (study PRJEB29015, sample SAMEA2738023) | human oral metagenome | biome: human oral; feature: human-associated habitat; material: dental | place: China | collected 2019 ...
ACTCGTCGGCGAAGGCGGCCACGTTCTTGGCCTTGTTCGTCTGCAGGTGGCCGATCACCGACCAGGAGATGCCCAGGTCCGCCAGGTTCTCGCTCTTGCGCTGCGCCTCCTGGACCTTGTTCTCACCCATCTGGGTGATGCCGGCGGCGAAAGCGGTGCGCAGGCGCTCCTCGGGGACCGTCTTGGAGACAGGCAGCAGCCGGATCTGCGCTGCGTCGCGGCCGGCGCGCTCTGCGGCGGCATCGATCCGGGCACGGATGGCGGCCAGGTTGCGGCGGAAGTCCTCCACCGTGACGGCAGCGGCGTAGGCGGGTGCCGAGGCGTCCGGGGAGGACTGAGGGGAGCGGGAAGCGGTTGAGGGCCAGGGGGACTCGGGGGGCTCGGGGGACTCGGTCGTGTGCTCGGTCATGTCCTGAGACGCTAGCACCGCCGGCGGCCGCCGGTTCGACACCGCCCGTAGGCTGGGGGCGTGACCGCACCCGCCTTCCTCCTCACCCCTGAGACCATCGAGCCGACTGACGCCGCCGCGTCGGCCACGCCCGGAACCATCCTCATGCTCACCGGACCTGAGGCCCGCCATGCCGTAACCGTCAAGCGCCTGCGCCTGCAGGAACGTGTGGACCTCGTCGACGGGGCCGGCCTGCGCCTGGTGTGCGAGGTGACCGGGGCCGGCGTCGGCGGGGCCAAGGACCGCTTGGCCGTGCGGGTCCTGGAACGGATCGAGGAACCGGCGCCGCTGCTGAGGCTCACCCTCGTCCAGGCCCTGGCCAAGGGCGGACGCGACGAGCAGGCCGTCGAGACCGCCACCGAGGTCGGGGTGGAGCTGGTTCTGCCGTGGCAGGCAGAGCGCTGCGTGTCCGTGTGGCAGGGGGCCAAGCAGACCAAGGGGCGCCAGCGCTGGCAGGCCACGGCACTCCAGGCCGCCAAGCAGGCCCGCCGCGCCCGTGTGCCGCAGGTGGGGGAGCTGCGCTCCACGCGCGCTCTCGCCCGGTGGGTGCGCGAGACGACGCTGGCCGGGGGAGCGGTGCTCGTCCTCCACGAGGCGGCGACGGCGTCTATCGGAGGGGCGGGCCTGCCCGAGCCGGGCGCGGGCGGACGGCCGGCGGTGGCCGTCGTCGTCGGACCGGAGGGCGGCATCAGCGAGGCGGAGACGACGGCGCTCCAGGATGCCGGCGCGGTCGCGGTGCGGCTGGGCCCGCACATTCTGCGCACCGCCTCGGCCGGGCCGGTCGCGCTCGCGGTCCTGGCGCAGCGCGCCGGGCTGTGGGGCTGACAGCGTCCGACCCCGGCGTGGAGGGCGGCACTCTCACGTCCGACGACGAGGACGGCGCTCGCGACGACGGCGCGGGCTGAGTCGGGCGCCGGCACCTCTCACGGGGCGTCGAAGGCCTCAGCGGGAAGCAGTCCCCTGATGAAGGTCGCGAAGTCGGGGGCGAGCACGGTTGCGCGGTAGTCGCGCTCCTGGTCGACGTGGACCACGCGCGGCTCGCCCCGGGGGCCGCACTCGGAGTAGTCGAGCATGATGACGTCATGGCCCGCGCTGGGGCAGTCGCCGAACACGACGCCGATCTCCGGGTACCCCCACTCCTCGATCATGAAGCGCGAGCCGCCCTCCCCGGCGAGCGAGTCCTCCGGGGACATGCCGATCGGGGCGATCCGGGAGATGGCGACATGGTCCTCGGCCCAGGAGGTCGGCGCCTCGACTGGGAAGCAGCCGCGTCGCAGGCCGCCGCCGTTGTGCAGGCGGCACAGCTCCACGTAGGCGTCGGGCAGGCGGTAGCCGAGGAGCTCCTCCACCTCGGCGACGAGCTCGTCGGAGGGGGGCGGCTCGGGCCGCGTCTGCGCGTCGCGCACGTCGTCGGACCAAAGGCCGTCGAGGTCCTCGGCGGTGAAGGAGCCGGTGCGGCGCTGCACGGACGGCGGCGCGGCGCCGTCGGCCGTGGGCGGGACTCCGGAAAGCGGGTGCGGCGTTGGCATGCAGGACCTTTCGGGACGGCGGCGCGTGCCGTCAGCATGGGCGCCGAGACCGTTTCGTCGCATGCGTCTGCGCGCCCTGTCTAGGATGACGCGCATGAGCGATATCGACACCGGCAACGGCGCTGGTGGGGACGGCTTCTACGCCCTCGTGTCCGGCCCGGTCCCCAGCCCGTTCCCGCAGCGGCACGCCGAGTACCTCCCCCTGGACGAGGTGGTTCTCCGCGTTGTCGACCTCGGCGCGGTGCGTGTGCCCTCAGGGCGCGTGGAGGCCTGCGACCCCTTCGGCGACCTGGGAGGCGGCCCGGTCTTCGACGTCGAGCCCGGCGACTACCCCGTCCGGGTCACAATCGCCGACGTCTCCAAGGAGCATGACGGCTCCCACGAGCGCGAGGCGTACCTGTCCCTCGTGCTGCGCGACGTCGAGGCCGCCGACGTCGAGGAGGCGCGGCCGGTGTCGGGAACAGGTCTCATAGCTGTCGATGCGGGCCTGGTCGCCTTCGTTGACCACGAGGCCGTCGCCACCGCCATGCCCGAGGACCAGACCACCTGGTACGACGACGTCATCGAGACCGGGGAGCCCGACTGCTGGTTCAGCCTCCTGTACTCCTCCGAGCACTACCGGGAGGGGGCGGCCAATATCGTCATGCCGCTGGCGCGGGCGGGGGAGAATGTTGTCATGTCGGGCGCCGGCTGGGGCGACGGCGTCTACCCGGTCATGCTCACCCGCGACGCCGACGGCCTCCCGCATGGCCTGCACATCGATCTGGGCATGTTCGCCTGGGATGATGAGGAGGACGACGACGAGGACGAGCGCTGAGCCTGGCGCTGGGGCCGAGTCCCGCACGGAGATGCTCATGGAGCACAGACCCTGACTCCTCCCAACTTCCAGCGGGAGCGGACGGCGCCCGTCCGGCCTCAGTCGTCGAAGTCGAACCCCTCGGCGTCGGCCTCCGTCACCAGGGCGGTGAGGGTCTGCGGGTCGGTGAGGTAGGGGGTGAGCGCCTGGGCGAGCCGCTCCATGGCGGGGCGCGGACCGCGGGCGCAGAACATGCCGCCCTCGGGATCGGCATCCGGCTCGTCGAGCTCGCCCTTCTCGACGAGCCTGCGCACGACCCCCTCCCAGAAGTACCCGTTGGGCTCGTGGCCGAGGGACTCGACAACGCCGGCCGTGGCGGGCTCGGCGGCGTCGAAGAAGCAGGAGGTGATTCCGTCCTCGAAGTCGAGCAGACGGATGAAGTCGGGCGTGGTCGTCATGGAGGCCTCTCGGATCGGTGGTGAGACGCGGGCCCCTCCCGGGCGGGCGCGGAGCGGGGTTGTGGTCTCAAAATCAGCGCTCCTTATTACGCGCCCCTCCCGGGCGGGCGCGGAGCGGGGAGGACGCCGGTGCGCTCACGGTACCGGCGGCGCCCGGCCTTCCGCGAATGCGCGGGCCCGGCCCGCCCGGGAGCGTCTGCGGCCCTTCGCCGCCGGCCTTTGCGAATGCGCCGACGGGGCGGTGTCCCCGGCCAGGGGCCGGCTCGCGGTGTTCTCACGGTCTTCACAGGCTGAGCGGGGGCGGACGTTCAGGTCCAGCAGGTTACATAGTGCGTGCCGCCGGACGGAGAGGGTCACGAGGGTTGGGGAACCCGATGACCGGCCTTCCTCCGAGATGGCTCGGGGTTTAAGGGAGCCCGGGGTCGATCGCTCTGGCGAAGGAGGGAGCTCCCCCGACTGGGAACACGGGAGCGGAGCCCCTCGACGACAAAGGCCCGCGGGCCGGGAGAGACAACCCGGTACCGCGGGCCATGTCACTGCTCATCCGCAGCGCCGCGGCCCGGGTCCCTGCCGGTGCGCGGACGTCAGCTCTCGGTGCTCCCGGTGACCTTTACCTCTGGCACCACCTTGACGCGCCTGGCGCTCAGCAGCGCTGCTGCCACGATGGCGAAGAGAAGAACCCCGGGCAGCCCCGCAATACTCGATGTGACCGTGCGCCAGGTGTGCCCCGGGGCGAGAAGGAGAACGGGAAAGGATCCAAAAGCGTTGAGCGTGCCGTGCGCGATCGCCGCGGGCAGGATGCTCCCCGATCTCGTCCGCAGCCAGGCCAGCAGCGTGCCGAAACCCATGCAGAAGAGCGTGAACAGCGCGATGCCCACGGCTGCCGGGACCTGGTAGGCGTACTCGTAGCCCATGGCGATCAGCGGTGCGTGCCACAGGCCCCACACCGCCCCGGTGAGCGCCACGGCCCGTCGCGCTCCCAGCGGGGCCAGCGCGCCGAGGAGCCACCCGCGCCATCCCGTCTCCTCCCCGAGGGCCAGGACGACATTGACCGTGCACCCGCCGATGAGGGTCTGGAGAATGATGAGCGCCAGGAGGACTCCCGGCGGCGGCATCGGCTTGTCCGGAGCGACTGCCGATGACTGGGCCATCAGCCTGCTCAGCGACCAGTCCGCCTCCAGCCACCCCGCCGTAATCGCCGCCATCAGGCAGACCGCGGTCGCGACCAGGACCACGGCCACCCCTATGAGCGCCGAGGTCAGCACGCGGCCCCAGCCTCCTCGGCCCGACGCGGCGCGGCGCAGAGCCGCGGCCCGCAGCCAGGGCTCACCGGTGACCAGGCGGCACGCGGCCCATGAGCCCAGTGCGGGGGAGAACATGCGAGCGGCCATGAGGATGGTCGCCAGGGGCGTGCCCAGGCCGCCCGTTGCTGCGCAGACCGCGTCCAGCGCGAAGGCGGCCCCCATTGCAATCGCGATGAACAGGCCGACAGCCCGCCATTGCACGGTGTCAGGAGCGGTCGTGTCCATGCGTGGGTACCTCCAGTCGGGGCCGGACCGTCGCCGCCCACCATAGTCCCGCATCTCCCGTGGCTCTGCCGCCGCCGCTGCACTGGCGCTGCCAGGGGCGCCTCCGGCCCTTGGTGCTCGGGGTGCTTCGGGACGCACCCGATCTCACCGGCCTGTGGCGGGGCGGGCCCGGGTGCGCGAGGATGTGGGCATGTCGAATCTCCCTGCTCTTCGTTTGCCCCGCAAGAGGGGACGGTCGGTCTTCCAGGTCGTCGGGTCCGTCTGCTTCGTGATCGCCGGCGTGGTTCTGCTCATCATGGGCCTGACCTCCCAGCCCTTCGACTTCGACGCCCTCAAGCTCACGGTCGCAGGCGTCCTGGCGATCCTCGTCTTCGGCTTCTTCGGCTTCCTGGGCGCGCGCATGCTGACCCGCCCGGCCCTGGTCGTCGACGACCGCGGCATCTGGGACAACACCTCGGGGCTGTCGGTCGGCCTCATCCCGTGGGAGCAGGCTTTGGGCTTCCAGCCGGTCAGAGTGGCGCTCAATGACTATGTAGCGGTTCTCTGGGCCGATGAGCAGTGGGCCTGGGACCATATGAAGCCGACGGCTCGTCGGATGAATCGGCTCAACCACGGCATGGGCACGCCTGTCGGCCCGATCAGCGGGGACATGCTCAAGGTGACGGGTCCGCAGCTCGCCCTCATGCTCCTGGAGCAGCGTCGTCAGCGCCGTCCGGAGCTGTCCGAGGCGCCCGGCATGCCCCCGACAGAGTAGTGATGATGAGGATGACCGCGGTGGCCGGTGCTTCTCCCGGTCTCCTCGCTCTTCACCGCCGCGGTCCCGACGAGTCCGGAGGGGCAGGAGGTGGTCGCGAGCCGGCTGCTCGGCCTGGGTACAGCCCGGTGGGTGGAGCGGCCGGAGGCCGTTCGCGCCGCGGACGCGGAGGTGCCGGCCGCCGCCGTCGGCCCGACCGTCCAGCGCTGCACGAGCGGCGACCTGACCGCCTGCGCGACCTCCCGCGAAGGCCTTGAACGTGGAGCCGCCTGCACCTTATATTCATCACATGATGAAAAACGCGAGCGGCTCTCCGCTCTCCGTCAAGTCGTCATCGGACGATCGCGGATCCGCCTCCCCGGCAGACCCGGCGGTCCGTGTCTCCAACCTGCGTGTGAGGCGCCGTCGCCGCGAGACCCTGCACGGACTGACCTTCGACCTGCCCACCGGCACCATCACCGGCCTGCTCGGCCCCTCCGGCTGCGGCAAGACCACTCTCATGCGCGTGCTCGTCGGCGTCCAGCACTACGACGGCGAGGTCACCGTTCTCGGCGCCGAGCCCGGCGCTCCGGCGGTGCGGGACCGCATCGGATACGTCACCCAGGAGGCCGCCGTCTACAAGGACCTCACCGCCCGCCAGAACCTGCGCTACTTCGCCTCGCTGGCCGGCTCCCGCGCCCGCGACATCGACGAGGTCCTGGAGGCGGTAGGACTCGCGTCCCTCGCCGATCGCGCGGTCGCCACCTACTCGGGCGGCGAGGCGAACCGGGCGTCGCTGGCCTGCGCCCTGGTCGCCGGCCCCGAGCTCCTCGTCCTCGACGAGCCGACGGTCGGCCTGGACCCCCTGACCCGCGAGGACCTGTGGACCACCTTCCACGCCCTGGCCTCCCAGGGTGCCACCCTCCTGGTCTCCAGCCACGTCATGGACGAGGCCTTCCGCTGCGACTCCGTCCTGCTCATGAGGGACGGGGACCTGCTCGACACGACCACCGCGTCCGCGCTCCTGAAGCGCACCGGGGTCGAGACCCTCGACGAGGCGTTCCTCGCCGTCATCCGCGAGTCCGAGAAGGAGGCCACCCGATGAACGCCCGCACCTACGCCGCCACCGTCCGCCGCGTGCTGGCGCAGCTGGTCGCCGACCGACGCACCCTCGCCCTGATCATGGCCGTACCCACCGCCCTGCTCACCCTGCTGTACTTCGTCTACTACGACTATCCTGGCGCCGGCGCGCTGTTCAACCGCATTGCCGTGTCCATGATGGCGATTCTCCCCATGATCGTCATGTTCCTCGTCACCAGCGTCACCATGCTGCGCGAACGCGGCTCCGGCACGCTGGAGCGCCTGTGGACCACGCCCCTGCACCGCGCGGACCTCCTCCTCGGCTACGCCACCGCCTTCACCACCACCGTCGTGGGACAGTCCCTCATCCTGTGCGCAGTGGCCGCCTGGTTCCTCGACGTCGAGATCGCCGCATCCTGGGCCTGGGTCATTCTCACCGCCCTCATCGACGGCTTCCTGGGGGTGGCCATGGGCCTGTTCGTCTCAGCCTTCGCCCGCACCGAGTTCCAGGCCGTCCAGTTCATGCCCGTGGTCGTCGGTCCGCAGATCTTCCTGTGCGGGCTGCTCGTCGCCCGTGACCAGCTGCCCCGCGTCCTGGAGCTGTGCAGCAACGTCCTGCCCATGAGCTGGGCCGTCGACGCCGTCGGCGAGCTGGCCGCCAACGAGACGCCGACGGCGGACTTCACCGCGGACCTGGCCCTTCTGGCGGCCGTCGGGCTGGCGGTGCTCGCCGTAGCGGCCCTCACCGTGCCGCGCAGGACCCGCTGAGACCGGGCCCCTGCTCGCCGGGCCGCGCCGCGTGACGGTGGAGCCGACGACGGCGCACGACCGGGTTGCGCATCGCTGAGACGATGCGCAACCCGGCCTCTGCCTGACGTGTACCGTGGGGATCGGCTGGGGATCGGCTGGGGATCGGCTCCGCTGCGATCGTCAGCGTCCTGCGGCGGCGCCGAGGCAAGGAGGATGCCATGGGTGTTGGCGGATTCGCCTTTGTGACGATCGTGCTGTTCATGGTGCACGAGCTCGACGAGATCGTCTTCACCCGCCGGTATATCGACAAGCACTCGGGTGACGAGCGCTACAAGGCGGAGATGTTCGTCGCGGGGGCGCGCCGCTATCCGTCGACAGAGCTCATAGCGGCGATGATCTGCGAGGAGCTCATCGTCTCGAGCCTCATCCTGCTGGCCGGGACTCTTCTGGGCTCGATCGAGGTGGTGGCGGCCACGTTCATCGCCTACGCGCTGCACCTGCTCGCCCACATTCGCGAGGCGTTCGTCTTCCCCGGGTGGGCGCCGGGCAGCCGGACCGCCGTGCTGACGTCTCCGCTGGTCGCCGCGGTGCTGGGCGCCATATTCATGATGTTCACCGTCAGCTGGCCGCTGCTGGCGGTCCTCACGATCGTGATCGGCGCGGGGCTGGTTACGAACCTGAATCTCATGCACAGGCTGGCGGGCAGGGTCGATGCGGCGATCACAAGCGCGGCGTGAGACTCCCGGGGCCGATGCGGCTTTGGGCCGGACTGCGGGGCAAGGATGTCCGTCAGAATGACATTGGCCGCCCGAGTCGGCTGACGCTGATGAGGAAACCGCATGATTCCGCGGATTGCGCAATGGCGCCCGGAGCGGTTCGGCCTCAATGTCATTCTGGCGGACACCACCGGGACTCGGGCCGGACCCGGGGCGCCCCCGGCAGGGCCGCCGAGACCCTCTTTCGAGCCCGAGCCCCGCTTACGGCGCACAGGTCGTGCGGCATGCCGCACCAGGGCCGGGTGCGCAGGAACCGGCCCGCAGCTTTCCGCAGCAGACTCCGCCTCCACCGGGACGGCAGGAGGCCGCCACCGGCCTGCCACCGGCACGGAGGCGCTCGATGGCGCTCGATGGCGCTCGATGGAGCTTGATCTGACAGCCCTGGCCGCGACGGTCCGTCACGACTACCGTCGTATCCGTGTGGCTCCTGTTCGCCTGCGCCTCCGCCCTGTTCGCCGGGCTGACCGCCGTCCTGGCCAAGCAGGGCGTGCGTACCACGGACTCCACCCTCGCCACCGCCCTGCGCACGCCCGTCGTCCTCGCCGGCGCCTGGGGCATGACCCTGCTCAGCGGCTCGATCCGCGAGCTCGGGCAGGTCGACGCCCGCAGCCTCGTCTGCCTGGTCCTGTCGGGCCTGGCCACCGGCGCCTCCTGGCTGTGCTACTTCAAGGCGCTCCAGCTCGGAGACGTCAGCAGGGTGGCCCCCGTCGACAAGATGAGCACGGTCCTCACCGTGATCATGGCCGTGCTGCTGCTAGGAGAGAGTCTGAGCGCCCTCGGCGCTGCCGGCCTGGTCCTGGTCACCATCGGCACGCTCCTCATGCTGCGCGCCGAGGACCTGCGCGCCCTGCCGCGGGCACTGGCCGGAGGCGGCGGCTGGCTGCTGTACGCGCTCGGCGCCGCCCTGTTCGCCGCACTCACCGCGATCCTCGGCAAGATCGGCATCGCCGCGGTGCCCTCCGACCTCGGCACCGCCATACGCACAGGGGTCGTCCTGGTCATGGCCTGGGTCATGGTCGGCGTCGCCGGACGCCTCCGGGGCGCCGCCCACGTGCCGCGCGGCGAGATGACCTGGATCCTGCTGTCCGGAGTCGCCACCTGCGCCTCCTGGCTGTGCTACTTCCGCGCCCTCCAGGACGGGCCGGCCAGCGTCGTCGTCCCCATCGACAAGCTCGGCGTCCTGGTCTCCGTCGCCTTCTCGGTCCTCGTCCTGCACGAGCACGTGGGCGTCCGGGCGCTGCTCGGCCTGGCCGTGCTCGTGGTGGGGACCATCGCCCTCGCACTATGAGCAAGGAGGGCGGCTGAGCCCTGGCGCGGGGCGCGTGAGCCGGCATCGGTCTGCTTACGACATCCGTTCACGCCTCGCCGCCGGGTCTCGGGCTCTGCGGGGCGGGACCCGACGCCGGCGGGCGCCTTGGACCGATCTCGAGCCGGAAGTGAACCGATCTCGACGCGGAGTACGACCGATCTCGACGAAAGAGGCGGCGGAGCGGGCGCGGGGCCGGGCGCCAGGGGACTGCGGGCGTCGATGCGCTCGACGCGCGGGCACAGGCCCGGACGCCTGGGAGCCGATCATCTAGGATCAAGGGCAATGACGAGTATGTCGATCAGTTCAGCAGCCGCACCGTCGGCGATCACCTCCGCAGGCCCCGCGGCTCCCGGGCCCGCGGACTCGTCCGGCGCGCACGATGACATCACCCGGAGTCTCGTGCTGCCCGCCGAGCTCGCCCCCGTGGCCCTTCTCGGCGTCCGCGACGAGGTCCTGCGCGCCATTGAGAGGGGCTTCCCGGACGTCGACCTCTACGTGCGCGGCAGCACCGTCACCGTCACCGGCGAGGAGTCCCGCGTCGACGTCGTCGTCCTGCTCCTGTCCGAGCTCATCGACGTCGCCCGCGCGGGCACGCCCCTGACCGCCGACGCCGTCGAGCGCGCCATCGGCCTGCTGGACGCCGCCGCCCGTCCCGCCGAGGTCCTGGCCGACGACGTCCTGACCTCCCACGGCCGCACCGTCCGCCCCAAGTCGCTCGGCCAGAAGGCCTACACCGACGCCATCGAGGAGTCCACCATCACCTTCGGCATCGGCCCCGCCGGGACCGGCAAGACCTATCTGGCCATGGCCAAGGCCGTCGACGCGCTGACCCGCAAGCGGGTCTCCCGCATCATCCTCACCCGTCCCGCCGTCGAGGCCGGGGAGAACCTCGGCTTCCTGCCCGGGAGCCTGACCGACAAGATCGACCCCTACCTGCGGCCCCTCTACGACGCCCTGCACGACATGCTCGCCCCCGAGGCCCTGCCCCGGCTCATGGCGGCCGGCACCATCGAGGTGGCGCCCCTGGCCTACATGCGCGGGCGCACCCTCAACGACGCCTTCGTCATCCTCGACGAGGCCCAGAACACCAGCCCCGAGCAGATGAAGATGTTCCTCACCCGGCTCGGCTTCGGCTCCAAGATGGTCGTCACCGGCGACGTCTCCCAGATCGACCTGCCCGGCGGGCGCGAGTCCGGGCTGCTCGTCGTGCGCCGCATCCTCGACGGCGTGGACGGCATCGCCTTCTGCGAGCTGGGGGCCGCCGACGTCGTGCGGCACCGGCTCGTGGGCCGCATCGTCGAGGCCTACGCCCGCTACGAGGCGCAGGCGGCTGCCGAGCGGGCCGCCGGGGGCGCCGGGACCGCCGACTCCACGGCATCCGCCGCCCGCGCCTCCGACCACGACCGCGGGCGCGGTAACCGCCGCGGCCGCACACCCTCAGAATTCCGTGGGAGGAACCGCCCGTGAGCACCGAGGTCCTCAACGAGACCCAGACCGTCATCGACGGCGCCGAGTTCGCAGCGCTGGCCGACCACGTGCTGCGCGCCCTGCACGTCAACCCCCTGGCCGAGCTGAACATCCTGTTCGTGGACCCCGAGCCCATGGCCGAGCTGCACATGCGCTGGCTCAAGCTGCCCGGCCCCACCGACGTCATGAGCTTCCCCATGGACGAGCTGTGTCCCGGCACCGCCGAGAACGAGACGCCGGCCGGGACCCTGGGCGACATCGTGCTGTGCCCGCAGGTCGCCGCCAAGCAGGCCATCGAGGCTGGCCACTCCGCCGTCGAGGAGATGCTCCTGCTGACCGCCCACGGGATCCTCCACCTCCTGGGCTACGACCACGCCGAGCCGCAGGAGAAGAAGGAGATGTTCGACCTCCAGCGCACCCTGCTCCTGACCTTCCTCGCGGAGCGGGGACAGTGACCGGCACGCCCGTCGTCCTCCTGGTCGTCCTGGCCGTCGTCGTCCTCATCTTCGGCGCCCTGCTGTCCGCCGGGGAGGCCGCCCTGACGCGCATGACCCGCGCCGCCGCCGAGGACCTCGTCGAGGACGGGCGCCGCGGCGCCGGCCGCGTGCTGACCCTGGCCGAGAGGCGGGGCCAGGTGCTCGGCTCCGTCGCCCCCATCCGGGTCGCCGTCGACATGCTCGCCGCCGTCCTGCTGACCCTGGCCGTCTCCGGCCTGCTGAGCCGGTGGTGGCAGGTGCTGGTGGTCGCCGTCGTGCTCAACATCGTCCTGCTCGGCCTGGTCGTCGGCTTCTCACCGCGCTCGGTGGGGCGCCGCAACCCCGACGGCACTCTTCTCATCCTGGCCGGGGCGCTGCTGAAGGTCGACGCCCTGGGCGCCCCGTGGCGCTGGATCGAGTCCCACTACGGGCGCTCGTCCGCCCTGACCGACGCCGAGGCGCGCGCCGAGGTCACCGAGGACCTGCGCGAGATGATCGACGAGATCGGCGAGGCCGAGACCATCGAGGACGAGGACCGCGAGATGATGCGCAGCGTCGTCGAGCTCGGCCAGAC
>ERZ773070.1985-NODE-1985-length-11917-cov-14.698365_pt1 | contig 11917 bp, 15 predicted proteins | sample MGYA00580618_ERZ773070 | MGnify/ENA primary metagenome ERZ773070 (study PRJEB29015, sample SAMEA2738023) | human oral metagenome | biome: human oral; feature: human-associated habitat; material: dental | place: China | collected 2019 ...
ATCGCCGTCAGGTCTACTACACTATGACTTTGGACTACGACTGCGACACCGAGGTCTTCGTGGCAGAGGGTTACAGTATTCCAGTCAGGTCTTCCGATGGTATCGACTGGTCTGAGCGTGCTGAAAACGGCATGTGGACCGACATCGCGTCTATGGTCGGTGAGGACGCGGCGGATAGCCTCACCGGTATGGATCTTGTCCGCTGGATGAGGGCTATGTCGCGATGACATCTATCGGTAGGTGTCCGTATGAGTTTCTGGAGACATTCAGGCTGGCTGATGTTGGGTCCGGAGAGCTGGAGTATGCTCGTAGAGCTGTAGACAGGATGCGGTTTGGTGGGATCGATGATCCTGGTATTTCCCACTACGTGAAGGTTAGGATCACCGCCGGTATTGACCACACTGTGCTAGTGACTTTGTCTATTCTCCCATACGGTGATCCACTTTATGTAGACACGGTGTGTCTGGAAGGCGGATCATGGCTCGGGCTAGTACCTGTAATCCTCGCGTACGTATCTGGTGCGCTAGGTGAGGCTGTGGGGAACCGAGTGCTGCACCGCCATGCCGGACGCCTGGTCGAGTGGCTCGAGTCGGTAGAAGCTATCCAGGAGAACTGAACAATCCAAAGTGCTCACTATTTTACATGCAGTACCAGGTGGCGTAATGTATACATCGTCAGCAAGACAGAGAAAGGAACTCGAAATGACCACTATCACAACCATCGCAGCCGAGTACAACATGCAGACCTACGAGCTGGCCGCCCTCCTAGACCTCGGAACCGAGTATGACTCGCATGCCGAGCTCTCCGAAGATCAGGCCAGTGACATCACGGAAATTCTTGACTATGACTTGGCTCACAACACCCCCTCTGAGTGAGTCAAGAAGATCCCCCGGCCAAGCAGTCGGGGGATCTTTCTATTACCACCCAAGGAAGACAGGAATATTGACGATCAGTCTGCCGCGCTCTCCGTCAAGGTTAGAGGCAAAGACCTCAACCGCCTCACCTGAGCTGGTTCTTTCAACCCAAATATTGCCACCTGTGATCGACAATACTTCTGAGATGTTCTTGATGCTGTAATTACCCCCGTCGAAGGTTGCTAGCTTTTGAGGCCACGTAGTGCCAACAGCCTCATCCACGCGGAGGTCTAGGTGGATATTACCTGCCCCATTAGCTGCAATCAGTGTAACTCTCCCATCTGTGTTATGATCACCGGAGCCTGATTTAACCCCCGGAGAAAACTTACCAGTAATCTCCAAAGAAGGGCCTGGCGCCCTGGGCACAACTAGGGTGATCTTAATCTTGTCCTGAACTACGCTTTGTCGCGCAGCATACGAGCTTCCATATTCGAAAGCGATAGGCCAGAACTGCGGATGCGGTACTTTGATGTCCAGCTTGGTACCACTACCCTCGTCCTTCGGCGTTACGCCGCCGACATTGGAGTACCACACGGTCCCACCCGTGATCTTCGACCCACCACCGGACCCGGGAGGTCCAGCGGGACCTGGATCGCCTTTAGGGCCGGGATCCCCCTGCGGCCCTTTGGGGCCAGCAGGGCCCTCCCTCCCATCAGCCCCTCTAGGTCCAGCATCACCCTGGTCTCCCTTAGGCCCGGGCGGCCCAGCCTGGCCGGGGGCACCATCGTCACCCTTAGGTCCAGGAGGTCCCTGAATCCCTGGAGGTCCATCAGCACCTTTGGGACCTGACGTGGTTGGGATTTCATACGTATCAGTAGAGTCCTGTCCGACCACAGTTAGCTTAGTACCCTCGAGGCGGACGCTTCGTACTCCAGGAACGTATGTGCCGCTTGTGGGTGGCGGCTGGAGCCCCTCCTGAGACGCCATACCCCCAATGTCATACGTATGATCTGCCTCTACACGCAGCGGAGTATACGTTCGAGCCGCCGTACCGGACGACAGCTGGAGAGTCCATGTCACACCAGCCACGAGGTGGACCTCACCGACCTCCCCTGTGGGATATACACGGCGAGTCACCGGTGACACCCCCACAGAGATACCTCCGAGTGTCACTACCCGCTCATGAGGCGTAGCAGTCAGCCACCACACTGTCCCATCATCTTCAATCTGTGCCACGCGGCCTGTGATCCTGCCAGTAGCCATTTACCCTCCAAACAAAGAGCCCCCGGCCGCTCGGCCGGGGGCTGCGGACACCACCTACTATGTGATTATAGCATGAGCAGCTTGAACTGGTCAGTTATTTCAGCGTCTTCTCTGACGTGGTATATTAGTACCCATGAAAACAACTAGCTTGAAGTACATCCTGCCGGCCCTCAGCATCGTAGTTGGTATGACCATGTGTGTCTCCTACTCTCTCGGGCAGGAAGACCCCACCATGCTGTGGGGCGGCCTCCTGCTTATCACGGCGGTATCTATGGCGCTGTACGCCCTGTTCGACGGTTCTGAATGAGAATAAGAGAACCCCCGCCAGATGGCGGGGGTTCCTTCCGTAGATTACTTGCCGGCGACCCGGTCAGCGTCAGCAATTGACGTCAGGATCGACGCCAGACCGGCTGCTGCGGCCACAGACAGGGTCTGAACCCAGTCCACAGACAGGATACCGACTGCACCGACGCCCAGAACAGCAACCACGCTCTGCGCCACAGTCTTCAGGGCACGCTCGGCAGCACTGACCCAGAATTCGCGAGTGAACATTGTTTCCTCCAATCTACCTAGGCACTCTGCCTAGGCTCAACACCTTCAATATGACGGACACGCTCCGACAGGTCATCCAGCTGTGACATAGTTCTAGCAGAGTCCATCGTGATGCGCTCACCAATAGCTGTGGTACGACGACTCAGCTGCCCAAGCTCAGCATCGTGGCGACTCTGAGCAGCCTGAATACCCTCAATCAACTCACTATTACGCTTAGAAATGGACAGTACACGCTTGATGTCGTCCCTAAGGGACGAACCACCATTAGTGTACTGCTGGGATAGAACTTCAGCAGTGTCACGCGCTGTCTTGTCAGCCTGATCCCTGAGATCGCGTATTTCCGCCAACACTTTAACGCCACCAAAAAACGCTGTCAAGAGGGCTGCCACCCCAGCCAAGAGTCCCCCCAGCAGCTCCCATGGAGGAGCTGGAATTGTAATCACTGACCCAACTTTTCCAGAATAGCCTCTACACCGGCCGAGACCTTATTGATCTTAGCCTCGAGCTCCTGTACTTTAGTTTTAGTATCAGCGATTTCCTGATTTACTGGGATGGTCCCCTCCGCACCGCCTCGGCGAACGTCAGCTAGGTCCTGTGACAGCTCGCGAACTCGCTTGGCAAGATCTGATACAACCTCGTCGAAACGCCCTGCGCCAGGGATGTAAGTAGCCCAAACAGAGTGGTCTACAATAGCCGCAAAACGATTGGCAGTTTCTTCATTCATTTCCAAATCCTCCTGACCGTAAGTATTAAAGTTTAGTGTTGGGACTGACCCGTGGTTATCCTCGAAAAACACATGGATATGGTCTTCGTGGCGGTCACTAACACCAGACCGATTACCGCTCAACTGAGTCCATGTGCCGTAACGGGTTTTCCAGATGCGATTCTGCCAGATGATATGGCGGATATGCATCTGCTGAGCGTTGGACATAAGCCACGCAAGAATAGCTTCACCGGCCTCCCGGTACTTACCTGCAGACCTCACACCAACCTCAGGCGCGCAGATAATGTCTAGCGCTCTGCCTGTACCATGTTCATCGGGCCACTGACCCGATTCAGGGTACTCACCGCGCATACTATGCTCATCCCAGCCACGGCCAATCCACACTACTGGGAACGTTTTACGCGTACCCCAATAAACCGAGGATGCTAGAGCCTTAACAACAGCTCTTGAGTTACTATTTACATACCGATCCCAGTCCGATGGAGCTCCCATATAGTCACCTCCTAGTCCACTTACTATCTACTTCGCTGTGACACCTACTGCACCACATCGAAGTCCCGTCAAAGTACATTCTCACCCCAATGGATTCGCATTTAGGGCAATCAGCTATCGTTATAAAGGTACCCATCACCGCATCCAAAGGACCACTACAGACACCGCAGCAGATCCCCCCGTCAAGGTGCCGCCAGACGCTAGATAAGCCTGAGTCGACACAGTCAATATCTGCCCAAGACCGCTAACATAGAAAGGCCACGTAATCCCGGCAGGAACATCCGCCGACCCCATCATCGACATCATCTGCGGGCTGTACTGCGAGCCACATTGCATACGCCCGTAGCACCATCCCTGAGACTGGTTAGCGTCGTACCTCGGGGCGATAGTCCCACCAGCCAGTACAACGGCCCGTGTGGCCCACGGGGCGCACGGGATACCCACACTAGCAGCGGCCCCCCATGATGACCCCGGCTGCCATGAGCTATTGCTGTTCGAGTATGACTGTGCACTAATCTGCTCACGAAGCGCATCGGGTCCGATGAGGCCCTTACCAATCTCCAGCGTGCCGTCGAAGATCGCTGAACCGGATACATGAAGTGTCCCCCTGGTCATTTTAATATCACCAGAACCAATCGTGGCCGCAAACTCAGCCATCCGCGATTCAAGCATATCCAAACGATCTACTACAGCCCGCAGGCCGGCGTCATCACTAGGCCGGTCAATAGTCCTAGGATCAATAGCCACTTGTAACCCCCTGGAGAATAGGCTTAATCTTCAGGATCTGCCCGGATACCGGATCTGGGTCAGCGACCCATCCCAGCAGTCTGGCCCGCAAGGTCATGTCCATTTCTGGTAGATCCGGATTTCTAAGCTCTACCTCTATCATATCACCAATTTCAAAATCCCTGGTAGGGACACAGTCATCCAGAAGAACCTCGATCGCATAAGATGAAGTTCCATCCTGTTGATTATGCCTCGCGGTATCCACATAACCCTTGATTATGTCTGGGTTTTTTGACCCGGTGTCAGGGCTCCAACGGCGCTCAATCCTGAGAAAGTTAGCCGCAATGTATGTTTCGGCCTGTACGGTATACATATACCGTTCGTCGCCTTCGCGGTTGGCGGTTCCTGTGAAAATGGTGGCGCCTTTTCCATCGGTGTAGTCCTCGGTTTTAGCCCACTCACCCCTAGTAAGGATACACGTTACGTCAGACGATCCTAGACGGTCTGCTACCACAGCGGTGAGTTTTAGATTACCGTGCTCATCCAGGTGCCATCTAGTAGTGAATTCGCACCCATTTCTGGTGCTCATAAGGTTCTGAAGTCCGACCAAACAAGTCATATCCTGGTCATTTGTATATGTGCGGTCTCCGCGCGCGCCCGGTAACTCCTCCACAGACCCCGAGAACTCCTGGGCCAGCCTGTCGAGACCAATTTTACGGGCGATCTCCGTGTAGTAGCGTCCGCGGTACTCCCCGGCCGCGATGTAGTTGCGTGCAAGCCAGCCTTCAGCAGGTTGAAGTCCCAACTCAATATACGGCCCAGAGCCGTAAACACGACGGTCTACCCACCCAGCCCAGACCACATGCTGGGATCCTCGAGACTCCACGACAGCTGCGAGGATGGCCCTAAGCGGCTGCGTAGCCCCCTGCCACAGAGGCGGAAGTCTGTCAGTGACAGGCAGCTCTAGTGATGCCTGATCAGCACGCCCCATGAGTATTCCCCGCGAGAGCGGGGATGATCCTCACCGATCCACTGCCGGTTCGACACCAACTCTGTATTCCCCGCGAGAGCGGGGATGATCCCGACCGTCGAGGCATCGCTGACATCTCCGATGCGTATTCCCCGCGAGAGCGGGGATGATCCTTGACCCGCAGCGCGGTTCGACACGGAGCCAAGGTATTCCCCGCGAGAGCGGGGATGATCCGAGAACGCCGAGAAGTCGTCCACCAGCGGAAGTGTATTCCCCGCGAGAGCGGGGATGATCCCACGACAATGTCGGTGTTGCCGAACCGCAGCGGGTATTCCCCGCGAGAGCGGGGATGATCCGGCGCCACTGACCAAGAACTCCTCGACGCCGGCGTATTCCCCGCGAGAGCGGGGATGATCCCGACGCGACCGCGTGCTGCCACTCCCGCAACGCGTATTCCCCGCGAGAGCGGGGATGATCCGAAGAAGGTGCTGGAGAAGGAGAAGAAGATCACGTATTCCCCGCGAGAGCGGGGATGATCCGGGTGGAACCACGAAGACCACCACGGCGGCTGAGTATTCCCCGCGAGAGCGGGGATGATCCGTTCTTCCAGAGACATAAGCAAACCTTGGGAGAGTATTCCCCGCGAGAGCGGGGATGATCCTGCGGTGGGGTTCGCGTGGGTGGTGTTGACGGAGTATTCCCCGCGAGAGCGGGGATGATCCCCAGTGGGCGGTTTCCGCGAGGGCGGGGATGAAGTATTCCCCGCGAGAGCGGGGATGATCCCGAGGAAGGCCGGCTGGAGGACAAACGCCTCAAGTATTCCCCGCGAGAGCGGGGATGATCCCACCCGGGTGGAGTATCTTGCGCCGGGATCTTCGTATTCCCCGCGAGAGCGGGGATGATCCTACAGTGTCATGGATGCGAGCTACCACAATGGTGTATTCCCCGCGAGAGCGGGGATGATCCTTATTCGGCGTCGAGGAGCCAGCCGCGGATGTCGTATTCCCCGCGAGAGCGGGGATGATCCCGGTGGGGCATCATCTGCTCCCGTCTGCTGCCCGTATTCCCCGCGAGAGCGGGGATGATCCTTCTGCCGCCCATCACGATGACCAGGATGACCAGTATTCCCCGCGAGAGCGGGGATGATCCCCTTTCACTTCTTGTCCGTCATGCAACATTCTAGTATTCCCCGCGAGAGCGGGGATGATCCTGCCTGCGGCGGGCGGCTCGGCGAACTCGACAGGTATTCCCCGCGAGAGCGGGGATGATCCCTCGTAGACCCCGAACGCGCTGGTGAGGTCCAGGTATTCCCCGCGAGAGCGGGGATGATCCCAAGAAACCTTCAAACCCATTCAGAAGGAGTTTGTATTCCCCGCGAGAGCGGGGATGATCCTCCCCGCTGGTGCAACCCGGAAAGCCCCTGCGAGTATTCCCCGCGAGAGCGGGGATGATCCGCTGCGGAGTCCCGGCTGATCCTGCGCTGGACCGTATTCCCCGCGAGAGCGGGGATGATCCTCACGTTCCATTGCTATGGACTCTGATGTGGTTGTATTCCCCGCGAGAGCGGGGATGATCCGCGCCGTAGCGAGATGCCCTGCTGGCGGGCGATGTATTCCCCGCGAGAGCGGGGATGATCCCGTGGAGACTGGTCATCAATGCTGTCAATGTCCGTATTCCCCGCGAGAGCGGGGATGATCCGAAGTCGCGCTGATTCGTGACGCCTGGACAGTGGTATTCCCCGCGAGAGCGGGGATGATCCCAAGCAGTGAAGAACCGACTCGCCGAAGCAGGCGTATTCCCCGCGAGAGCGGGGATGATCCTTCTTCGGCGACCGGCTGAATGGCGGGGCCGAGGTATTCCCCGCGAGAGCGGGGATGATCCGCCTCGACCGCGCACGCGACCTGCTCCGAATCGGTATTCCCCGCGAGAGCGGGGATGATCCGACGGCCGCGTCGATTCTGGTCACGACCGGAGCGTATTCCCCACAAGAGTGGGGGTGATCTGTGCTGTCCGGGAAGGAGCGGTCGGATGGAGAGGGGGAGAATTAGGAGTTAATAGAGGTCTCGCCTTTAGGGTGCGATTTCAGATTGATGAAGTATCGACCAGATTTCTATGCGACCCATGAGGACTTGTTCGGGGGATGTTTTCTGGCCGGTTGCGTTTCGAGCAAGCTGACTTGAAGATGGTTACAAATGGGCCTTGTGGGGGCCAGCTTAAATCTGGCCAAGGGTTTACCAGTTGGCGTTTTCATTCTGAATGAATTTTTTCGATTATTCGAAGGTTTTTGCTTGGGTGTGGGTGCTGGTGCCCTTAATGCATGCAGATCTTAATTGGGTCGAGTAGCGGTGAGAACTGAATGATGAACTTGCGGGATTTTTGATATCCGGTATGATCCTCTATAAGTTGTTTCAGTCTGGTCTAGTGCTGGCAGATGGTTCTAAAGGAGTATCCGGTGTCCGGCTCCCTTGCTATTCAACCCACGACCGTTCGGTGGCGGCTGGAACCCACCGCCCCCTTCCGTGTCGAGGACGGCATTCTCGCCGCCCACGGGCTCCGGGGACGCGTCCTCGGCACCAAGAAGGAGAACACGGACCTGCGGGAGCAGGGCAGCGGGGTCGAGGCGCTGGCTGGACACCACGGCGTTTTCGACGACGGCCCCCAGCATCGGCATCCCCACTGGCTCTGGCTGCCGACGCTGGGCGCCGGCGGTGAGCTGACGGGGCAGGTGGAGGACCTGGTGCTGTGGGTGCCCGACGGGATACCCGCCGACACGCTTTCCCGGCTGGCCGGGGCGAGGTACCTGCCGCGCTGGAGCAACGCACCCAAGGGGTATCGCTCCGGAGCTGAACTGCACCTGCAGCTGATGGGACCCGTCGATACGGTGATGCACGAATACACCAGTGCCGATGCCACCACGTGGGTTTCCGTGACCCCGTTCCTGACCGACCGTTTCCCCAAGCAGAACAAGCCGCGGGAGGAGTTCGCGCAGAAACTCGTGGAACGCGAACTCGGTTTCCGCCACCCCGGGGGCACGCCGCCGGTGAGGGTGAAACTGCTCGCCGACTGGGAGGACCGGGACGTGGTGAGGTTCCGTCGATACCGCTGGAACGAATCGATGGCGCAACGTCGCCGCGGGATGCTGCTGCAGCTGGATTTCGACGAACCCCTGCCGAAGGGCCCCGGGGAACGTCCGGAGCCCCTGGTGCTCGGGTCCCTCTCGCATTTCGGTTTCGGATTGTTCCGGCCGGTGGAGCGATAGCCATGTCGGAGCAGGGGGAGTACTCGGCGGAACCGCAGCTGGTGCCCGCGAGAATGCTGAACGAATTGGTGTACTGCCAGCGGCTGTTCCACCTCGAATGGGTGGACGGCCGCTGGGCGCACAACGACGACACGGTCCAGGGTTCGGTGGCCCACGACGCGACGGATCGTCGTTCCGGGCGGATGCCCGCGCCCGATGAGGAGGAGAAACCGTTCACCTCGATCCAGGTGGCGTTGTCGGATCCGGACCTCGGGGTGACGGCCGTCATCGACCGGGTGGACCACGAGGACGGATCGTCGAGTCCCGTGGACATGAAGAAGGGATCCGGCCCCAGGGACGGCGGAATGTGGCCTGCCGACCGGGTGCAGGTCCTGACCCAGGCGGTGCTGCTGCGACGCGCCGGGTATTCGGTGAACCGCGCCGACATTTCCTATCTGGGATCGCATCACAGGGCCTCTATCGAGGTGGGGCAGGACGCGGAAACGGAGGTGCGGGAGCTGGTGGCGTTGGCGCGGAAGGTGGCTGCGCAGGAACTTCCGCCCCCACCGCTGCTGAACGACCCGCGCTGCCCCCGCTGCTCGCTGGCGCCGCTGTGCATGCCCGATGAGACGAACTATCTGCTGGAACGTTCCGGCGAGCAGCCGCGTCGGATCATCGTCAGGAATCCCGACGCCAGACCCGTGTACGTGAACACGCAGGGGGCGTCGGTGAAGGTATCCGGTGGCCGACTGCTGGTGGCGGTCAAGGGTGAGACGGTGGCCGAGCGTCGACTCCTCGACGTCTCCCAGGTGTGCGTGGTGGGGAACGTGCAGATCACCACCCAGGCGCTCAGGGCATTGTGGCGCAGGGGCGTGGTGGTGATCTGGCTCAGCTACGGGGGCTGGCTCGACGGATGGTCGCAGGGGCCGATGAACGGTCACGTGACGCTCAGGCGACGTCAGGTGCTGGCGAGCTTCCACGGCCTGCGGTTCGCGCGGCAGGTGATCCGGGGAAAGATCCACAACCAGCGGGTGCTGCTGCGCCGCAACGCGAAGGTGTCGCTGGACGATTCGGTTCTGGAGCAGCTCAAGGAACTGGAGGCGAAGACCGAATCCGCTGCGTCCTTGGAGACGCTGCTCGGGATCGAGGGCACGGCGGCGCGACTGTATTTCGGGCAGTTCCACAAGCTGCTGTCTCCCCGACTCGAGGTCGCGGCCGAGTTCCAGGCGCACGGCAGGGCGCGACGTCCACCACCTGATCCCGTCAACGCGGTGCTCGGGTTCTGCTACAGCCTGTTGACGAAGGACCTCGTCGCGGTGCTGACCGGGGTGGGGCTGGATCCCTTCCTCGGGGTGCTGCACCAGCCCCGCTACGGCAGACCCGCCCTCGCCCTCGATCTGGCCGAAGAGTTCCGCGCCCTCGTGGCGGAATCCGTCGCATTGCAATGCCTCAACAACGGCGAAATCAACGAGAAAAGCTTCATGCGGGGACACCTCGGGGTGGCACTGACCGCGGATGGGCGACGCTCCGTCATCCAGGCGCACGAACGCCGCCTCGAAACCGAGCTGAAACACCCGCTGTTCGGCTATCAGGTTTCGTACCGGAGGGTGCTGGATCTTCAGGCACGGGTGCTGGCGGCTTCCTTCACGGGAGAACTGGATTCCTACACCCCATTGATGACGAGGTGACCCATGGCCCGACGAAGATATCTCATCTCCTACGACATATCGGATCCCAAGCGGCTGCGAGCCACCTTCAACCTCATGAAGGGCTACGGGAAGTGGCTCCAGTACTCGGTGTTCGTGTGTGACCTGAGCAAGGCTGAACTCGCGATGTGGGAACGGGACATCCGCGATGTGATCGCACTCGCCTACGATTCGGTGGTGGTGATCGACCTCGGTGCCCCGCAAGACGCAGACATCCGTATGCTTGGGGTACCGCGTAGGTTGCCCGATGAGGGGCCCGTGGTGGTGTGAGCCGCTGCGAGACCTCCGGTCATGTCGTCTCCCCTAGGGAGCGCTCGAAGGGGTTTGACTAGGTGTTTTACCCCATGACAACTCAACAGAGTGGTTTTATAGGACCCGGCGATGCGGAGAGCTCGCAGGTGCTGGTAAAGTCCCTAGTCAAGGCGGCCTTCCGAGGCGAGCCATTGTTCCGGTCTTCCAGGCCGGACTTCATTGAGACCCAATCAGCAGGCAGCGGGTAGAACGAGATACCCTGCCAATTGTTCCGGTCTTCCAGGCCGGACTTCATTGAGACAAGGCGCTCGATTGCGTCCACGGATTTCTCCGCGAATTGTTCCGGTCTTCCAGGCCGGACTTCATTGAGACCGCGAAGATTCTCCCACGACCAGTCAGTGGGTTCCTCGGATTGTTCCGGTCTTCCAGGCCGGACTTCATTGAGACGCAAATATCAGGATCTGGTTGAACTGAGGGTTGCTGAAATTGTTCCGGTCTTCCAGGCCGGACTTCATTGAGACTTCGTCGCGGGTCAACCCGGCGATCGTGCTCGATGTCGAGACCACCGCCGGCACCTTGCACACCACCGGTGTCGCATACCTGGGCAAGGTCCGGGTAACCGCCGGTTCGGCGGTGCTGGAAGACGTAGCCGAGGCCTCTGACGTCCTGGCGACCGCCGCCCAAGTCACGCTCAACGGCAGTATCACCTCGGGCCGGTCCCGGATCCGGTGTGAATCGGGCAGCCTGAGCATCGCCTTGGACGACGATTCCAATGTCGTGGTCAAGGGCGACACCCAGCTCGGGCGGATCGCCTGGCACGGCCAGCACGACGACGGCGCTGACGAGGTGGTGATGGGCAACGGTTCGGCCCGGCTCGACATCAGTGTGGTGATGGGGTACGCGACGGTCCGGCTGGGAACGGCCGAGACTCGTCCGTCGCAGGACCCGGCATGATCCACCGGGCCCCATCCGACTGTCCGGTCTGTGGTGACCGGCTGACCCTGACCCGGCTGGGCTGCGCCAGTTGCGGCTGCGAGATCGGCGGCCACTTCCAGCCCTGCGATTTCTGTGCCTTGTCACCGGCCGAGCTGGATGTGTTGCGGGTCTTCCTCGCGTCTCGGGGCAATGTCCGGGCACTCG
>ERZ773070.1986-NODE-1986-length-11914-cov-17.434944_pt1 | contig 11914 bp, 7 predicted proteins | sample MGYA00580618_ERZ773070 | MGnify/ENA primary metagenome ERZ773070 (study PRJEB29015, sample SAMEA2738023) | human oral metagenome | biome: human oral; feature: human-associated habitat; material: dental | place: China | collected 2019 ...
ACGAGCAGCTCTCGGGCCTGTGCAAGGTCGTTTACCTTCCCCGCACGCCCGAGATATCAACGACCCAGATCAAGAACGACATGCAGGTCAAGCCGGCCTGAAGGAGAGTTGATCGAAATGAGTTTCAAAACTCGAATCGCGCGACAGGTCAGGCGCGCTGGCGGAGATCGTGTCATAGACTCGAGAATAGTCCGCCGAGTATTCCGCGCACCTATGTACCGGAAGTACTTTCAGGAGAAGCCGATCACCCGGTCCTCATCCTCGAGAACAGCACCTGCGGCGCGGCCTCGGGGCGGCGAGACTACTGGCCCGCCATCGTCCACCGGAACTGCCGCGTCCGCTGGTCGGCACAAAGAGACTCGGGTTGGTCCTCTTCTGTCGGTGATTGTGCCGGCGTACAACGTTGAATGTTATCTGGGCGCGTGTCTGAGTTCTGTGGTGGAGCAGAGCCATAAGAACCTGGAAATCATTATCGTGGATGATGGCTCTTCGGACTCGACAGGGCGTATTGCGGATGAAATCGCTGCCGAAGACGCCCGCGTCCGCGTTATACACAAGGAGAATGCCGGCCTCGGGGCGGCGCGAAACTCTGGTCTCGCAGCTGCGACGGGCGACTATGTCACTTTTGTCGATTCAGACGATGAAGTTCCGGCCCGCGCGTACGAGCGCATGGTGTCAGTGCTGGAAAAGAGCGGCTCTGATGCCGCGTCGGGAGCCATATGCCGTTACAACAGTCAGCGTGAATGGGTGCCGGACTGGGTCAAAGAGGTGCATGGAGAACACAGGGAAGGGGTTCGGGGAAAAGATTTCCCCGAGATTTTCTGGGATCTTTTCGTATGCAACAAGATTTTTCGCAGAGACTCATGGGACAAATATGTAGGAGAATTTCCTGAGGGTGTTCTCTATGAGGACCAGGAATGTACGGCGAAAATGTTTGCAAAAGGAGCCGCGTTCGATCTCCTTGAAGACTGCGTCTACCGGTGGCGCCTGCGCGACGACGGATCGTCGATCACGCAGAACAAGTCGAGTGTCGACGATCTTGTCCAGCGCATGGATGTTGCGCGCACGGTTCAGCCCGTTATCGAGTCCTCGCGGGAGCCCGCGCTCATTGACTACTGGTACTCGAAGCTCCTCTGCGAAGACCTGTTCTATTACTATCGGGAAGTCCCTCGCGCGCTCCCCGAGTTCTGGGACGCTCTTGTCGAGGGGGTGCGGGAGTTCTATAGAGACGACCGCGACTACACGTTCTCGAGATGGCCGCTTGAGCGTCGCCTGATGGTTCTGGCACTTGTGCGGGATGATAAGAACGCATTTTACCGGGTGCTGCTCGACTCTCAAGAGCGGGGGACTAGAGCCCGCACAATCCATGACGGCGCTACCTACAAGCAATGGGTGCCTGCTGTCGATGAGTTCCTGGATCCAGTTCCCGACTCGTTGCTGACACTGAAAGATGCGGACGCAGTAGACTCCGAAGCGATCGTATCGCAAGTGGAGTATACTCCGGGGGGAGGTTTGCGCGTCACCGGATGGACCTACTTTCAGGGAGTAGATCCCGAGCCGAACCGGATGCTGTCCGCGTATCTTCAGGGAAAGGACGTCGGCAACGCCCGTGATGTTCGTATTCCCGTAGATGTCGAGCGGGAGTCTCTTCCGGAGGCAGACTCCGTGGCTGGTGATCCTTATACCTCGTATGCCGACGCAGGGTTTACCCTGTCTATTTCCGAGAAGATGGTATCTGAGGTCGCACAGTATTCTACCAGTACGCAGGGCGACACGTTTGAGCTGCACCTGCGTCTTGCTGAGTCTGGAATCGATCGCGACGTCACCGTTCGCAGGGTGCTCACGAATGGTACTGGGGGTTCGCTGAGGGCTTCCGTCCTCCAGGCGGATGGTACTCGTCTTGTGCCTGAAGTCTTACGTCCGGGATTTGGTTTCAGGGCACTGACGCCAAGATTTGTGGCGGAGGATATTTCGGTGGACAAAGGCATCATCAGAGGCCGTATCAGACTGAATAATCCCTTGCCGGTGCAAGTAGTCGACCGTTTCCTGTCGGGACCGCTCAAGTTGGTGGTAGTCCAAGGCGCAGACACTCTCGTAGAGGGTGCGATGTCCGCCGTCGATGGTGGATCCAGGCATGCATGGGACTTCTGTCTTCGTTTGCCCGAACGGCACAACTTCGGGTCGTCTAAGAACACGCAAAACTTTTTGCTCGAGGTTCGCGGCGGTGATGGTGAGGGTCCAAGAGCCCCTGTAGCCGTGAAGGACGTTGCGACGATCGATTTTAACGCCCAGAAGTTCGCGTTGACGGCGACACCCTACGGATATGCCGAGATTCAGGACGTCAATCAGCATGGTTCGGTTGATCGGATTGAATTGATTGGAGGAGATACTCAAGTTCTGCTCGCTGGCGCGGTGTACCTGGACGGCGCGGAGATTCGGCAGACCACTCCCTCATTCGCGCTCGTCGGTAAAACACGCAACCTCTATCCGGCTTCGCTGTCCTTTGACGCCCTGCGAGGACGTTATGAGGTTGTGTTTGACCTGTTCGAAGAGGATATTGATGGCCGGAGGGTCAGCGTAGGCAGTCAGGGCTACATTTTTGAGATCTTGACCGCGACCGGTAGGAAGTTGCCCGCCTCAGTATGGCTCCGCCGTTCGGCGGAGCTTGATGCGCAGCTCCCTCTCAAACGTTTTGTTGGAAATACGCGCGTCATATTCATGTCTGCTGGCCGACATGGCCTATCGATTCAGGTCGGGGCGGCTATCGGCTCCGATAGCTCCGGCAGTCTCGCCCAGTACCAGCATGCGAAGAACAATTTCGGCGGTAAGGCACGGCGCATCGAGGACGCCGCTTTCTTCGAGTCGTTCGGTGGGCGCGGAGTGACGGATACCCCGAAACGTCTGGATAAGTACCTGGCCGCGCACCATCCGGAGATTCCTCGATATTGGAGCGTTCGAGACGGGTCGGTCGCGGTTCCGGAAGGGGCAATCGCCCTGACGGCGTACTCTAAAGAGTGGTACGAGCATCTTTCGAGATCTCGGTATCTGATTAACAACAACAACTTTCCGTATTACTTCCGTAAGGATCCGGATCAGGTATACATTCAGACGTGGCATGGCACTCCGCTTAAGCGGATCGGGAATCATGTTCCGTCTGGGAACCTGTCGTTGTCCTACCGTCAGCTCATGCTTCGAGAGGTCAACTATTGGGACTACCTGGTTGCGCAGTCTCCATGGGCGGCACCCATTCTTTCGGATGCGTTCGGTTTCTCGGGGGAGACAATTGCCCTGGGATATCCTAGGAACGACTCTCTTTTGCAGGGCGACGTGTCGGAGTATCGACGGTGCAAGGTGAGGCGGCACCTCGGTATCGGTGACGGTCAGTTGACGGTTCTGTACGCGCCGACGTGGCGCGACGATAAGAAGGCCGCGAATGGGCACTACGCTCAGACGCTGTATCTTGACTACAACGAGTTCAGAAAGAGGTACGGAAAAGACGTCGTCATACTTCAGCGTGGTCACATCAATACGGCTTTTGCGCAGACCGAACGTTATCCTTCCAATGTTGTGGATGTCAATCGCTATTCGGACATCAACGATCTTTACTTGGCTGCCGATATCCTGGTAACGGACTACTCGTCCGTGATGTTCGACTACGTCGTGACGGCTAAGCCCATCGTCTACTTGGCGCCGGATCTCGCACATTATCGCGATGTGACTCGTGGCTTCTACTTCGACTTTGAGCGCACGGCCCCGGGGCCGATTGTCTCCACAACCCGGGAGGTCATCGAGGTGATCGATTCCATGTCGAGCGTTCAGCGCAAGTATTCCGAGAAGTATGAGAAGTTCTTGACGAGGTTCGCTCCTCTTGACGACGGCCACGCTGGTGAGCGTGTTGGAGACAGGTTTTTTAATTGATTCATGATCCGTTATCAGGAGGCCGAGCTTGATTCCTAAGGTGTGGCTGTACTGGGACTCCCCGGGTGAGGGGAGAGATCCGGGATATATCTCGCTGTGTCGGGAGACCATTGTCAAATGGGCCCGGCCTTATGACGTGATCGTTCTTGACAAGAGTACTGCGAGTCAATGGGTTGAAGGCCTCCATCCTGCGTTCGGCGACATCCCGGTCATTGCGCACCGTGCGGACTACGTCCGTGCTGCGTGCCTGGCCGAGAACGGCGGGATTTGGCTTGACATAGATACCGTTGTTCTCAAACCATTATCGCTCATATGGGCGCTTACTTCGCTCAACGGTGCCGTGTTCTACGGGTGGAAGCCCAGGCAGCCGAGCATCGGCATGATTGCCGCCGTACCTCGGCATCCGATTCTGATCGCATGGCGGGAGGCTATAGAACGGCAGATAGATAAGTCGCTGTCGCAGCGATGGGCGGGGTTTGGCTACGACCTTTTGTGGCCGATCGCAGAGCACGGTGGATTTACGCAGATTCCACGAGAGGCTTGTGCTCCTACTCACTGGACCGAGACCGGTTTGTTTTCGTCTCGGCGAAGTGCGAGCGAGTTTGTTAGCGATGAGACCCTTATGGTTCAGCTCTATAATCGTGGGCTTTCAGTTAAGATGGGGGAGATGGCTGCGACAGACATTGTGGAAGGCTGTAGTCTTCTCTCCAGTTTGTTCAAGATGTCCAGAGATGACTCGATTGACTTACGATCGGCGGCTATCGCGGCAGCGTGCGCTTCGATCTCTGTTAACGCCATGAGGAGTCTCGAGCCCGATTTCTGTCCTGCGCGATGGGTTGACGGCAGGGCTCTTATCAAGGCGGTTGTCGGTAGCTACAATGCCCTCAGCCGTGCCGAGGGTTCCTGGGGAATAGGCGGTGATCGCTGAATGGCGAGATTTGTGCTTAGTTCGAGCATCGAGCTCGAGAACTTCCTTGCCGATCGCAAGATCTATATGGGCGTCAGGAGCGGATGGGGGCGCAGGGCTGTATCGATAGCTGTCGACGACTCAATTGAGATAGAACCCTATGTAGGCTTCTATGCGGGCGGTGCTCTAGCCACCGCCGGGTGCTTCACCTATTCCCAGTCCGTGTTGCCTACGGGAATGAAGATAGGGCGTTTCTGCTCGATCGGCGAAGGGGTGAGAGTGCAGAAAAGCGTTCCGGATACCGGCTGCTTGACGACATCCAACTTCGCGTACGAGCGGGGAGGCCCTGTATACGCTGCGGCTGGAAGAGACTCCGTTCTTGCGGATCCTTGTTCTCGGTCTCATGTCTGGAGGCGTCTTCCGAGTATTGGAAACGATGTTTGGGTCGGTCGTGATGTCTTGCTTTTTCGAGAGACTACAGTCGGTGATGGCGCGATCGTGATGGACGGTAGTGTCGTCGTAGACGACGTTCCGCCTTTCTGTGTCGTTCGCGGTAATCCTGCACAGATTGTTGATGTGCGTTTCGATGTTGCCCTGACAGATCGGATTCGGCGCGCGCCATGGTGGAGTCTTCCACCTCATTTGATCTCCGGGCTCCCTCTGCGTGACGCCTTGGCCTGCGTTGAACAGGTTGAGGAATTTATGGAGTCTGGCGTCGCGGAGTACCGTCCGGATAGACTTCTGGGGTCGGATCTGCGCGTGTTCGCGGCCTAGCTTGTAGGGTGGTCACGCAATTGTTCTGTACCGATGATGAATTGATGGCTGTTGTACCGAAGGTGCAGTGATGCGTTTTATTTCTTGGGCGTGTCACCTCGCTGCTGATCGGCTCCGCACAGTTCGACGGTCTGTGTGGCACCTGCGGCACGGCGGTGTCGCCGGACTCAAGGAGTACCGGCGGCGCCGGCGGGCGTCGGCGTGGGCCCGACCGGTTGGGCGCCGTCGCGGGCGCAAGGGGGAGGTTGCCTTCGCAGAGTGGCCCGTCCCCGACCCGTCGTCGGCTGCTCCCCGGCACGACGTCACGGTGGGCGTCATCGCCGACGAGTTCACCGCGCTCGCCCTCCAGTACGAGTGGCGCGCTGTGCCGCTCACGCCCAACCGGTGGCGCGAACAGGTCGAGGACACACCGATCGACTTCCTCTTCGTCGAGTCCGCCTGGCACGGCAACGCCGATGCCTGGCGCTACCGGATCATCGGCTCCAGGGGCCCGTCCGCGCACCTTCGGGAGCTGGTAGCCGCCCTGCGCTCCACCGGCGTCCCCACCGTCTTCTGGAACAAGGAGGACCCCGCCCACTACGACGAGGCCATCGACACCGCCCGCCTGTTCGACTGGGTCTTCACCACCGACGAGACGCTCCTGGACCGCTACCGGCACGACCTCGGCCACGATCGTGTCGGCACCCTGCCCTTCGCCGCCCAGCCGGCCATCCACAACCCCGTCCGGCTCCTCGGCGACGACGGACGCCCGGCCCCACTGCGGGACATCGCCTTCGCCGGCACGTACTTCGCCCACAAGTACCCCGAGCGCCGCGCCCAGATGGAGATCCTCCTCGGCGCAGCCGTCGATGCGTCGCCCCGGCTGGCCACCGGTCTGGACATCTTCTCCCGCTACCTGGGGGCTGATCCCACCTACCAGTTCCCCGCTCCTTACGACGCCCACGTGCGCGGCTCCCTCGACTACCCCCAGATGCTCAGCGCCTACCGCGGGTACAAGGCCTTCCTCAACGTCAACTCCGTCGTCTCCAGCCCCTCCATGTTCGCCCGACGCATCCTGGAGATCACCGCCTGCGGCACCCCGGTGGTCACCACCCCCAGCGCCGCCACAGGAGCATTCCTGCCCGCCGGCGCTCTGGCCGTCGTCGAGGACCGAGACCAGGCACGGCACGTCCAACGCGCCCTGGTCTCCAACCCCGCCCTGCGCGACCGCATGACCTACCTCGCCCAGCGCGAGATCTGGAGCCGCCACACCTACAGCCACAGGGTGGACGCCGTCCTGACCGCCATCGGCATGGGGGAGAGGACCTGTCGACAGCCCACCGTCGCCCCTCTCATCTCCACGATCCGGCCCCGGCAGGTCCCGCACGTCCTGGCCACCCTCGCCGCGCAGAAGCAGGTGGCCCAGCAGCCCATCGTCCTCACCCACGGCTTCACGCCCGACCCGGCGCTCACCGCGCGCGCCCGGGAACTCGGCCTGAGCATCGACTGGATCGAGACGCCTGCCTCCACCACGCTCGGTGCCAACTACAACCTCATGCTCGACCGCGTCGATGCCGACTACATCGCCAAGATGGACGACGACGACCTCTACGGCGACCACTACCTCTTCGAGGCCCTCGCCGCCGCCGACTACGCCCGCGCCGAGGTCGTCGGCAAGCACGCCCACTACGTGCACCTCGCCGCTGAGGACCTCACCGTCCTTCGCTTCCCCGACTGGGAGCACCGCTACAGCGCCTTCGTCTCCGGTCCCACCATCGTCGCCCGCACCGACCTCGCCCGGCAGGTCCGCTTCCCCGACACCACGACCGGTGAGGACACCGCATTCCTCAAGGGCTGCACCGAGGCCGGAGCCCGTATCTACTCCGCAACCCGCTTCGGCTTCGTCCAGCGCCGCAGCGCCGCGCCCACCCATACCTGGGATATCTCCAGCGCCGAGATCCTCTCCACCGCCACCGTCAGCCACTGGGGCCCGCCCAACGAGACGGAGGTGCTCGGCTCATGAGCGCGCTGCCCCTCCGCCTCCTCGTCGTCGGCCCCGGAGACGCCCGGGCCACCCGCAGCAGCCTCCTGTCCGGTCCCCGTCCCGACGTCGAGGCGATCACCTGCCCCCATCCGGAGGCCGTGTCCCGGGCGCTCGCCGGTCTGGACGGCGGGCGGGTCCTCCTTGTGCGCGCTGGCGACACCGCGGAGGCCGGGTACCTCGCCGCCCTGCCCCGGTCCAGGGCACGCACCGTCCTCACCCGTACCCTGACCACCTGGCCCGACGGCGTCCGGGACGACAGGCCCCTGGGGTGGCGCTTCGCCTCCGGCAGCCGCACCGTCGACCTCGCCGCCGAGCCCCACGTCTTCCCCGACACCATCAGCGGAGTCCTGCTCACCGTCCCCCGCAGCGGCCTGCCCGCCTGGGACGGCACCGGCGGCCCCGACGACGGGATCGGAGCCCTCATCCGACACATCGCCGCCACCGGCAACCGCCTTCACCTCCACGACGGCCCCGCCATCGTCCTCCAGGCCACCGGCAGCCCCGGACCCTGGGCGGGCATCGAGCACTACCGGCGCCTGCTGGGCGCCCTCATCCCCGACTGGCTCCAGGCCGCCGGCCCCACTCCCTCCTGGGTGCACCAGCTCGTCATCCGGCGCCTCATCCAGGTCACCGACGCCGACCGCGGACTGCGCTACGCCGCCCAGCACCTCACCGCCGCGCAACGCAGCGAGGTCGCCCTCCTGCTGCGCGGGGCCCTGGCGCGCGTCCCCGCCCACGAGATCGAGGCCTACAGCTCCACGCCGCTCGCCCTCAACCGCCGCGCGGCCCTTCTCGCCGCCGTGGGCGCCGCCCTGCCCGACCCCATCCTGCCCTCCGCCCGCAGCTTCCGACCCGACCGGCAGGTCACCTACTTCCACACCGGCCCCACCCCTCGCGAGACGTGGGCGGTCGACGGCGCTCCCGTCGCACCCACCTGCACCAAGACCGTCGACCACACCTACTTCGACGACGTTCTCGTCCACGAGCGCATCGTCTGGCTCCCGACCGGAACCATTACCGCCACCGTCGACGGCCGGCAGCGACGCGTCGCCCCCTACTCGGGCATGAGACGTCCCCCCGCCCCGCCGCCGGGCCCGGGGCGGCGCGCCGCTCAGCGGGTCGCCCGGTTGCGCCGCCGCGCCTCACGGATCCTGCGGCCACTCGTCTCCGGGGGGCAGGCGGCTCCGCCAGGACCCGAGACGCCCGCCTCCTCGCCGTCCGCAGGCTCCAGCGCCCCCGCCCTTGCCGCACCGGCGCAGACGAACCCCACATGGCTCTACATGGACCGGCACGACTCCGCCGGAGACAACGCCGAGCCCCTCTACCGCCACGCACGCGAGCACGCTCCCGGCATCCGCCACCTTTTCGCCGTCGAGCGCGCCTGCCCCGACTGGGCGCGCCTGGCCTCCGAGGGCTTCGACCTCGTCGACCCCACCGAGGCGGCCTTCGCCTCGACGTGGCGGCAGGCCGGCACGCTCCTGCTCGCCGATGTCGGCGACCCCGTCATCAGCCGCCGGCTGGCCTCGGGCGGGACGCGGGGCGATCAGCGCGTCGTCTTCCTCCAGCACGGCATCACCATGCGGGACATGTGGCGGTGGTTCAACCTCATGCGCCTCGACGTCGTCCTGGCCGCCACCCCCGCCGAGTACGAGGGCCTCACCGCCGATCACACCTCCTACACGCTCACCGAGCGGGAGGTCTGGCTCACCGGCTTCCCCCGCCACGACCGGCTTCACCCCCTCCTGGGGCGCGACCGCGACCGCGTCCTGCTCGCCCCCACCTGGAGCCCGGAGGTCTTCCGCGCCATCGGCGCCGGCGCCCCGGCCGACCCGCTCCTGGACGACTTCTACCGTCCTTGGCTGGGCCTCGCCCGCGCAGCACGGCGCGCAGGGCGCAGGCCCGTGCTCTTCGCCCACCCCAAGCTCGCGCTCCTGGCCCCCGGCTGGTTCGCTGCGCTCGATGCCGAGACCACCACGGGGCGTGACGTGCCCGACCAGCTCTCCCGCTCCTGGGCCGTGGTCTCCGACCGCTCCTCCGTCCTCGACGACGGCATGGTGCTCGGCGCCGTCGGCATCGTGTGGGACCCCCGCGGCGCCCCCGACACCGACCGCTACCGCGCCAGGCACGAGGCCGCCGGCGCCCTGGGCGCGGACAGCGCCGCACAGGTGCTCGCCGCCATCGACGCCGCGGCCGCAGGGCGCGTCACCGCACCGCCCGAGCTCATCGTCCCCGATGCGGGCGCCTGCGCGCGTGTCACCGCCCGCCTCCTGGAGGGCACGATCTGATGCGACTGCTCACCCCCCGCCCACCTCGGGTCAGTCTCATCAGCGCCGTCTACGGGGTCGCCCGATACCTCCCGCGCTTCCTGAGCTCCCTCGACGCTCAGGTCCACCCCCACGACCGGCTCCAGGTGGTCCTCGTCCTGGACGGCGCCTGCGACGACTCGCCCAGCATCTGCAGGACGTGGGCGGCCACGACCGACATCGACGCCCTGGTCATCGAAACCGGCAACGGCGGGCAGGGGCGCGCCCGCAACCTCGCCCTGGACCGGGCCAACGGGAGCTGGATCGGATTCCCCGACCCCGATGACTGGCTCGCTCCCGACTTTCTCCCACGCCTGCTCTCGTCGCGCGGACTCGGAGACGTGCTCCTGGTCGGCCGCACGATCATCGACCAGGACGGGCGCGAGACCGCCCACCCCCTCGACTTCCGCTTTCAGAACGGCACCATCAGGGCCGATGCCGCCCGCCTGCCCCAGGCCATCCAGCTCTCCGTCCACGAGTGCCTCATCCGCGGCAAGGAGGCCCGTTCCGCCCGCTTCCCCGAGGACCGGGAGGCTCCCACCTTCGAGGACGCCCTCTACCTGGGACGCATCCGCGCCCGCAACCAACGGATCACCTGCGTGCCCGACGCCGTCTACCACTACGAGAAACGCTCCTCGGGAGACTCCGCCGTCCAGGCCGCCTGGAGCCGCCCCGGCCGCTACACGACGCAGTTCCGCACCCGCTACCAGCCCTATCTCGATGTCACCGGGGCCGCCGCCTGGGCGCAGCAGACCATCCTGTACGACCTGGGCTGGTACGCAGGCACTGTCGACCGCGGCCAGATGCCCACCGAGCCCGAGGGGCTCGGAGCCGAGCACGCCGGCCTCATGCGAGAGCTCGTCCGCAGGCTCGACCCCCAGCAGATCCTCCGCAGCCCCTGGGGGCACCTCAGCGCCGGCGCCCGCGCCCGGATGCTTCTGTGGCACGACGCGCCCGAGGTCGCGATCGTGCGAGACGGCGCCGTCGTGGAGCTCTACACCCCGGAGGCGCGCGTCCAGGACGCGGAGCCGGTGGACTACGCGGGAGTCCTCGTCGGATACCGAGTCACCGGGCAGGAGGCCGAGCGGCTCTACTCCGGGGGCGATGCGCCGCGTGTTCCGGTCTGGCCGCGCCGGCCCCGGCTCACGCCCTGAGGCCCGCCGGGGACGGGCGCCGCCGGCGGGCCTACCGCGCGCCGTGCTGTACCTCGACGGCGTCCGCCACCCACTCGTAGAGACCCGGGGCGTAGTGGAATGGGGCGGCCCCCCAACGATGCCTCGTGTCCGCGACAACCAGCTCGTCGGGGACGCGCAGCACCGGGACGGGGAGCTCTTTGCACACCTCCTCCACATACTCGGCGATCATGCAGTTCGCCTCCTGAGCCGTCAGGCCCCAGCTCGATACGGTCGGCTCCCCCGCAGCGGTCCGCAGTGCCCACGGCGCGTTGAGCAGGACCGTCCGCTCCAGCAGCCCGCAGCGCTCCAGAACGGCTCGGAAGCGGGGGAGCGCCCGCTCCCACTGGTGGAGGTGCCCATCGGTGCCCAGCTCGAGAAGCCGGTCGCCGGCCCACTCGTAAAGGCGGGCGGTCATGCCCTCGGTGGAACGGGTGAGGAAGCACTCCGGCGCCGCCTCGATGACTCCCAGGCGCTCGTCGGTGAGGTCCCACAGGAGGATGTCGGTGCGATCGGCCACCTTGGCCAGCTGCGCCTCCAGGTCACCGGCTGCGTCACTGAGGAGGGAGCGTCGGACGAACGCCGAGGTGAGACCGGACAGGTCCATGTGGCTGACGTCCACGCTGCTGCCGGCGCTGATGAGGGACTGCCGTGCGATGTACCGCTCCACGCTCCAGCCGCGGCCCTCGAGCACGCTGGCAGCGTCCCTGCTCACGCAGGAGCCGTAGACCGTGAGCCTGGGCACTGAACTCACCGGTCCCACTCAGCCTCGGACCGCGTGCCGCATGGGGAGCATGCGGCTGTCGGAGCGCTGGAT
>ERZ773070.1989-NODE-1989-length-11910-cov-8.333868_pt1 | contig 11910 bp, 14 predicted proteins | sample MGYA00580618_ERZ773070 | MGnify/ENA primary metagenome ERZ773070 (study PRJEB29015, sample SAMEA2738023) | human oral metagenome | biome: human oral; feature: human-associated habitat; material: dental | place: China | collected 2019 ...
AAGCAGGTTGATGAGATGTTCTGGATGAAACATGCAGTTTATCATGTTTCCCTTAAAGAGCAGGATCGGCGAGATGGCGTGTCGTCCCGTATCCCAGCTGTAGTTCTTTTTGAGTTCTTCGTAGATGGTCAACCCCATGTTGACGTTGAGTTTGTTGTGATTCGTCGTATTTCCGTAGGTCAAGATGCCGGCATGCACATCTGCTGCCCACGTTGTCGGGGTGTTCGTGGCATTCTGGAAACGGTTACCGTCAAGAGTGAGAGCAGTGGCACCCACGTTTGTTTCGTGCAACAGCCCCGTCATATTTTCCGCAAAACAATATTTCGTTCTTAGGATTCAAGCTCCGCAAGCGTCTTTCCGCCATAAAGGCTCGCCCAGTCATCAGAGAATGCCTGCACCGCATCCTTTACGATTTTTTTGCCGAATACTTCACGCAGCACATCCGAAGCAACAGTGACAGAGTGTGCACCTGCGAGGATGGCGCGGTCGATCTGGGTCGGCTGCTTGAAGCTCGCCGCGAGGATCTCCGTTTCGTAGCCGTAGTGGTTGATGATGCCCGCGATGTTGCCGACAACGGATGCAGCATCTACGCCGAGCGCCTCCATGCGGTTGAAATACGGTGCAATGCAGTCCGCGCCCGCCTCGAGTGCAATAAATGCCTGATCCATGCCGTAGACCGCCGTCGCCGTCACGTTCGCCCCCTGCCGCTTGAGCGCCTTGATGACCTTGACGCCTGCAAAGTCGACCGGCACCTTGATGTAGACCTTTTCGTCCACATGGCGGAACACGGCGTCTGCATCACGCATCATGCCGTCATAGTCCGTTGCCGTTACCTGAATATGCAGGGGGCGCACATTGCCGATGATGCTGCGAATCTCACGCATATGAGCGAAGAACGGAACTGCGCCTTCCTTCTTCACTATGCTTGGATTGCTGGTCACGCCTGCAACCGGCAGATATTCGCAGAGTTCGCGAATCTCATCGAGATTTGCTGTATCGAGCAGGTATTTCATAATGCTATCCTTTCCGTTTATACCACGGTCACGCGAATTCCCGCACGTGGCATTCTCTCCCGTGCTTGCTCGTCAATGCCGACAAAGATTTTATCCACGCGAAACGGTCGAACACATTATTTCGTCATCAGTCCTACCGTAGCTCATGAATGTTTTTGAAAGGTTCCGCCAAGAAGAATGACATTCTCATCCGAGTTTTCCTAAATGTAAAACCCGCCCCACATCTCTGTAAAACGGGTTCTTCTATCATTAGTTACGCATCCAACGCTTTACGCATATCGGCGATCAGCTGAATGCTGCCGTCAATGTCACCGTCAATGATACGCTTCACAACGGCGCTGCCGACGATGACGCCGTCTGCCTGCTTGCCCGCGCGTGCCGCCGCCTCGGGTGTGCCAATGCCGAAGCCGATGGCGAGCGGTACGTCCGTATAGCGGCGCGCCGCCTTGCAGACACCGCCGATAATGGAGTAGTCGATCTCCTTGACGCCCGTGACGCCGTAGTTCGAGATGCAGTAAATAAAGCCGCGCGCGTCTTTGCACGTCTTCTCCATACGCTCCTCGGTCGTGCCGGGCGTGATGAACTCCGTGAGGGTGAAGTCATGCGCAGCGCAGATGCGGCGCATATCGGCAGACTCCTCGTGTGGCACATCGGGGAAGATCACGCCGTCCATGCCCGCTGCCTTGAAATCTGTGACGAATCTCTCAAAACCGTAGTGGTTCACCATGTTGATGTACCCCATGCCGATGAGCGGGATCTCGGAGTATTTTCGAATCTCCTTGACGACCTCGAGCGCTTTCCTCATCGTCATGCCGTTCTTGAGGGCGATAATGCTCGCCTCCTGAATGACAGGGCCATCCGCCATCGGGTCGGAGAACGGCAGTCCGAGTTCGATCACATCTGCCCCCGCCTCCTCGGCACGGCGCACGATGTCCACGGTCGCCTCTGCGCTCGGACAGCCCGCCGTGACGTAGATATAAAGCCCCGTGCGCTCCTCGGCGCGCAGTTTTGCGAGTTTTTCATCCAGACGCTTACTCATGCGATCTCCTCCCCCAACTCCTTTGCGGCCATCTGCACGTCCTTATCGCCGCGTCCCGAGAGGCAGACGACAATATTCTCGCCCGCCTTGGTCTCCGGCATCAGTTTCTCGAGATAGGCAAGTGCGTGCGAGCTCTCAAGCGCGGGGATGATGCCCTCGATGCGCGAGAGACGCTGAAATGCCGCGAGCGCTTCTTTATCGGTCACAGATACGTAGGTAACGATGCCCTTGTCCTTGAAATAGGAATGCTCGGGACCGACGCCGGGGTAGTCCAGACCTGCCGAGATGCTGTACGCCTCGACGACCTGCCCGTCCGCATCCTGTAGGAGATAGCTGTATGCGCCGTGGAGGATGCCGGGCGTACCTGCGCCGCTGAGTGTCTTGGCGTTGTCCCCGTCTGCATCGCCGCGTCCGCCGCCCTCGACGCAGAACTTCTTCACATCCGCATCGTTACGGAAGTCGTAGAACGTCCCGATGGCGTTGCTGCCGCCGCCAATGCAGGCAATAAGGTAATCGGGCTTGCCATTGAAGAGTTCCTTTGCCTGTACGCGGATCTCCTCGCCGATGACCTTCTGGAAGTCGCGCACCATCTCCGGATAAGGATGCGGACCGACCGCCGAGCCGATGACGTAGTAGGTGTCCGTGATGTTCGTCGCCCAGTAGCGAATCGCCTCGCTCGTCGCGTCCTTGAGCGTACCCGTTCCGCTCGACACGGGAATGACCGTCGCCCCGAGCAAGCGCATGCGGAACACATTGAGCCGCTGACGCTCCACATCGACTGCACCCATAAAAATATGACACTCCATGCCGAAGAGAGCCGCGACCGTCGCCGTCGCAACGCCATGCTGACCCGCGCCCGTCTCCGCGACAATGCGCTTCTTGCCCATGCGCTTCGCGAGGAGCGCCTGCCCGAGCGCGTTGTTGATCTTGTGCGCACCCGTATGCAGGAGGTCTTCACGCTTGAGATAGATGTTCGCCTTGCCGTAGTGCTTCGTCAGCCGCTCGGCAAAGTAGAGATTTGTCGGGCGCCCTGCGTAATCACGGAGATAGCCGCGAAACTCCGTGAGGAAATCCTCATCCTCGCGGTACTTCAGATATGCCTCCTCGAGCTCATTCAGCGCGGGCATCGCAATCTCGGGCACATACTGCCCACCGTAGTTACCGAATCTTCCCTTCTTGTTCATATATCATTGCTCCTTTATTTCAACCAGTTCTTTTGCAAAAGCCCCCACATCGGCAGCGCGCACAAGCCCCTCGCCCACAAGCACGCCCTTGCAGCCCGCCTCGCAGACGCATACAGCGTCCTCTCGTGTAAAGATGCCGCTCTCACTGATGAGCGTGCGGTTCTTGTCCGCGTACGGCAGGAGGTCGAGTGTCGTCTGTACGCTCGTCTCAAATGTCACGAGATTACGGTTGTTAATACCGATAAACTCTGCCGGTGTCGCCTGTGCGATCTCAAGATCTGCGCGGTCATGCACCTCTACGAGCGCGTCCATACCGAGACTCCATATAAGATAGAGCAGTTCCTTCAGCTGCTCGGGCGTCAGGATGCGCACGATCAGCAACACGGCATCCGCACCGAGGGCGCGCGCCTCATACACCTGATAGGGGTCGATGATGAAGTCCTTGCGTAGCAGGGGCGTATCGACGCGCGCACGTACCGCCGCAAAATCCTCATTGCTCCCGAGGAAATGCGGGTCCGTGTGTACGGAGAGCACCGCCGCACCCGCCGCCGTGTAAATGTCGGCAAGCTCCAAAACGCTATGCGATGTCGTCAGCCGTCCCTTCGCCGGCGACTGCAGTTTGCACTCTGCGATCAGTCCCCAGCCCCGCCATCGAAAGTGCTCCGCCATGCGAAACGTACCGCACGGGAGATTTTCTTTCAGTTCATCGATCGGGCGGTTTTTCTTCGCCTCTGCCACAATGGCGCGCTTTTTTTCAACAATTTCGGCTAATATATCGCGCACACTGCACCTCCTTCGGCTTCTCTTCATGGATGCGTCAAGCGACGTATTTCTTCATTCTAGTGGAGGATGGCGCATTTGTCAAATTGTACCGCTTCCATAAACGCTCTGATTTTCTCCTCGGACTTCTCACCATTCTCCTCAAGCCCCCCCGAAACATCGACACCGAAGGGATGAAAAATCTCCGCCGCCTCGCCCACATTCTCTGCCGTAATGCCGCCCGCGATGAGGACAGGCTTCGTGACGCGCGTGATCTCCCGCGCCGCCTCCTGCCAACGAAACGTCATTCCCGTGCCGCCCGCCGCGCCCTGCACATAGCTGTCGATCAGGATGAGCTCGGCGGGATAGGCGTTCGCTGCATCCACGCTGAAATCATCGCCGTAGCGATACGCCTTGATGACGGGATACGCCGATGCTTTCGCCATCTCCGCGCTCTCATGCCCATGCAGCTGCACATAATCCAGCCCGACGCGCGCGGCAATGGCATTCACCTCATCCGGCGGGGCATCGACAAAGACGCCGACCTTTTTCACGCGATGGAGCTGCCGCGCAATCTCGCGCGCCATCTCGGGTGCGACATAGCGCCGACTCTTTTCTGCAAAGATAAAGCCGACGTAGTCCGCACCTGCCGCCTCTGCCGCACGAGCCATTGTAGTTGTTTTCATCCCGCACATCTTTACACGCATCGTATCCCTCTATTCATACTTTATGATAGTAAAGGAAGAAACTTTCTTTGTCAAATGAAAAACCGCCGTATATCGAGCGATGCGGCGGTTTTGGGGTCAAAAAAATCTAGGGAATCGCTGATAAAATGAAGTCCGTCAGATTGGCGTAGATTTTTTCGTCCGAACAAGGAGGCAAACCGGACGCATAGCCAAAGCTATGTGGAGGATTTGCCGACACAGTTCGGGCAAAAAAGATGCGTCAATATGGCGTGGCTGAATTTATCAGTGCTTCCCTCGCGATAGGTGGAGGGAGGTGACTCGGTTGGTTGACATTCTCGTATCTTTCGGAGTAGGCTTTGCCGCCAGTCTATTGGCGGCATATGTCTATGACCGGCTGTGCCGTCGCGACAGCTAATCATCTCTGCGCCTGTCAGCAAGCCTAAGCTGCGAAAGCGCACGAACGCCCTGCGGTGCCTAAAGCCGCAGGGCGTTTTGTTGGTGCTCGGGTGGTGATCGACCATCCTCATATCTTTGTGTCCTGATTATAGCACTGCAAAGAGAATATTTCAAGCACCTATTACTCAGGCAAACGTTTCATCTCGTACGCATTCGGAGATTGCAGTGCCCCCGATAATTCCCGCGCACGCAGGGGCGACAGGTATTTGTCCACCTTAGCTGCCGCTTGCTCTGCGACCCGATCAAGACTATCTGCAAGCCTCTCCATATCCTTTGTCATCACTTGAAGAAGTTCATCCGCACGCGCCACAATCATACGCTCTTGATCCGCTACCCGCTCCAACAACATCGTACGCTCCGGACACTCCTCCGGAAAATCCTCTCGAATTTGTTTCATTATCAAAAGCATTCGATTCATCGCTTGATTTTGAATCGCAATATAATCATTGGTCTTATCAATGCACATTCTGTGTGCGCGTTCACGCAGTTCAATACTCATCGACCCGATACATTCGGACAATTTTGCAGCAGCTTTGCTCAAATCCTCCTGATATTGCTTGATTGCTTCTACCGCTTTTTGATTGCGCTCAAATTCTTTGTCGGCAATCATGTTGTCGATTTCGACATGCCTCTGCCGGAGATTCGCCTCAATCTCTGCTTCTCCTCTTTTTTTGTCCAGCTCCACCTTGACAGAAAAAGCTTCTGCCTCGCGCTGAAGCCGCGCCGCCAGTTCCATCTGTTTCCGCTCGTTGGCGGCGTCCATCTGTTTCAGAGGCTGACGCAGACCATCACAGATGAGCCGCACGGGTTCATAGACAATGTCGTCTATTTTATCGAACATCCCCAAAAGCCCCGGTATTTTGACTGCCATTTTATTGTTCCTCCTGCAACTCTTTCAGCCGATCTTCAAGAACCTTATCACTCTTCCAAAACTCCATCTCCAGCTGCCTCACATCCTTTTTCCACGCACGATTTTGTTCCAACAGAATTTCAATCGCTTGTAGTTTGGACTCGATCACATACATATCAAGAATATTTCCTCTGATACCGGAGACATAATCACGATAGCACCTGATAAAAAGAGGAAAAATGAAGTGAACTTCTTTTTCGGAACGTTGCCCCAGTTTTTCTTGTCCCGCCATCCATTGCCGCTGCAACGCACGCAGTTCATACCGTTCCAGCAGAATTTCCCGCAGATTATCATGCTTTGTCTCATATAGCGCCTGAAACAAATCTGCATCCCCTGTTAGCACATCACCGATTATTTGCGCCCGCACTTCTTCGAAAAATTGCAGCGCAAAAAGATATGCCTGCTCTTCATATTGCTGTCCTTCCATAATCAGAGCCTCTTCAGCTTATTTTCCATCGCGAAACGAAACTCCTCCAATTTTTTCACAGCAAATGATGAGAGCAGTTTGTGGCTCTCATCAAAACTTCGCTGCATGGAACGCTCTAAGGCAAGCATCCACTCTTTCTGAATGCTCTCGTCGATATGGTCTTCGGTCATTTTCCTCCGAATCGCAGGCAAGTCCTCCGAAAAAAACCTCTTTTGTTCCTCACGATAGGAACGCAGCTTGTTGTCAAGAAATTCGATTTCTTTTTGATGACTTCGAAGAAGAGCCATAAAATGCTTTTCGTATTCACACAGCATCTCCAATGTCGGGTCTTTTTGCCGCCGTGCGTCATCATCATTATCAAAAATATCAAGAACGCCCCGTTTTGTCATCATGTTCCTCCAAAACAATAGCGACTCGCACCGTATTGTAGTTAGATCGCCATTGTCCATATGTGGTCAAAGGTATATCCTTGACAGTGCCAATCTCTTTTATCGTAACAGCAGTACCAGAACTGCCAAAACGAGCAATGCGAGCCCCCCGATAATCGCGACTGAGGGCGGCCACGAACTCTTCGATGCTTTGAAAGACACATTCTCCTCCCTCTTTTTTTTTTGAGAAAACTCTTCTGCTGTACGCGCAGCTTCCTCTTTGTTGACGTGTTCTTTCGCGAGCCTTTCAGCCTGTTTCATGCGCTCTATCACATTGTGGTTCGTCGTGACAGCATCAAATCCCCGCTCTTTCACCACGCGAAAATCTGTGACATTGGAGCAAAAAGAAACCGTATGCCCCGATAACGCCCTGTCCAAATAATATGAGAAGAAAGCATCATCACCCGCGCTCACCGGATAAAGCGTCAATGCGTCTACAGACACCCCCTGCATTGGCAGATTGAAAGGCTCTGTCGATACGTCAATCTCCTCATAGGCGCTGGTCTGTGTCGATAGCAACGTGCGTTCCCACACAGGCTCCATATATTGCTTGAATTTATCCCACAGTACGGACGGGGTGAGGATAGGAACACCTTGCCCGCCCGTATGAAACACTACACCAATAAACGCATAAAGAGGTCGCCCCTCCTTGTCCCGAAAGAACCTCGCATCCCCCCTGTCCCCCGATGCCATATTCTCCAGGAATGAAACAACGCCTGCCAGCACCTTATCCCCACAGGAAACAACGAGTCGCCGCACTTCATGTGGCGGCAGACTGTCAATGAAACGGGTCGCCGATAGGATTTTATTCCTCATCTGTTCCATTTCTACGATGCTCAGATCCGGTGGACACACGGCAAAGGTCGATGGGAAGTCACAGTGAATGTTGCGCGAATGAATGAGAAACGCGCCTTTCTGCATTCTGATCGCCTCCCCTTAGTTCTGCCGTGCTGCACTTCGATACATTTCGGCAGCCTCCTTGAACGAATCATATTCTATACCGTTATAGTATACCAATGCTATTTTTTCTTGCAAATGCTCCAACAGTTGGCCCGCATTGTACGACGCATCTCGCAATGCTTCTTCCTCCTCCTGCAAAGTAGCATCCAACTCATGAATATTCCTGTTCAGCCGAGCAATTTTATCATCATTTTTCCATAAGAAAAATGATTCTTCCTCCTCTTTTCGTTTTCTTGCTGCGGCCTCCCGCAATGCTTTCATTTCCGCCATCGCATTTTCTGACGCAGATACAGCCTCACACAGCGCAAACCAAATTCCCATAAATATGGGAATTTCAAGACCGATCGGCGCAAGAACCCCCGTACATTCATTCTCGGAAATACGTGCACCGAGCGAAACAGAAATTACCGTGACAAAAGAATTTGTATTCCTCCCCTGCGCAAACAGGGGGCTGAACGCGTCCTCAAGAATTTCCTTCAAATCGGCATTTGTCACAGATGTACCGAGGAGATCTGTCTTCGTTATCACCAGTGCCGTTGGTGGCAAAACATGATTCTCCCTGAGATAACGACTAAGAAAAGGATTGATGGCACTGCTGCATTTTTCTCGTATCAGCTCCACTTTATCCTCGTTCGCGCGATCTCCCTGCAAAAGAGCACCATCCACACAAATGAACAAACTATCGGATTCCCTGATATGCTGCTTCAGTATATCATATTGCTCCAAATCGCCGTGAACCTTCTCCTCCAATGCACCTCCGGGATAATCAATCCACGCAAAGGACATGATAGGCGAGAACGCGTATTCCAGTGTAAACTCATAAGTATCGGTCTGATCTGTGCCGGGCGGGAAACGCTTTTGCCCCAATGACGCATCGTCCATTTTGCTGTAGCGCGTCCTCAATTCTCCATCGGTATCATCATCCGTCGTGAGCGAAAAGCCCTTGAGACCTCCCAACATTTTTTTATACATACCGAGAAGATAGCATGTCTTGCCCGATCCCGTCATTCCAAGCATGGTAAATTTTGTTTTTTTCATGATTTTCCTTTCATAGAGTTTCACGTCTGGCATTCTTTGAGCGAGGGCTAAAATAAGTGCCAGCCAACGTACCGCTCCGTCGTTCAAGATCCCACCCCGCCATCTCTTTTAGGGAGTCACTGATAAAATAAAGTCCGTCCGATTGGCGCAGATTTTCCGCCGAAGTGCGGGCAAAAAATGCGTCAAGATGGTTGCGGACGACCTCGCCCCGACTCAGCCGCTCGTACAGCTGCAGCAAACGAAAGCCCTTGTTCTCCTTAAAATCAATCTCCACAGCCTCACCTCATCCGTACTATTTCTTCCTCAAATGCCAATCCCAGCAACCATCCCACTCTCCATCCACACATCCGAGACGGTGCAGCAGACGAAACAGCCAATATTGCCCCGCAAAGTGAAGAAACACGATGAGCAGTATGGCAGGGATTCCAATAACAACAAACAAAATAGTATCAATAGGATCAGTCACGAGTCCATAGAGCAGAACAATCACTATGCAGACAATGTGTCCAACAAAAAAAATACCTGCGATGTACCCCATACCATTCGCCTCCCATTCATCTCATCATCGTACTCGATATGGACAGTTCATGAGTAAGATGGTGCCATTTTCACTGTATATGTACAAAAGTGTTCATTATATATTCTGTAATTTAATTTCCTGATAATTATATCATAAGGAATATCAATCAAACAACTTGTTTCTCAGATAATACAAACCATTGCAGGTCCTTTTCTTAGAAGCACACAACGGATTGTATATAATCGTCTATTTCTTTTTATTCTGCGGCACGACAAATTTCTGATGCCATCAATATCGCGCCGTACATGAGCATCACCCCGCCTTAAAATTATAGATCGGCTTCAGCACCTCGATCACGTCCACACTGTCCTCGATTACGTCAATGATGTCCGCGAGCGACTTGTATGCCATCGGCGCCTCGTCAAGTGTGTTCTCGTTGACTGCCGTTGTATAGACATTTGCCATCGTTTCGCGGAACTCGTCCATCGAGAGATTTTCCTTTGCCGCCGTACGCGACATGAGCCGCCCCGCTCCGTGCGGCGCGGAGTAGTTCCAGTCCGGTTCGCCGCGCCCGACGGCGAGGATGCTGCCGTCGCGCATATTGATGGGGATGAGAACGCGCTCACCCGCGTGCGCCGCAATCGCCCCCTTGCGGAGAATCCGCTCCTCGGTGTCGATGTAGTTGTGTATGGTGTGGAACGCATCGCTTGCCGTCAGTCCCGTCTGTTCAAGAAGGATACGCGCAAGGACTTCGCGATTCCGCCGCGCGAAGTCCTGACAGATCTCGATGTCGTGCAGGTAGTCCGCAAGGTAGCTGCCGAAAAGGAACGCGAGGTCGGCGGGAATTTCCGCCGCCTTTGCCTGAAACGCGCGGTTCAGATCCTTGAGCGCCTCCTGCAGCTCGCCGCGCCGTCCCTCCGCCTTATACCTGCGGATGAGCTCGTCACGCGCACGGAACAGTTCGTCCTTGCCGTGCGAGAGATCGATGGCGATATTCTGATAGTATTCAGCGACCTGCTTGCCGAGGTTGCGGCTGCCCGTGTGAATGACGAGATAGTTCGTGCCGTCGGCGCTACGGTCGATCTCGATGAAGTGATTGCCGCCGCCGAGCGTGCCGAGGCTGCGTGCGATGCGCTTTGTGTCCTTGAGGGCGCGATAGCAGCGCAGACCGAGGAGGTCGAACTTCTCCTGCCGCCCGTCCCAGAGGTTTCGTCCCGAGGGGACGTAGTGCGCCGCCTCATCGAAGCGCGCGAGGTCGATCTCCTCCTTGCCAAGGTCAACCGTATACATGCCGCAGCCGATGTCCACACCGACGAGGTTCGGAACCACCTTGTCCCGGACGGTCATCGTCGTGCCAATCGTGCATCCCTTGCCCCAGTGTACGTCGGGCATGATGCGGATGCTCGCGCCCTCCGTGAACTCATAGTCACACATGCGTCGGATCTGCGCGACCGCCTCGTCCTCGATCACCTTTGCGTATGCAATCGCGACGCCGCAGCGTCCGCGTATCTCCATGCGATCCATTGTCATTCGTGTTCCTCCCCTAGTTCAAAGAAATCACTAGTGCGATAAGAAATTTGATGCCCATGACGCCCCAATACAGTACTTTTACGATGGCGTATGCGACCAGCAGTACCAGTACAGTGACGCATTCGCCAACGAGCTTCACAACGCCCTTGATTGTTTCCATCGTTCACCTACCTGCGGAAAATCTTCCCATCGTCCGCCCCGTCGCGAAACAGCCCGCCGCGCCAGATGCCGGGGAATGCGAGCCGATCGCGCGTCAGTACATCATACATGCGATAGCCATCCATCCTGCACGCAGGGCACGGGCTCTGCACGAATTTCACCAGCCCGAGCCGATAGGGACAGCACGCACACGGCGGACGCACCACACGTAGCGCGCTCTGCAAATTCTTCAACACGCTCATTATCCTCGCCTCCTGTACTCTCTTCTTGATGTCCCTATCTTAGCAGAACCTCCGCCTCCATAGGTCGCCGCACAGGCGACATTTTCATTTGCCATAAGTATAGCAAAAGACATGGACGGGAAAAGTCCATGCCTTGTCGAGATTCTCAAAAATCTCACGTCACAACACATCCATCCCGAGCGCATACAGAATCTCGTTTACAGTGTCGATGTCGAAGCCCTCCTCGATGCAGTACTGCATGGCGAGGTCGTATTCGTGCGCAGGCGAGATGCTGTAGCCCGCGCTCGCGAGGAGATCACGCGCGTCGTCGAGGTTCAGATGCAGGACAAAGATGAATGCGTAGACGACGCGGATTTTCGGATGATAGTTCTTGTCGGTGCGAATCTTGGAGAAAAGTTTGCGGTCAATCCTCGCGCGCTTGTACGCCTCGACATCGGTCATGCCGCTCTCGTCGATGAGGCGCAGGAGGCGCTCGGAGAAGGTTTCTTCCGTCTTGTCGAGTTTGCTTTTGAGGCGGGAAAGGATCGTGTCAAGGCGGTCCCCCACATTGAGTATGACA
>ERZ773070.1990-NODE-1990-length-11909-cov-3.229880_pt1 | contig 11909 bp, 9 predicted proteins | sample MGYA00580618_ERZ773070 | MGnify/ENA primary metagenome ERZ773070 (study PRJEB29015, sample SAMEA2738023) | human oral metagenome | biome: human oral; feature: human-associated habitat; material: dental | place: China | collected 2019 ...
CTATTAATACTGGTTCTTCAGTTGGAATTTTTTTGTCCAACTTGAGGAAAGTAGTAACATTATTTTAAGGCCGTTCCTTTAAAATTGTGAGACTAAATTGATATGCTGGTGTTCTTCAATATAGTGCAATTTTTGAGCGCGTGTCTTTTGTTTCAATTTACCTTCTGCACTCATAGCAGCGTTTTTATGGTTAAACTGTTCAACATAGATTAATTCGACAGGCAGTCTTGCTCTTGTGTACTTAGCGCCCTTACCAGCATTGTGAGTAGCTAAGCGCTTTTTAATATCCGTTGTGTAGCCTGTGTAAAGACTATCATCAGCACATTTCAATACATACATATAGGCTTGATGACCTTTACCAAAATAGATTTCGTGGATGTTATCTGTGTAATCCCCATTGTCCTTATGTACGATTAAAGGTGGTAAAATTTTCATCCCATTAGGCGAGCCATCCTTAATTGTTTCGATGAGCAACATATTAGCATCTTTTCCCAGCTTTGGATAAACAAACTGAAGGCGTTTGGGAGCCAGTTTGTATTTTTTAAAAGTATCAATGATTTCAAGGAAGCGGTCAGGACGATGAACCATAGCCAAACGACCATTGGTTTTTAGCACTTGTTGGCTGATTTTGCAGATTTCCTCCAAATTAGTTGCTATCTCATGGCGAGCAAGCAGATAATATTCAGAAAGGTTTTTCTTTGAAGTCTCTGCCGCTTTGAAATAAGGAGGATTGCAAAGGATAAGGTCAACTTTTGAACGCGGAACATGATCCAACAAATTTTTTAAGTCATCTCTAATCATCGAAACTTGATTGGTAAGGTCATTGAGCTGAATGGAACGCTGCGCCATGTCTGCCAGTCGTTCCTGCAATTCAACTTCAATAATTTTGGCTTTTGTTCTGGTTGCAGCAAAAAGACCAACGGCTCCATTACCAGAGCAAAGGTCAACAATCAGACCTCTGCTAGGAATCTTGGGAAAACGAGAAAGTAAAACGCTGTCAATGGAGTAGGAAAAAACTTCCTTATTTTGAATAATTTTGACATCAGTTGAAAAAAGCTGATCGACACGTTCTTTCTTTTTTAAAATTGGTTTCATACTCCTCAAAGTTAAAAAATTTTCTCAATGCTTCTTGCATTTTTTCCCCCTTATTATTTTTTCAAAAAATATTGAAATAATAACAATACAAGAGTTATTTTATATTTTTGATGAAATTGAAGAACTAAGCGAATACAAAAAGTATGAGATATTTTTAGAAAAATGTAAAAATTTTTTTCTGGTAGATAGAATAAATTATTTTTCAGCTTTTAAAATGGCAAAGGGTGAGCTTATAAAAGGAGCTGAAAATTATAATAAAATAGCATTAGATCCTAATATGGCAGAGGAATATAGGTGTGAAAGTTTAAAGAAAAGGGAAAAGTTACTAAAATATGTGAGATATGGGCATCTTAAAAATTGGAAAATAAAAAATATTGAGAATAAAATTGAAACATATAATATATTGACTAATGAATTTTCAGAATGTATAGAAATAGATAAAAAAATAATATTTATAAGTTTTATGAAAGTTCATTTTATTGAAGAATTAACAATGGAAAATAAAGATTTAATATTTAATATAATTTCAATGATTGAAAAATATTTTGTTTTATTTAAAGATTTTTTAAAAAATGATTTTCTTTTTTCAGAGAAAGAAAATATTTTAATAAAAATATTTCCCTCTAGTTTATTAGATAAAAAAGATTTTATTCATTTAAATCATTTAAAAAATAAAAAAATTTTTAATAGCGATTGCAGTCTTATTAAAGAAATGTATATTGTAAGAGTAGTAATAGATATAAAAAATTTTAAAAAGGAATTTCTAAAAGCACCTAACTGTATTTTAGAAACAAAATTATTTTTAGAAATAATAAAAAATCTTGTTTGTAAAAATATATATATTGAAATTTTAAAACAGGTCTCAGAATTAGAATATAAAGAAAGTGAATTTAAACTAATTGAAATAAGAAGCTTGATTCCAAATAGAGAAGTATACTTTGGATTTATAGTGGAAGAGGAGTACTTTATAAAAGCTCGTAAGGAAATTGCAATTTTATTAGAAAAAGAGAAGATAGAGAATACCTTTCCTAATCTTAGTGAAGAAAACAAAAAGGATTTTGAAGATATATATGGTAAGCAAAAGAATTCTTTGGTAATAAGAAATTATTTGGATTATAATAAGATAATTTTTAAGAGTAATCTTGAGGAAGACTTGCCATATGATAATAAGACTATTAATTTAGTTATGGTTTCAAGATTAACTTTTCAAAAAGGAATTGATAGATTTATTAAGATTTATCATAAATTGGAGAGTAGTGGAGTTCATTCAAATGTTTATATAGTTGGTGATGGACCTCTTAGATTTGAGCTTCAAAAACAAATTGATGCTTTGGGAGAAACGGTTAATTTTATGCTTTTAGGTGAAAAGACAAATCCTTATCCATATATTAAGAATGCTGATATATTTTGTTTGTTGTCATATTTTGAAGGTTATGGTATGGTTGTTGAAGAAGCGAAGATACTGAATAAAAAAATTATTATTACTGATACTGCAGCTAGGGAGAGTTTTGGTGATTATGCAAATGGAATGATTGTCCCTAATACTGAAAAAGGTATATTTGATGGACTTTCAAAAATGATTAAGGAGTTGGGGATGATTGATGAAGTAAAATCGACTAATTCTCAAAGTTTTGAAGAATACTATGATGATATTATAAGGGATATTAAAATTTTATTTAATGGGGAGTTTTAGATGAAAGTTTCTGTGTTAACAGCTACGTATAACCGATGTGAAGATATTGAAAAGTTATATAATAGTTTAGTAGTTAATAAAAATTCTGGAGTTGAGTTTGAATGGTTGATTATGGACGATGGTTCAACGGATAAAACTAAATTGGTTGTTGAGGGGTTTTTGAAACAAGGAATAATTGATGTTAAATATTTCACTCAACATAATATGGGAAAAATGGTTGCTACAAACAATTTAATGTCTGAAGTTACTGGAGATATATGTTTTACATGCGACTCTGATGACTATTTAACTGTTGAAGCAATGGATATAATTAGAAAGCATTCTAAAATATTGCTAGAAGATGATGGCTTATATGCTTTATGCTTTTTGAAAAAAAATGAAAGAGGAAATATAAGTGGTAGAAAGTTTCCTGAAAATTTTATGAGAACGGATATGTTTAGTTTATATTTTAGAGAAAATATGACTGGTGAAAAATGTTTGGTTTTTAAAACAGCGGTAAGAAAAAAATATCATCATGAAATAGAGTGTGATGAAAAGTTTATTACAGAATCTAGAATGTATAATAAAATGGATTTGGATTATGATATCCTTTGCATTAATGAAGTATTAGAAATAGGTGATTATAAAAAAGATGGATATACTAAAAACTATCTAGAGTATTTTAGAAAAGCACCAAATGGCTATTATGAATATTTTAGAGAATTGTTGGAGCTTGATTTAACTGGAGTTTCATTTAAGAAAAAAATGTATATTTATAAGCATTATATTTTGTTTGCTGTTTTGGCAAATAGAAAGCATGCGATTTCGAGAGTTTTAGGTTTTAGAAATAAATTAATAATTGCATTATTATGGATTCCTGGAAAGATTAAGACAAAGAAACAATTTAAAATTAAGAATATGGAGAAAAAAGAAAATGGAAAAGCAAAAAGATAGTGTTGATAGGATTATGGTTAATAATGTATCAAAAATATTTTATGTTTTTATGGATAAAGCAAATTCATTAAAAGAAAAAATGTTATTTTGGAAAAGAAATAGTAGAGAGACACGTGAAGTTTTAAAAGATGTTAGCTTGACTATAAAAAATGGTGAAGCAGTTGCTTTGATTGGTGTTAATGGTAGTGGTAAATCAACATTATTGAAACTTATGACAAAAATCATATATCCTACGAAGGGTGAAATTATTACAAATGGTAAGTTAACTTCATTACTTGAACTTGGTGCTGGATTTCATCCGGATTTTTCAGGTAGGGAAAATATTTATTTTAATGCTTCTATTTTTGGTTTAACTAAAAAACAAATTGATTCAAGATTGGAAGAAATTATTGAATTTTCAGAATTAAGAGATTTTATAGATAATCCAGTTAGAACTTATTCTTCTGGTATGTTTATGAGACTTGCTTTTGCAGTTGCTATTAATGTTGATGCAGATATTTTACTTGTTGATGAAATTTTATCGGTTGGTGATCAACATTTTCAAGAAAAGTGTTTAAATAAAATGAAAGAACTTAAGGCACAGGGAAAAACAATGGTTTTTGTCACTCACTCACTTGGATCTGCAAGAGAACTTTGTGATAGAGCTGTATGGCTTAACAAGGGGCGTATTCAACTTGATGGTGATGTTAATGAAGTTATTGATGAATATTTGAAAGAGACTACTTAGTGAGGTATTTGAATGAAAGTTTTTAAAGATTTATATAATTATAGAGAGTTACTTAAAACGAGTGTAAAAAAAGATATTGGCGGAAAGTATAAAAATTCTTTTTTGGGTGTTTTATGGTCTTTTATTAATCCATTATTACAGATTTTAGTATATGCTGTAATATTCCCATTGGTTATGAAAAATGGTGGATCATATAAGGATTATACTGTTTTTATGGTGTGTGGTTTGATCCCATGGGCATATTTTACTACTGTTATTAATAGGGCGTCATTTATTATGATTGAAAATGGTAATATTCTTAAAAAAGTTTATTTTCCTAGATCAATATTACCTTTGTCATTGGTTACTAGTGAAACAATTAATTTTTTAGTTTCTTGTATTATTATTTTAGCATTTATAGTAATTAAAGGTTTTGGTATTAGTAAATTTATTTTATTTTTTCCATTAGTGCTTTTAATACAATATGTTTTACTACTTGGAGTTGCTTTGATTTTCTCAGCAGTGACAGTGTATATGAGGGATATTCAACATTTTATAGGTGTTGTTTTACAATTATTATTTTATGCTACACCAATTGTTTATTCAATTGATACTATTCCAGAGGGATTTAGATGGATTTTGAAATGGAATCCAATGACTTATATTATTGAAGGATATAGGGCTATTTTTTATAATCAGACAATGCCTGATTTAAAAGCACTTGGTATCTTAGGAATTATTTCAATTGTAATTTTAATTGTGGGATATTTATTATTTAGCAAGTTACAAAAACGTTTTGCTGAAGAATTATAATTTTAGATTGGAGAGTTATGAATAATTTTAATTATGAATTACAGCCTGGTAAAGAATTAAAACCATTTAATTTTGAAAAGAAATATGAACCGATTATTTCAATAGTAATGCCATTTTATAATGAGAAAGATCATATTGAACAAACAGTTAATTCGGTTTTAAATCAAACTTTTCCAGCTTGGGAATTAATTATTGTTGATGATGGATCGACTGATGAAGAAGCTTTAAAAGGCCTTGAGAAAATAGCTAAAAAAGATGAAAGAATTCATGTTTATCATAAAGAAAATTCTGGTCCTGCTGATACACGTGATTTTGCAGTTAGTAAATCTAGTGAATCTGCTAAATATATTTGTACACTTGATTCTGATGATTTAATTGATAAAACTTATTTGGAAATAGCGTATTTTACACTTGAGACAAATCCGAAAGCAACTTGGGCATATACTGATTCAATAGGGTTTGGAAATCTAGACTATACTTGGAATAAAGGATTTAGCTCTAATAAATTGAAAAAAGTTAATGAATTGACTGTTAATGCAGTAATTAAGAAAGAAGATTTTTTAGCTGTTGGTGGATATGGATTAAAGGAAAAGAAGATTTTTGAAGATTGGAATTTATGGCTTAAATTTATTGCTGATAAAAAATATCCGGTGCATAATAGTTATTATGGTTTTTGGTATAGACGTAATGAATACTCAGAACTTTCAGCTTCTGTTAATACAAATAAAAAACGTGCTATGGAGATTATCCATGATACTTGCAAAACAATTAAAGGTACTGTAGAAGCAAAAGAATATCCTGATTATAATTATAATTGGAATTATATTGTTGATCAATTTAAATTTAAAACTGATTTTAGAGAAGAGAATAGTGGGAAAATTAATATTTTGATGATTATTCCATGGATGACTACGGGTGGCGCTGATAAATTTAATTTGGATTTAGTTAATAAACTTGACCATGATAGATTTAATTTTACAATTGTTACTACTGAACCTGGAGTAAACAATTATAAACAACTATATAGTGAAGATACTGTTATATATGAATTACCGGCTTTTCTTGATATGAAGAATTGGCCTGCTTTTATAAATTATTTGATGAATAAGAGAAATATTAATTTTGTATTTGCTACAAACAGTGAGTTTGGTTATTCTACATTACCCTACATAAAATCTAATTATCCTGAGATTCCTATTATTGATTATGTTCATATGGAAGAATGGTATAATAGAAATGGTGGATATTCTAGGGATAGTAGTGCAGTTGAATCGGTTATTGATAAAACATTAACATGTAATGGTAATACAACTAAGATATTTGTTGATCATTTTAAGAGAAATCCAAATAGTGTTGAGACAGTTTATATTGGAGTTGATGAAAATAAATATGATCCTGAAAAATATAATTACGAAGAACAAAGAGCAATTTTTGGATTAAGTAAAAAATATGTTATTGGATTTATTTGTAGAATTTCAGAACAAAAAAGACCATTATTATTATTGGAAATTATTAAAAAATTAAAAGAAAATAGAAATGATTTTGAATTTTTAATTGCTGGTGATGGAAATTTATTGGAGAAAATGAAATCTAAAGCTAATTCATTGGGATTGAGGGAAAATATTAAATTTATTGGAAATGTGCTAGATACAGCACCTGTTTACAGTGCATCTGATTTGACAATTAATTGTTCGATTAAAGAGGGGTTGGCTTTAACATCTTATGAATCATTATCAATGGGAGTTCCTGTTATTTCAAGTGATGTTGGTGGACAAAAAGAACTTATTAATGATGAAGTTGGTATTATAGTTCCGCTACATCAGGATGAGGAAGATATTAGAGAATTTAAATATTCTGATGAAGAAATAATGGAATATGTTAATGGTATTAATAAAATTCTTGATAATTTGGATGAATATAAAGCTAATTGTCGAAAGAGAATTTTAGATGGTTTTACTATTAATCAAATGGTTGTTAGGATGAATGATATTATTGAAGAAATTTATAACAATCCTAGTGAAATAGTAATTAAAAATGGAAGAGGTCTTTCTAATAATAAATCAATTTGTAAAGAGTTGATTACTAGATATATTTTAAGTGCTGAAGAAAAATACTTATGGGAATGCCAGGAATATAATAGATATTTTGGCATTGTGAGATATAATTATAAATTTGAATTATTTAAAGAAAAAATGTGGAGAAGTTCACTATATAGAGGATTTGTTAGAATTCTTCAAAAAATCGGTATTATGAAAGCATTGAAAAGAATGATGGGTGATTATTAAAATGGGAGATAAAATTAAGAAGATTTTTCTAGATAAAAATTTATATATTTATGGATTAATCACAATTGTGTTTTTTGGGATTTTATCTAAATTAGAGTTTGCAACAGATTCTTATGTTGTATTTATGCAACCTACTAAGCAATATATGTTATGGTTTTTGAAATCTGGAAGATTGATTTCAGCTTGTTTTTTAGGTGCATGCAGATTATTGAACTTAGGAACACCTTTTAGAATGTATACATTTTCTTTTATTATTGCGATTATTAGCACAATTGCAGCAATGTATTTATTACATAATATTATAAAAGAAGAGATAAAAAATAAGTTTATGGGGTTTATAATTCCAGTATTAATTGTGGTTAATATTTTTTCTATAGAATTGTATTTATTTATGGAAAAAGGAATTATGATGTTTTCGATATTACTTGAAATATTAGCAGTTTATTGGTTGAAAAAATCATTTGAGAAGGATAGAAGATTTTTATTATTATCTGGGTTAATGATGTTGCTGGCTAATTTTTCATATCAAGGAACGGTTGGATTATTTGTCGTAATTTCGGCAATATATGTTATAAAGTATTCTAAAAATATCAAGAATTTTTTATTAAACAATGTATTACTTGGAATTGTTTATGTTGTGCCGGCTTTAGTTAATTATGGAATTGTAAAAATCTTTTTTCATAATGCTAGAGTATCCGGTGGAATTAATATAATTAAATCAATTTCTAGAATTTTAGAATTATCAAAATCTATGATGATAGAAACTTATGGAATGCTTCCTAAGTATATGTTTATTGGAATATTGGTATTATTGATTTGTTTGATTGTAATTGCAGCAATTATGAATAAGAAGAAAGTTATTGTTTTATCAATGTTGTATGTAATTGTTATTACATACCTTGCAGCTGTTGCACCACAAATAATGCAAAGTACTGATGCAATTGGATTTGCAGCAAGGAACACTTATCCGTTTGCAGCAATTATTGGAGCTTTATTACTTTTGATATATTTATCTGATATTAATGTTAATAGACATATTCAATATTGCTTTATTGTAATGATTATAATTTTAATGGCTTTTCAATATCGTAGCTTTACAGCGTTTGAGAGGGATAGATATATTGTTAATTATATGGATGAACAATTTGCTAGAATTGTAAGAGATAAACTTAATAAGTATGAAAGTGAAAATAAAATAGAAGTTAAACGAGTTGGTTTTGTTACAAAAGGAACTGGTGCTTCATATTCATATCCGGATATTAGAATTAGTGGTGATATGAATTTAAAAGCTAATTTTCCGGAATGGGCAAGGGAATATTTTATTCAGTATGCAATTGGTAGAAAATTTGAAATGATTAATATAGATAAGTCTGAATATTCTAAATATTTTGCTGATGATAGTGATAATTATTTTAAAGATTCACATGTAATGTTTGATAAAGATGCTATGTATTTATATATTTATTAGAATTGGAAAGGAGGATTATGAAAAAGATTTCTGTAGTGATACCAATGTATTGTGAAGAAGAAGTTGCTGATATTTGTTATAAGAGAGTTGTTAATAATCTTAAAAAATTATCTGATAAATATAGTTATGAAATTATATTTATCAATGATGGTTCAAAGGATTCTACTTTGGAAATATTAAAAAAGATTGCTAGTAATGATGATAATGTTAAAATTATTTCATTTTCTAGAAATTTTGGACATCAAGCAGCTGTGACAGCGGGTATTAGAAATGTAACAGGAGACGCTGTTATTATTATGGATGCTGATTTACAAGATCCTCCGGAGTTGTTTAATGGTATGATTGAAAAATGGGAAGAAGGTTATGAAGTTGTTTATGGAAAGAGAAGGACTAGGGAAGGTGAGTCTATATTCAAACTTTTAACTGCTAAAATGTTTTACAATACCTTAAATAAATTATCTGAGATTGAAATACCTAAAGATACTGGTGATTTTAGGCTTGTGGATAGAAAAGTTATTGATGTTATTGCAACTTTGCCTGAGCATAATAAATTTTTAAGAGGGTTATTTAGTTGGGTTGGTTTTAATCAATATGCTTATGAATATAATAGAGTAAATAGGGTTGTTGGTAAAACTAAATATCCATTTAAGAAAATGTTCAAACTTGCGACTGATGGCATTTTAAGCTTTTCAGCAAAGCCATTAAAAATTGTTGGGGCAATTGGAATTTTTTCAGTGATTGTTTCAATAATAATTTTAATTTATTCGATTGTTTCATATATGTTTAAACTTAATAGTTTAACACCTGGTTGGACATCGATTATGTGTACAATGACATTTATAGGTGGAATTATCTTGATATCTCTTTGGATGATTGGTGAGTATATAGCTAGGATTTATGAAGAGAGTTTGGGTAGACCTGAATATATTATAGATGAATTAATAAATTTTAAAGGAGAAGAGTATGAAGAAAATTAGTATAATAATTCCTGCATACAATGAGGAAGAAGCATTACCTGCATTAATGGAGCGTATTACTAAATTTGCTGATGATACAAAGGATTATGATTTTGAATTTTTATTTGTTAATGATGGTTCAAAAGATAGAACAATTGAATTAATTAAAGAATATCGTGAAAAAGATAAAAGAGTTTGTTATGTTGATTTTGCTAGAAATTTTGGAAAAGAGACAGCAATGAAGGCTGGAATTGATTATGCAACAGGTGATGCAGTGGTATTTTTGGATGCGGATTTACAAGATCCACCTGAGGTTATTACTGAAATGATTAAATACTGGGAAGAGGGTTATGATGATGTCTATGCTCAACGTAAGAGTAGAAAAGGTGAAACTTGGATGAAGAAATTCACTTCTAAGATGTATTATAAAATTCTTCAAGATTTAACTAATGTTCCGATTCAAAGAGATACTGGTGATTTTAGATTACTTGATAGAAGATGTGTTAATGCTCTTAAGGTTATGAAAGAGTCTCAAAGAAATTCTAAGAGTATGTTTAGTTGGATTGGGTATAAGAAAAAAGCTATTTTCTATGATAGGGATCCAAGAGTTGCTGGTAAAACAAAGTGGAATTATTCAAAATTAATCAATCTTGCAATTGATGGTATTACATCTTTTACAACTTCACCGCTTAGAATTTCAACTTTTATTGCAATACCAACATTTTTAATTTTATTTGTATATTTTATATATGTAATTGCTAAATCATTTATTGTACACCAACCAATTCAAGCTTTCCAAGCTACAATTTTATTGATTTTATTTTTCTCAGGAATACAAATTATGTTGTTTGGAATTGTTGGAGAATATTTGGGTAGAATATTTAATGAAACAAAAAATAGACCATTATATTTAGTTAATGAATATAATGGAGAAAAAGAGAATAATGAAAAACTTTTATCAAAGGATAAGTAATTTTGTTGAATCAAAATATAAGTTTATTTTTGTAATTTTGCTTGTATTTGCATTTATCTTTAATTTTTATAAGATTGATAAAGTACCAAATGGTGTTAATTTGGATGAAGCGGGCCTAGGGGTTGATGTTTATTCAATTGCAAATTATGGTACTGATAGAAATATGAATAAGTTTCCTGTTTATTTTGAGAATTTTGGAGAGGGACAGAGTGCTTTATATATCTATTTAGCTGCGATTTTAGTGAAGATTTTTGGATTTAGCGTTTTTATATTGAGAATGCCTGCTTTGATTTTAAGTGTAATTGAAGTTGGAGTTATATATTTATTAGTAGCTAAATTTAAAAGTCGAAAGTTTGCATTATTTGTTACGTTTTTAACAATTATTTCACCATGGCATTTTATGAAATCGAGATGGGCACTGGATGCTTATTTGTTATCGCCAATGCTTGTTTTTTCAATGTTTGCATTTGTTGAGGCTATTGAAAAAAGAAAAAAGTGGATTTATGTTTTAGCTGGATTATTATTTGGAATAACTTTATATTCTTATGCAATTTCATATATTACTGAGATTATAATATTTATGTTATTAGGTATATATGTTGTTAAAAATAAGAAGATGGATTTAAAAGAATTTATTTGTTTTATAATTCCATTTATTATTATGGCAATTCCTTTGATATTGATGCAAATGGTTCAATATAATTTAATTAAACCAATTAACTCGTTCTTTAGTTGTACTAAGCTTCCTAATACAAGGGGGCATGAAATGAATCTGGATATTGTTAAAAATATTGGTTCTTTAAAGAATGTGTTTATACAGGATATTTGGATTTTTAATTCAATACCTGGGTATGGCAACTTATATTTTATTGGGTTAATATTTGTTCCTGGAATGTTTATTTCATTGAAAAATGCTATTTATAAGAAAAGTTTTATTGATTTTTTGATGAATGTTTGGTTTTTTTCTGGAATTATATGGTGTCTAGT
>ERZ773070.1993-NODE-1993-length-11904-cov-4.287028_pt1 | contig 11904 bp, 8 predicted proteins | sample MGYA00580618_ERZ773070 | MGnify/ENA primary metagenome ERZ773070 (study PRJEB29015, sample SAMEA2738023) | human oral metagenome | biome: human oral; feature: human-associated habitat; material: dental | place: China | collected 2019 ...
GCCGCGATTGACAATGGGGCACATCCTGGGAAATGGACTAAAGCGAACATTGACAACATGAGAAGACAGATGAAGCTTATGGGACTTTCTTATGATTGGAACAGGGAACTTAGCACTTATACTCCAGAATATTATAAGTGGAATCAGAAGTTTTTTATTGAAATGTATAAAAAAGGGCTTGTTTACAAGAAAAAATCTTATGTAAACTGGTGTCCTGACTGTAATACGGTTTTGGCGAATGAACAAGTTGAAGACGGGAAATGCTGGCGTCACGGTAAAACTGATGTTATTCAAAAGGAATTGTCGCAATGGTACTTTAAAATTACAGAATATGCAGAAGAATTGCTGCAGGGGCATGAGGAACTTAGAGGACATTGGCCAGAGCAAGTATTGACAATGCAGAAAAACTGGATTGGAAAATCAACAGGATCTGAAGTTGACTTTATTTTAGATTATAAATTTGAAAATGATGGAAATTCACATTTAAAATTGAATGACAAGGGAGAAGTTGTAATTTCTGTGTTTACAACAAGACCTGATACGCTTTATGGAGTTACTTATGCAACTGTTGCACCAGAACATCCGTTGGTTGAGGAAGTTATTTTGAAGGAAAATCCTGGTATTAGAGAAAAAGTTGAAGCGATGAGAAATGAGGATAAAATCGCTCGTACAGCGGAAGATAAGGAAAAAGAAGGAGTATTTTCTGGACTTTATGTGATTAATCCTGTAAATGGTGAAAAAGTGCAGTTGTGGGTTGCAAACTATGTATTGATGGATTATGGGACAGGAGCTGTAATGGCGGTACCTGCACATGATGAAAGAGATTTTCAATTTGCTAAGAAATATAACTTGGATTTGAAAATTGTTGTAAATCCTGTTGATAAAAATGGAAATTTAGAAGAAGTTTCTGTTGAAAAATTGGAAAATGCTTTAACAGTTCCAGGAATACTGGTAAATTCAGAAGAATTTAATGGATTAAATAGTAATGAAGCAAAAGAGAAAATTACTGAAAAATTGGAAAAAATTGGGCTTGGTAAGAAAACGGTAAATTATAGACTTCATGATTGGTTGATTAGTAGACAAAGATATTGGGGAACTCCGATTCCTGTGATTTATGATGAAGATGGGAATATTTACTTGGAAGAAGAAGAAAACTTGCCTGTGAAACTTCCTACTGATATTGAATTTAATGGGAAAGGAAATCCGCTTGAAACTTCGGAAGAGTTTAAGAATGTGATTTTGCCGAATGGGAAAAAAGGTAGAAGAGAAACTGATACGATGGATACTTTCGTTGACTCATCTTGGTACTATTTGAGATATTTAGATTCTCATAATGCGGATAAGCCATTTGAAAAAGCGGACGCAGATGCTTGGACACCTGTAAATCAATATATTGGTGGAATTGAACATGCGGTAATGCACTTGCTTTATGCGAGATTTTTCCATAAATCACTTAGAGATTTGGGATATGTTGATACAAATGAGCCGTTTAAAAAATTATTGACGCAAGGAATGGTTTTAGGGCCTTCATTCTATTCACAAAATGAAAGAAGATATTTGTTCCCAAGAGAAGCTGAATTTAAAGATGGGAAAGCGTTTTCGATTGAAACAGGGGAAGAATTAGTTACAAAAGTAGAAAAAATGAGTAAATCGAAAAATAATGGAGTAGATCCCGAAGAAATCGTGAAAGAATACGGAGCTGACTCTTCAAGAGTGTTCACATTGTTTGCTGCACCGCCTGAAAAAGAATTGGAATGGAATATGAATGGACTTGCAGGGGCATATAGATTTATAAATAGATTGTATTTATTGGTTTCTGGAACTGCAGAATTTTCTGACCATAATGCGAAATCAGCAAATCATTATGGAGTTGAATTAAAAAATAGAAATCAAAAAGATGAAGAAATTCAAAAGAAATTGCATCAAACAGTGAAAAAAGTTACAGAAAGTATCGAAGATGATTTCCACTTCAATACTGCAATTGCAGCTGTTATGGAATTGTTAAACGACATGACAACTTACAAGCAAGAAGTGATTGACAAAGACAATATTTCTTCAGAAAGTAAAAAAATCTGGCGTGAAGTATTGGAAAAAACAATCTTGTTAATCGCACCGTTTGCACCGCATGTAGCTGATGAATTGTGGGCTTATTTAGGAAATAAAACATTTACTTTTGAAGAAGAATGGCCAAAATATGACGAAGAATTGACAAAAGACCATACTTTCAATTTGGTAATCCAAGTAAACGGAAAAGTGAGAGATATGGTTTCGGCTCAAATCGGAATTTCAAAAGATGACGCTGAAAAACTTGCGCTGGAATCAGAAAAGGCTAAGAAATTTATTGATGGGAAAGAAATTGTGAAAGTGATTGTTGTACCTAATAAATTGGTTAATGTTGTTGTGAAAGGGTAGAATATATTTTTAAATAGAAGGGGGAGTTTGAAATATTGGGGAGGTTAAAGGTTTTTTATAGTGAAAAATAAAAGGGAGAAAGAAAATAAAAAATGAATTTGATAAGCCTTTTTTCAGGAGCTGGAGGTTTAGATTTAGGATTTGAAAAAGCAGGATTTGATATTTTAGTAGCTAATGAGTACGATAAGACAATATGGGAGACATACGAAAAAAATCATAAAGCACATTTGATAAAAAAAGATATTGCAAAAGTTTCTTTAGATGAATTTCCTAGCAATATAGAAGGAATTATAGGTGGACCGCCTTGTCAATCTTGGAGTGTGGGAGGTTCATTAAGAGGAATTGATGACCCTAGAGGAAAACTGTTTTACGAATATATACGAATTTTAAAAGATAAAAAGCCATTATTTTTTTTAGCAGAAAATGTAAGTGGAATGATGGCAAAAAGGCATAATAAAGCAGTTAAGGAAATAATAGGAAAATTTGAAAAAATAGGATATAATGTTCAAATATTTCAAGTAAATGCTAGTGATTATGGGGTGGCACAGGATAGAAAAAGGGTTTTTTATATTGGATTCAAAAAGGAATTAGAAGTAAATTTTGAATTTCCGAAACCTTATGATTTTAAATTGACTTTAAAGGATGTAATATATGATTTAAAAGAAACGCCAATAAAAGCCTTAGAAAAAAATAAAGCAAATAAGGAAAAATGTATTTATCCTAATCATGAATATTATTTAGGATCATATTCTACAATTTTTATGAGTAGAAATAGGGTGCGGCAATGGGATGAACAAGCTTTTACTGTTCAAGCTTCTGGAAGACAATGTCAATTACATCCACAAGCACCTGTAATGCCTAAAATAGAGAAAGATAAAAATATTTTTTCTAAAGGCTACGAACACTTGTATAGAAGATTGACAGTTAGAGAGTGTGCTAGGATACAAGGATTTCCAGATGATTTTTTATTTTATTATGATAATATAAATGATGGTTATAAAATGATTGGAAATGCTGTACCTATTAATCTTGCTTATGAAATTGCTAAAAAGATAAGAGAAGCATTGGAAAAGAAAGAGAGAAGTAAAATTAATGAGTAGTAAAAGCAATAATCAGGGAAGAGCATATGAATATATATTTTTAAATGTTTTATTTGATGAAATATCTAAAATTAGGGAAGTTTGGATTGAGAAGAATAGTAGTTTTTCAGCTTCTGAAAAAGCTTGGGAAACTTTATCAGAAGAAGAAAAAGAAATATATAAGTTAAGTGCTTTAACAGGAGTAAATACTGTTTTAGATTTAGAACCATTAATTCTTGAAAAAAATAATGATACATTGAATCTAAAAATTCAAGCTGATGATAACGGAAAAAAAGGGGATGTAAGGGATATAATAATTATGAGAGAAAATATTAATTGGGAAATAGGGTTAAGTTTAAAACATAATCATTTTGCTGTAAAGCACAGCAGATTATCTAAAAAATTAGATTTTGGAAAAAAATGGTACAATATTTCTTGTTCAGAAGAATACTGGAAAAAAGTGAAACCAATTTTTGATTTTTTAGAAGAAGAAAAAAGAAAGAAAACTCTTTGGAAAGAAATACTAAATAAAGATAAGGATGTATATTTTCCATTGTTAGAAGCTTTTAAAATAGAAATTTTATATGAATTTCGCCTGCGTTCGCTTGCGGTGGCGGAATTAAAATTTGGTAGCAAAATTAAAAGATGAAATTTTAAAACAAAATAAAGAAGAAATTGGATTATTAGAAAATATGTTAAAATACTTATTAGGAAAGTTTGATTTTTATAAAGTTATTAGTATCGATACTAAAAGAATTACAAGAGTGCAAAGTTATAACTTATATGGTACATTAAATCAAGAAGGGGTACATAAAAAAAGAAAAATAGAAATACCGATTGTTCTTTTACCGAATAGAATAGTTAGTCTGGATTTTAAACCAGGTAGTCTAAATACTTTGGAACTGTATTTAAATAATGGTTGGCAATTTACATTTAGAATACATAATGCTTCTTCTAAAGTGGAAACAAGTTTAAAATTTGATATTCAAATTGTAGGAATGCCAACTTCAATAATTTCAATAGATTCTAAATGGAAAATGTAAAATAAAAAGAATAAAAACAAAAAAAGATAAGAGGTAATATTAAAATGGCTAAAATAGCAGTAACTGGAGTGACAGGACACTTAGGTGGAATTGTTTCAAAATTATGTAAGAAAAATGGAATAGAAGTTAGAAACTTGGCTAGAAATAAAGAAAAGGCTGAAAAAATGGGATTTTCTGATGTTTTTAAATCAAATTATGATAAATCGGAGGACACTATAAAATCATTGGAAGGAATTGATGTGCTTTTTATGGTGTCTGGTTCGGAAAATCCTAATCGTGTTCAACAGCATAAGGATTTTATTGATGCGGCTAAAATGGCAAAAGTTTCGCACATTATTTATCTTTCCTTTTACAATGCTTCAAAAAATTCTGTATTCACGTTGGCTAGGGATCATTTTGCAACAGAAGAGTATATTAAGGAAAATGGTTTCAAATATACATTTTTGAGGGATAATTTTTATGCGGATTTCTTTGTAAATCTATGTAGAGAATACGGAGAAATAAAAGGACCTGCTGGGAACGGGAAAGTTTCAGTTGTGGTGCGTTCAGATGTTTCGGAAGTTGTTGCAAAAATTTTGGAAAATCCAGAAAAATGGGAAAATCAAACTTTGAATATGACGGGACCTGAGGAATTGACAATGAATGAAATTGTGAAAATTGTGAGTGAACATTTTGGCAAAGAAATTAAGTATACTAATGAAACTGTGGAAGAAGCTTATGAAAGCCGTAAAATCTGGAAAGCTGAACAATGGGAATATGATTCTTGGGTTTCAACTTATACTGCAATTGCTCAAGGTGAACAATCGGGAATTTCTTGTGATATTGAAAAAGTATTGGGACGTAGAGCAACTTCGCTTTCTGAGTATTTGAAGAACTTGTAAAAAAATATTGAAAATTCTAATAAAGTTAGTTTCATTAACTAAATTTGGAGAGAGTGTAAATTTTTTGTATAAATAAAATAAAAAATCCTTATGTTACTGGATTTGTCTAGAGATTCATACAAAATTTTGGACACTCTCTATTTTAAAACTTTTGAGGTGGTTTTACAATGATTGACAAACTAAAGGAATTGGAAAATCTTGAGAATAAGTATAAGGAGATTGGGAAATTAAATTCGGAGATAGAATCAATAATTGAAAATATAAAAAATGAGGCTGGAATAAGCAGGGAAAAGGAACTTTTGGAAGAGAATGAAAGGCTGGCGAAGGATTTAAAGGCATTTCATGAAAAGATGAAAGTTAGGGAAGAGGAAATTGGAAGGCTTAAAAATAGTAATGCAGTGCTTATTGAGGAATTGAAGGAAGCTAAAAAGGTTAGGAGAAATAGTGAGATTGATAAGTTTCAGAATATTTTGGCTGAGAAGATGAATGTGGAATTGGAAAGTGGAGTGACTAGAAGACTTTCTAATTATGCAGAGGAAATGAAGAGAAAAGTCAAAATGCTGGAAAGAAATCTTTCTTGTGAATTTTCAGATGAAGCTGATTCATTAAGAGATGAATTAAAAAAAATTGATGGGAAAATTGGTGATTTTTTAGAGAAAAGTAATAGGAAAACTTTTGAAAATAAGATATTTCTTCAAGAGGAATCTTCGGTGTTTCATAATAAGATAAAAGAAGAAACGGCTTTGAAGGAAGGGGAATTTCTTTTTGAAAGGGAGAAAAAAAGATTTGTATTTGAAAAACTTATTGGTTTGAAGGGTTTTAACTTTTTAGGGATAATATCAATCTTTTTGGGAGTTTTTTTGGTATTTCGGACACAGTTTGCAAAAATTCTGGCAAATAATTATGTGAAAAGTTCGGCTTCGTATTTGCTTGGGATGTTTTTTCTTTTTGCTGGAGAAAAATTTTATCAGAAAAATAAGAAGCATTTTGCAGTTGGGCTGATTGGCGGTGGAATTGGGATTCTTTATTTGACTACGCTTCTTTCTACGCTTTATCTCAAACTTTATCCAATGACAGCGGGACTTTTTATATCGGTAATACTGACAGGGCTGGTTGTGATTCTTTCATTGCGATATGATAGCCAGATAATTGGAGTATTGTCGCTGATTGGTGGATATTTGCCTTACGGAGCTTATATTTGGGTGAATAAGAGCAATGTCCAGATTTATTATGTTTTGGCATATTCTTTGATTTTGCAGGGAATTGTGCTTGGAGTTTCTTGGAAAAAGGACTGGATATACAGCAAGATTTTTGGATTTGTTACAGGTGTAGTGAATATGACGGGGCTAGTTTATTATTTGAATCATAGTATTCACGACAAGATTACGGCGTTTTTCTACATCGTAATTTTCACAACAGCATACAGTTTCATTTTCCTAAATTCTCACAAAAAAGAAAACCGTCAAAGCAACATAATCGACTATATATTTCTAAGTTTAAATCTAATTATAAAATTTTCATTGATTTACAGCCTGTTTGACAAGACAACGCCAAGTTGGCTAAAAGCGGTATTAGTCGGAACAGTCGGAATAATTTACGGATTTTTTGGCGACAGGCTCAAGGACAACAAAGTTGCAAAAATCTTTTATATCGTTGCATTAGGAAGTTTTATCCTAATTATCCCGTTAATTGTGCCAGAAAAATTTGTTGTGGTTGCGTGGGGTGCTGAAACTGCACTATTATATTTCTTTTATAGAAAATATAAAAATAGAGAAATGCGATATGGAACGATTGCGATTTATCTAGTTTCGCTGGTAAGTAATTTAATTGTGCGGGAAGAAAAATATTTGCTTGTGTATATTCAGGATTTGATGATAATATCATTTTCATTTGTGCTTTATTTCCTGATAAAACAAAAGAGTTACAAAAAGGAAGTTAGGATTTTAAATGGAATATTTAAATATCTGATTTTTACATATTCAATATTTTTTATAAATAAAGTTGTTTTTAATATTGTCACTTCATTCGAAGCGATAAATTATGGTAAAGATGTATTGTTTGGCGTATTATTTTCACTTTTTATTTTAAGAACGGTAACGTATAAAATAAAGAAATTGCAGGATAGTTTTAGCTTGAAATTTTTAGTAATAATTGAAATAATTTATTTACTATTCATAAATATGATTAATTTTATCTTATATATTTCTGGTTGGAGCTGGAATATACAAGAAGAGAAAATACCAATAAGTTATCTACTATCTTTAATTTTATTAATTTTTGTAAATCTTTATTTGTTTATTGTGGCTAAAAATGATATTCATTTATGCTTTTTCAGAAAAAATGAGAAAAAACCATTGTGGATACTCGGAGAATCAATATATTTCCTTTGTGTAGCAAATATTATTTTACGAATATATGAACATTCAGGTGTATTAATTTTAGGAGCTGGACTAGCTTTGGATATAGTTGGACTGCTACTATGTGGATATTTAGTCTGGAAAGGATTTAGAGTGCCAAATAGAAATGTTAGAAGAATTGGGCTTGGAATAGGAATATTTTTTGTGGCAAAAAGTTTCCTTTGGGATTTCTTACGATTTGATAATTCCTATAAGTTGATTGCTTACTTTAGTATGGGGGCTATTTTGATTGGAACTTCCTATATTTATCAGACGGCTTTGAAGAAATTGGAGCAGGAAGTGAAAGAGAGTTTGAGTGACACGGATTTTGGGAAAGGTGAGAAAAATGAAGAAAATAAATAAAATAATATTGTTTTTATTTTTAATAACAATTATTCAACTTTTTTCCAGCCAGTATTTTAAAACTATAAAAATAACAGGAAAGTCTGCATACAAGCAATTTTTTTTAACAGAGGATATTTATGAGAACAGTAAAAATAATCTTGGAGATATACGGATAATTGATAAGAATGGGAAAGAAGTTCCTTATGTTATCGAAACTGGAAAAGAGCAGGAAAAGCACAGCGAAAAAATTGTAGCAAGGGCAAAAATAGATGAAGTATTGACGAAAAAGGATAAAATGGAATTTATTGTAAAATTTAATTCTGACAATTCATTAAAGGATATAATTGGAAACAGGCTTGCGTTGATTGCTTCCAAAAATTTTTACACCGAATATACTTTGCTTGGAAGTAATAACGGTACAGATTGGGAACAGATAACTTCGGGAGAAATTTATAAGACACCTGATAAGGCAAACTTGACAATAGAATTTTCGGAAAAAAGATATGAATTTTATAAAATTGTAACGCCGTTAGATAAAGGGAATATTTTTAGTGAAGCAATTTTGAAATTGTCAAATAATGAGGCTGGGAAATTTAAAACTATAAGGACAAAATTGGATTATAAAGTTGAGCAGGAAGGAAAAAGTACAATTTTGAAAATCAAGAGCAAGTTTTTGCCATTAAAAAATATTGTTCTGGATGCGGAAGATGAGTTTCAGAGAAATTATGCTGTGAGAAGCGGAGATGATTTTTATGCGGAAGGGATAATTTCTAAAGTTGGAGAAAAGTCAAATTTGATGATAAATTTAGAAAATGTGCCAAAATTGTCTGAAATAATCGTTGAAATAAGGAATGGAGATAATTCACCGCTCAAAATAAAAGGGGTAACAGGAAATTATGTTCCAGACAGAATTGTGTTTAGGGCTACAGAAGGGGAAGATTATAAAATAACCTTTGGAGATGAAAGTTTAGATAAGCCTGAATACGATATTGCAGAATTTGTCGATTCAATAAAGGAACGGGATGAAGTTTTGGTAGGAAAATTGGAAAAAGCGGATGGAAAGAAAGTTTCAAAGCCAAGGGATTACACGGTTTATTATAATGTTTTTATAGGAGCTGTTGTGGTAATATTAATTGGATTTATGTTAAATAAAATAAATAAAAATAAAAAATAGAAGAGGAGAATGAATTATGAATATTGTATTTATTTTAATAGGAATTTTGGTAGTTTTGGTTGTAATGGGGATGGGAATTTATAATAAGTATATTAGACTGAAAAATCTGAATGAGGAAGGTTGGAGTGGAATAGGCGTATATTTGCAAAAAAGACTGGATTTGATACCAAATCTTGTGAATACTGTTAAAGGGTATGCGACGCATGAAAAGGAAACACTGGAAAATGTGGTAAAATTGAGAAGTCAGATGATGTCAATTGATACAAAGGATATTGATAATATTGAAAAAATTCAAAAACTTGAAAATGAAATGACAAAAACGTTAAGATCAATAATGATGTTACAGGAAAATTATCCAGACTTGAAGGCAAATGAAAACTTTTTGAGCTTGCAATCCCAATTAACTCAAATAGAAACAGAAATTCAAAGTTCAAGAAAATATTACAACGGAACAGCAAGAGATAGAAATACTTTTGTGGAAACTTTTCCAAATAATATTTTTGGTGGAATTTTTGGATTTAAAAAAGCTGAGTTCTTTAATGCTGTGGAAGGAGCAGAAAAGGCTCCAGAAGTTAAGTTTTAATTTTTTTACATAAATTTTAAGAAGAGGGTTTATTATGAAGACTTTTAGAAACCGAAAATTAAATAATATTTTTTCAATAATTTTTGCATTTTTCACATTGTTTTTCTTAAGTACAAAATCATTAATCGCTGAAAGAATAACAAATTATGAAGTTACAGTGCAAATTAATAAAAATGGGACTTTGACAGTAAATGAAGTAATTGATTATGACTTTGATGGTGCGGCAAAACATGGGATTTACAGAGATATTCCCTTACGTTCAAAGAAAAATGGCGTGGATATTTACAAATCTTATATAAAAATGAATTCGATAAAGAGAAATGGCATTTCAGAAAAATATTCAACACAGCTTTTTGACGAAGGAATCAGATACAAGGTAGGCTCTGCAAATAAATTTGTAGAAAAAGGTATAAACAAATATGAGTTTAACTATGTGATATATAATGCAGTATTTGAAAAAAATGGAATTTATCAGGTATATTTTAATGCGATTGGGCAATTTTGGAAAGTTCCTATTGAAAAAGCTATTGTGAATATAAAATTTGGAAATGGAAAGCCTGTGACAGAAAATGAAATTAAGCAATTAGATATTTTTACAGGTGAATACGGACAAAGCGGAAAAGATTATATTTCAAATTTAAATAATGGAACTATTGAAATTAAAACAAATAAGGTTCTGCAGGCATATAATGGACTGAGTTTTCGCCTAAATTTAAAAACAGATAATATAAGCCCAACATTTTGGGATAAATTGCAGACACTCTATTATGCCCATCCTTTAATTGTTGCAGGGCCTCTTGTAATAATACTTCTGGCAATTTATGGATTTATAACGTGGTATATATTTGGAAGAGATGTGGGTAAAAAGGCAATTGTTCCTGAATTTAACATACCTAAGGATATTTCAGCCATGTATGCGGCGTACATTAAAGGTGTAAGGGAACCTAAGGAAATATTGACAATTGGACTGCTCTCTTTACTTTCTAAAGGTTATGTTGAAGCTGATGACAAAAAAGGTGATGGGAAAAATGTAAAATATACATTGTCTGACAGTAAAAGAAGCAAGCCTGAATTAGCGGAGGAAGAAAAGATAGTCTTTAATGCGCTTTCTAATACAGGGAACATATTTAAAAATGAAAGAAGCCTTTATAACGCTTCAAATAAAATATTAAAATTGTTTGAAAACGAATATAAAAAGAAAGTTTACAGGGATAACAGTATTTTTAATGTTGCATTTATTATTGGCATAGTCATAGTTTTTATAATTTCGACAAATGCAAATAGTGGAACAGCAGGTATTTCTGATAGCATTTTTGGAGTAGTTTCTTTAGTTATGGTTGCTATTTTCTTTGGAATAGTTTTAAATACATTTTTTTCAATTATCAATAATATTTATGGAAATAATAGCACATTTTTAAAAGTTGTTAAGTGGTTAGTAGTATTATTTATGTCAGCAATATATGGAGTTTTAAATTTCATTGTAATTGGTATAATTATGGCAATGTATACTGTTTATTCCAAAGTAATTGGAAGATATACGGCTGACGGGATGAGAAAAAAAGAATATCTGGATGGAATGAAAATGTACATAAAGACTGCCGAAGCTAATCAAATTATGAAATTTAATGATGTAGACGAGCTGGTAGCCTATTTTAAAGGGATACTACCGTATGCAGTAGCTCTTGGAGTAAAAAATGAAGCGATAAAACTTATGAAGAATACAATAAAGCTCTATAATTTTGATGAAAGCACATATTCTTATATAAATAGAGGAGTGCATTTCAATACATACGATAGTTTCATTTTGGCAAATACGGTTTCAAGAGTATACAATAATGCGTATAATAAAATAAGAGAAGAAAGATTTAGCACCTTGAGGAATGATTCTGGAAGTTCAAGTGGTTTTGGCGGCGGAGGCTTCTCAAGTGGAGGCGGTTTCTCTGGCGGAGGTTCCGGCGGAGGAGGTGGAGGAAGCTGGTAGAAATATCAGC
>ERZ773070.1997-NODE-1997-length-11892-cov-3.046380_pt1 | contig 11892 bp, 9 predicted proteins | sample MGYA00580618_ERZ773070 | MGnify/ENA primary metagenome ERZ773070 (study PRJEB29015, sample SAMEA2738023) | human oral metagenome | biome: human oral; feature: human-associated habitat; material: dental | place: China | collected 2019 ...
TAAAATTGTTGCAGTCATAAATAAAAATTTTCTTTTCATAGTACCCACCTTTCTACTCATTAAATATTTATAACACCCTTAACATCATATTGATAACACTATAACTGATTTATATTAACAAGTATATTATTCATTGAATAGTTTTTAGCCAAATTACGCAATATTATTCATTGAATACCATAGTGTCTAAAGTGCCGTAAATACGCTATTTTCATAGGTTTATCATTATACTTGTCGAGTAGCGAGTCATAAAAGTGAAACTTTCTTTTGATCGAATGTGTATAAGAATCAGGTATTCATCGTTTTTGATATACTGATTTTTTAAACGGTACACCGACATAACTCACGCTATATAGCAATCTATTTCAAATCAGCATGAGAACATTAATTTCTAAAACAGATGTTCTTCTGTATGAAATTGTTATCTAAATTTGGGTTATACCGGCATTAAATATTCTCTAATTTATTGTATTAGTTTTTTATTAAATTTTTATTAATTTTATACTATTTCTTTGTATTTGTTATATATTATTATCAGATATTGTTAAAATAAAATCACTTAAAAATAAATATTAAAGGAGATATACTATGGAAGTTTTTAAGGGAAGACCTGCCGATACTGCTAACAGGCTTGATAAGGAAATAAGATGTTACGATTTACTTGATAAGTTAAAGATAGAGTATTTTCGTGTAGACCATGAAGCTGCCGAGACTATGGAGGCTTGTGAAGAGATCGATAAGGCTTTGGGAATTACCATGTGCAAGAATTTATTTCTATGTAACAGACAAAAAACAGTGTTTTATCTTTTGCTTATGCCGGCAGACAAACCTTTTAAGACTAAGGAACTTTCGAGTCAGATCAATTCTGCAAGACTTTCATTTGCCGGTCCTGATGACATGGAAAGACTGCTTGACATCACTCCCGGCTCCGTATCGGTACTTGGACTTATGAATGATAAAGATGATGAGGTTACTTTACTTATAGATAAAGATTTGTTAAAAGATGAGTATATAGGTTGCCACCCCTGTATCAATACTTCAAGTCTTAAGATTAAGTCTAAGGATATTTTGGATAAGTTTCTTCACCATCTTAAGATAAGACCCGAGTATGTGAATTTGGTGGGTAAGGACTAGGGCAGCCGTATAAAAGTACCTTACACCTTAGTTTATCTGTATTTTATAATATTTTAGTTTATATCGAACAATACTGCTTGAATCTGCTTGCACTTTATAATAGTGTAGCTTTTATCGGATAATACACAAAATCACCTTGTGCTTAAAACTGTTTGCACCTTATAATTAGGATAGCTTTCATCGGATAATACACAAAAATATATCATAGCTTTTTTATATAGTAAAAGGGCTGTTGCAAAATAGGAATTTTATACAAACTATAGTGGATTTTCAGTAAAATGAGATTATATAGTTTGTAAAAAATCTTAAAATGCAGCAGCCCTTTTACAGTCAGTAAGATGAGGCATAGTTTTAACTTGGCTCTTTTTTTACCTCAACCTTTCCGTCTTTTACTATTATGCTTTCTTCATTGCTTATCGGCAAAAGTTCTATCTTATCTTTATATACTGTCAGTATTTCTTCTGTACTTTCTACAAAGGGGTATTCTTTATTATGAGGAAGCGTATAGAAGTCTACCAGAGCCAGTCCGCTATAGTCTTTTAATTCTTTTGCAACTGTTTTATCGTCCATTATATGACTGTATTCTATATCAGGCGCACTTATTATAGCTCCTGCCGACTCTCCCATATATAACATTCCTTTTGATACCCTCTGCCTGATAAGCTCACAAAGTTCCTTCTTTTTAAGTTCCTGTAAGAGGTAGAAGGTATTGCCGCCTGATATATAAAGACACTCGCATACATCAAGTATATCTATTATTTCAGCGTATTCTCTTTTTGATATGTCCAGGATATTTAGGCTGTATCCCAGATCTCTGAATGTGTCTATTGCCTCATCAACGTGTTTTGTATAGCTTTCGACATTGGAAGCAGTAGGTATGAACACTATTTCTTTTACTTTTAAGTCTGATAAAAAATCTTCTGCAATTTTTTTAGTTCCTGCCAAATATGATGTTAAAAACAGTTCCATATTCCCTCCTTGTATATGCGATATCAGTAAATACCGCTGTGTTTTATTATTGATATTTAATTAACATCAACAATAGCATAATAAATCACAATTCTCTTTATTATATATTTATTAGGATCTATTAACAAAGTAACTAAAACTTCCCACACTCAAAACTAGTTCCGTACATTAAAAAAAACAGTACTTAAGCTTACAAAATAATGATTGACCTCGCTCAAAGAGCTCGGTCAATCATTATTTTGTAAACTATACATCAGTTTATCCGGTCTTTGTATCAGCAACTTATTTTTATAATCTGCACAAAACTCTTTCCTTAGTCTCTATCGCTTTTTCCACCAGTTTATCTATATCTTCAAGAGCTTTTTCCGACTCTTTTATGTCTTCTAATTTGGGCTTGGTTACCGGATGTTTTGCCACAAATATAGTACAGCAGTCCTCGTAAGGCTCTATCGAAGTCTCATAAGTGCCTATTTGCTGCGAAAGTTCTACTATATCCTGCTTATCAAAACCTATAAGCGGTCTGAATACCGGCAGGGTGCAGACTTCATTGGTTACAAGTAAAGACTCTATGGTCTGGCTTGCCACCTGTCCTATGCTTTCTCCGGTTATCAAAGCCTTATCATCATGCTCTTTTGCTATGATTTGGGCTATCTTCATCATGTATCTTCTCATGATTATGGTAAGTTCATCATGTGGGCATTTATCATAAATATACAGCTGTATGTCTGTAAAGTTGATTATATGCAGGTTAATATCTCCGGTATACCTTGATACTAATTTGGCTAGGGTTATAACCTTTTCCTTGGCTCTTTCCGATGTATATGGCGGAGCGTGGAAGTATACCGCCTCCAGTCTTACGCCTCGTTTTGCAATCATATATCCGGCTACGGGAGAGTCTATTCCTCCGGATAGTAAAAGCATGGCTCTGCCGTTAGTACCTACCGGCATACCTCCAAGACCTTTTATACTGCTTGAGTATATATTTACATGGTTTCTTATTTCCACCTTTATATAAACTTCCGGATTTCTTACATCCACCTTCATTTGAGGATAAGTATTAAGTATATGCTCTCCAAGTGCCGCATTGATGGTCTCGGAAGTGCCGGGGTAGGACTTGTCAGCCCTTTTTGTATCCACCTTAAATGTTATATTCTTATCCTTGTATACCTTGTCTACAAAGGCTGCCACCGCATTTTTAAGGTTTTCAAAATCCTTATCATGCACTCTTACCATAGGGCAGATAGCCACTATTCCAAATACATGGCTTAGGGCTTCTATAACTTCATCTTCATCGTAATTACCTTGGCAGTCTACATATATTCTTCCTATTTCTTTGGATATGCTGAAATCTCCCTCAACATTTCGTAAAGCCCACTTTATTTGCTTTATTAAAGCGTCTTCGAACACATACCTGTTCTTTCCCTTGGTACCTATCTCTCCGTATTTGATTAAAAATGATTCATATTTCATTTGTAAATGTCCTTAAATCTAAATTTTACTTATATCTTCTAAGTTGGGGTATCAATTCTTTTAGATTGGCTAAGAAAAAGTCCAACTCTTTTTTGTTATTATACTTGGAAAATGAAACTCTTACAGTAGAACTTAAGAACTCTTCTTTAAGCCCTATTCCCTTTAATGTGCCTGAAAGTCCGGGGTGGTTCGAGGAGCAGGCTGAACCGCTTGCTATATATATTCCTCTTTCTTCCATAGCATGTAATAAAACTTCCGCCCTGACTCCGCTTATGGAAATGCTCAGTACATGGGGGGCAAATTTTAATCCCTTCTCGGAGTTAAGCTTTATGCCCTCATCATTAAGCTTTGTAATTTCATCTATAAGATAGTCTCTTAAACCGTAGATATACTCTACTTCTTTGTCAAAATCTTCATAGGCTTCCTTTGCCGCCTCACCAAGTCCTGCTATACCCGGGATATTGAGTGTACCGCTTCTAAGCCCTCTTTGCTGACCGCCACCGTATATTATAGGCTTAATATTGACCCTTTCATCTATATACAAAAAACCCGAGCCTTTAGGACCGTGGAGCTTGTGGGCGCTTACACTGAGAAGGTCTATGCCTTCTTTTTTGGGAAATATCTTAAACTTCCCGTAGGCTTGTATTGCATCCGTATGCATATATATGTCTTTGTTGTAGCCATGTACTATATCGGCTATTGCCTTTATATCCTGAACCGCACCTATTTCATTATTAACATACATCACAGACACCAATATGGTATCTGCTCTAAGCAAGGACTTCAATTCTTCAAGTGAGATCTGACCCTTTTCATCTACCTTAAGTATACTGTATTCAAAACCCAAATCCGCCAAATGTACCAAAACCTGATGTACTGCGGAATGTTCTATGGCAGTACTTATAATATGCTTTCCATACCTTTGCCTTGCCATGGCAGCACCTATAAGTGCCATGTTGTTGGATTCCGTTCCTCCCGAGGTAAATACCAGCTCTTTTTCAGATACCTTCATAGTTTTGGCTATTTTTGCTGCCGCCTCTTTTAGGTACTTTTCAGCCTCCATTCCCTTAAGGTGCTTGGCTGACGGATTGGCATAATCCTCATCCATAGCTTTATTCATCAGCTCTATTACAGGCTTTGACACCCTCGTAGACGCTGCATTATCCAAATAAACCTGCATTTTGTTACTCTTCTTTCTATATTGATCCTATATTCATTTTTAATAATTAAAACCTTAAACTTCCCCTACATAATTAAGAAACAATGTTACTTAATCAAGCTGTATCATAAAATTGGACAGAACCGCAAAACCTGCGGTTTCTGTCCTAAGTATACGACTTCCGAGCGAAATTATTTCAAAGCCGGCTTCTTTGGCAGCTTCTATCTCTTGTTCCTCAAAACCGCCCTCCGGTCCTATGCATACAGCTATACTTTTATATTGTTTTGCACTTGCAAATGCCTCTCTTGCGCTTTCGATACCTCTTGCCTCTTCATAAGCCAGATAAGCCTTGTCATAGTCGGCTATATCCTGTAACATTTGTTTGAAACTTATAGGAGCTTTAACCTCGGGTATTATACTTCTTTTTGACTGTTTGGCTGCACTTTCTGAAATCCTTTGCCACCTTTTTGTCTTATTTTCCCCCGACTTTTCATCCAACTTTACTATAACTCTTTTACTTGTAAAAGGCACTATGGAGTGTACTCCAAGTTCAACCGCCTTTTGTATGATAAGTTCCATCTTATCGGATTTGGGGAGTGCCTGATAAAGTACCAATCTGACCTTAAGTTCTCTTGCCGCTTCATTTTCACTTTTTACCAAAAGCTCGACCTTATCATCATCTATACTTTTTATGGTACACAGATAGTCCCAATCCTCTCCGGTGCTGATTAAAAGTTCCTCACCTGTCCTCATACGAAGAACATTGGCTATGTGATGTCTATCTTTCCCTCTTATATAGGCAATACCGCCCTCTATGTCCTCAGGACTGATAAAAAAATGCTGCATTACTTTCTCCTTGCACAGACACTGAGCCATTCGCCGTCATGTACTATATCTATAATTTCAAGTTCCGGGTTCGCCTTTATACTGTCAACCACTTCTTTTTCCTTAGTATCTATAATACCGGAACTTATAAATATTCCGCCGCTTTTAAGATACCTTGCCGCTTCCGCCTGTAAGCGTATTATTACCGGAGCAAGTATATTGGCAACTAAGATATCATAGCAGCCAAGACCTACTTCCTTTTGCAGTGCCTCATCTTCCAATATATCACCGCCGATAAGCTTATAACTTGACTTTTCTATATTGTTTATAAACATATTTGACTTTACTGTAGGTAGAGCATACTCATCTATCTCGGTAGCAACTACCTTGGAAGCTCCAAGCTTTAATGCAGCAATACTTAAGATACCGCTTCCGGTTCCCACATCAAGTATTTTTAACTCCTTCTTGCCCTCTTCTAAAAACTTGGAGATATATTTATTAAGTCCTCTTATGCACAGCCTTGTTGTTTCATGTGAACCTGTACCGAAGGCTGTGCCGGGGTCTATGTCTATACTTATTTTATAGTTTTTAAAATCCTTAGCTTCTTCCCAAGTAGGCTTTATAAGTATATCATCAAGCATAAAAGGCTTAAAAAACTCCTTCCAATTATTGATCCAGTCCTTATCCTCGGTCTCACTTTTTATGATTTCACAGCTTCCAAGCTCAAGGTTTTTACTTAAATCAGCCAAAAGTTCCTTCACATTTGCAAGAATTTCTTGGGATTTATCCTGTTCAAGGTAGAAGCTTATTTTTGCACTGCCGTCATCCTTGGGCAAATTGGGTAATATATCTATAAACATCCCCTTTGTATCCTCTTCACTTAAGGGGATATTGTCTTCAACCTCTATTCCCTCTATGCCGGCTTCAGGCAGGCAGGCGGACAGTATATCGACTGCATCGGTTCTTGTTATCAAAGTATATTTATCCCACTTCATAAATAAGCTCCTCTCTATTATCAAACTTAATAAGCCTCGCAAATCCTATTCTTTTATAAGTTTTATGTAATTCTTCTTTCCTCTTCTAAGCAGCTTAGGCTCGTTAAAATCATCCTCACTGTAGCAAAGCTTTATATCACTTATCTGCTCCGAGTCTACAGATACTCCGCCCTGCTCGACATTTCTTCTCGCTTCTGAGCGGCTCTTTGCAAGCCCTGATTTTACCAAAAGATCCAGTATATCTACCTTACCCTCTGTAAAGTCTTCTTTTTTAAGGCTGTAACTTGGAACATTGTCAAGATTTCCGGCACCGGCAAAAAGTGCCTTGCTTGCCTGCTTTGCCTGCTTGGCATCTTCTTCACTGTGCACAAGCTTGGTAAGCTCATAAGCAAGTATTTCCTTAGCTTCATTTAACTTAGCCCCTTCCCAGTCCGACATTTGCTCAATTTCTTCTATTGGAAGGAAGGTAAGCATACGGATACACTTGAGTACATCGGCATCGGCTACATTTCTCCAGTACTGATAAAAATCAAAGGGGGAAGTCTTGTTAGGGTCAAGCCATACCGCTCCGCCTACGGTCTTACCCATCTTTTTTCCTTCCGAGTTAAGCAATAGAGTAATAGTCATGGCATGAGCATCTTTGGAAAGCTTACGCCTGATAAGCTCAGTACCTCCAAGCATATTGGACCACTGGTCATCACCGCCGAATTGCATATTGCAACCGTACTTTTGATATAACATATAGAAGTCATAACTTTGCAGTATCATGTAGTTAAACTCAAGGAAGGAAAGCCCCTTTTCCATACGCTGCTTATAACACTCGGCTCTAAGCATATTATTAACTGAAAAATGCGGTCCCACCTCACGAATAAACTCCATATAATTAAGGTCTCTAAGCCAGTCGGCATTATTTACCATAATAGCCTTACCCTCGCCAAAGTCTATAAACTTGCTCATCTGTGCTTTAAAAGCTTCGCAGTTTTTATCTATGGTTTCTATGCTCATTACATTTCTAAGGTCGCTTCTTCCTGACGGGTCTCCTATCATACCGGTTCCGCCACCTACTAAGGCTATAGGTTTATTCCCTGCCATCTGTAACCTCTTCATAAGACAAAGTGCCATAAAGTGCCCTACATGGAGGCTGTCTGCCGTAGGGTCAAATCCTATGTAAAATGTAGCCTTCCCCTCGTTGATCATCTTGCTTATTTCTTCTTCATTGGTTGTCTGCGCTATAAGCCCTCTGGCTTTAAGCTCCTCAAAACAATTCATGTTAAGTTCTCCTTATAAAAGTTAGTTTTCATTGTTTGTTGTATCAGTATTATCTGCTGTATCAACATCATTCACGGTATCAGAAACTTCCGATACTACAGTATTATTTACTTTATCAGCATTATTCGCTGTATCAACATCATTCACAGCATTAGCCGGATCAGAACCATCTGCTGCACCGACATTACCTGCTTCGTCAGCATTAGCCGTTGTATCAACATCATCCACTGTATTAACATTATCTACTGTATCGGCACTATCTTTACTCTTATTACCTGCTTCACTACCTTCACCCTTTACTTCCTGTTTTTTTCTTCTCATTTCATTATATACCGCCAAGCCGATAAGTAAAAGCCCTGCCGCAAATAAATAGGCAAACCATGAAACTCTTGTCCAGAATGTCCTTGACATAAATACAGCGATAGTTATAGCAAATGAGAAAGCTATCAAAAATTCCTTTCTATGCTTTCTGATGCTGGTGTATACAAGCAATATTAATGCAAATACAAGTACTATGATTGAATCCTCAAGAAGCCCTCCCTGTACCGCTGCCCAGGTAAGCATTAAAAGCACTGCCGCCCTTGCCGACACATTAATAATTCTGTACTCTTTATTATTTACCATGCCCTTAAGTGATAAGGGGATTAAAAGCAATGAAAATGCCTTCAGCTCAAAGTCATATACACTTGGTACCGCTACGAAATCCTGTACCCATATAAATACAACAAAACATACTGTAGAAGCTATTTGAGACAGCAGCTTTAATTTTTTCACTGTAATATATTGTAACAAATACAAAGCCAGCAAAAGTATGTATACGGCTCTGATATAATCGGGTTTATATATAACTGTACTTAAAGCAAGTAATATAGCCACTATATGCAGACCCCAGGTAATACTCCACCAATCACATGAGGCAACACCGAAATTCTCTTCTTTTATTATCGGTGTTTTATATCTTAATACGGCAATGCTTATCAAGCTAAGTATTATAACTATTGCAATTGTCAGGTACTCTCTTTGCACATTCATTTCCAATATATATTTTGTCATGAATAAAAACCAAAAAACAGAAGAATTTATCAACATATTATAGTATCTTTTTTCTATATAGGCTTTTATATTATACAACGTGCAGAGTATCGTTATAAGTATTAAATACATCAATACTTCACCAAAACTTATCGGAAAAATCTCAAAGCTGCAAGTCGACATAAGAAACACCCCAAAAATAAGTGAAAGTGTATCCGTCCCGTTGGCTAAGCCTTCTTCCTTGAATACATACCTGTATAAGGTGGAGATTGCAAGCGTTGTTATGGCAAGTATTGCCTGTATTACAACACCATCCAGTTCGGCAAAATACAAACTTATAAAAAGACCTAAAAGTAAATCTGTCAGCATAGCTGCATGATAACTTGCAGTCTTCTTTTCTTTTAAAACAGCAAGATACAAAAGCAAATATATACCCGACAGCACAAAATACGGTGCCGGAACAGTCATATTAAATAAATGTCCCATGCTGTATATAAAAGCAAATATATGAACCCAAAAGACAAGAGCTATATCAAAATTTCTTTTACGCATAAGTTTATATGCAAAGGCAAGTATGAAATATGTAAATAAAGCCCATTCAAAAGATATATTAAAGCCGGAGTATATATTTACATAACCTACTAAAATATACACAAGTGCTGCCCACAATCCTGGTATTAAAACTGCAAATACCGGATTTTCTTTAGACAGTACATAGTATACAAAAATACCGAGCAATATGCAAATTATAGTATACAGATCGGATACATCGTATATCAAACTATATCCGCTGCAATAATCCACAAATGCAAATGCTGTAAAAAAGCTCAAATTAACCACGCCTACAAGCCACGCATGATAATCCATCTTAAGTCCGGATCTGAATATAACAATAATTGAGAATATCATTACATTTATAAGTGAATATAAAGCATAGGAACTTACTTTCAAGTAGGCAAGGGCATAGTTAAGCAAGAACATAAATGCCAGGCTGTTAAGTAAGGATATTCTTGCCTTCCTGTACTTTATGTCATTGATTAAGATATAGATCCACACAAGAGCTAAGGATAAAAGTGAGGCAAACTCCGTCCCTCCATTCTCAACTACATAATAGTAACAAACACTTAATATTATTGCCACACAGCTTATAGCAGAGGCTATATTGGCATAAGTTCTGGTATTTTGCCTAAAAGTACCTATCATATTTACCGAAGTAAATATACTGAGCAACATACAAAGCATATAAAGAATTGAATGTTCAAAGTTACCGTAGGCTATTCTGTACACGGCAAGTGCCAGGAACACAACAAAACCTGCACTGTTGATTTTATTCTCTCTTTTATCTCCAAGATAAAGATGAACTATCGATAACACTATGGTAACTATACCTTGATGCAGATCTCTTCTGAAGAAAAACATTACCATAATACTGACTGCCAGAAGATTGGTTTGTGCAAATGCCGATATATCTGTTTTAAGCTCCTTGGATATCAAATCAGTTTTACTTTTCTCTATATACAAATCCGCTATAACACAGAGCACGGCATACACGGCAAGATAGGTTATTGTAAATGCAAGCGGCATATTAAATGCCATTACTAAAAAGCATATACATACACTTATTCCATATAAGCATATATCGGTATACCATCTTCTGTTAAACTTCCTTAATGCAAGCAGGAGTGAAATCTCCGTAAAAATCGAAGCTACGAAAAATGTTAAATATCTTGTATCCTCCGAAAGACTTAAATATCTTCCCATAAGTTTAAAGTAAGCTATGGCTATAACTGCCATAAATAAAAGGAAGCTTGCAAGTATATATAGCGATCTGCTTATAAAGGACAGCTTAAACTTTTTTTCTGCAAAAAAGCTTAAGGCATAGACTGATACCACAACAAAAAGTATACATAAAAGCTTTGTAACTCCGGACATGGTATGCCAGTTTGTAGTAGCAAATATAATTCCCGCTAAAAGCACGAAAACAACACCAAGTGTCATAAGCAGTATGTTATAAAAATTCTTATCCGGCATCTTGAACTTGAGTTTTGGCTTTTGAATAATCGGTTTTGTAATATCAGGCTTGACAGTTTCCGCCTGTGCCTCATCTAATTTTTCAATAACTTTAAGAGGTTCATTATTTGCACTATCTATGACCTTGGCACTTGCTTCTTCCAAGTCTTTATCTGTGCTTGATTCCTTAGAGAAGGCATCAAGCTTATCTTCCTCTTTTAATAAAGCGCTATATTTAAACGAGTATGATCTATTTTTTAAGTCCACTGTTGCAGCGGTCTTTTCATCTTTTAATTCCTCTTCATCCTCCTTTAATCCCGCTGCTTCTCTTTTCCTCTTAATAGCTTCTTTCTCTTTTCTATCCTTCTCTTCCCTTATTTTTTCTTCAAGAGCTCTTTTATACATTTGTGCTTTATTATTACTATCAATTGCAAATACAATTGCCACACAAAGAACGCAAAGTATCGTAAATCCAAACATAATTCCATTCTCCTTATATGTTTATGGTAACTGTTTTAGTCCTCCATGTAAGAACTTTTATTAAAATATGCTGCCAACTGTTAAATACAATTAATTAAAATAACACATTTCTACTGTTACGTACCTTCCTCCCTACTAAAAGACTTCTCTTTTTCATCTATTTTTTCCTGCTGTTTATAGGATTTCGGGTTAGCCGTCTCTTCATATATTTCCCTGTTATTTCGAAGTCTGTCTCTACTTATCTTATCTACTACAAAAACAAATACGATACAAATAACAGTAGGAATAATAAATATACCTAAAATCCATAGTATAGCATTTATAAAAAATATAAAAAATCCTACTCCGTTAGGTCCGATTATAAATGAATCTTCCACTGATAAGCCCTCCATTAGAAAAACATGATAATAGTTACTATTTTTAATTTAAAGTTTTTCTCCCCCATTTTAAGTTTTTTTTGTTGATATTTATATATATTATTTGTATATATTGATTAATTATAGCATAGAACATCAATTTTTACTATTTTTACTTGCTTTATAAATGCAG
>ERZ773070.1998-NODE-1998-length-11889-cov-8.101572_pt1 | contig 11889 bp, 11 predicted proteins | sample MGYA00580618_ERZ773070 | MGnify/ENA primary metagenome ERZ773070 (study PRJEB29015, sample SAMEA2738023) | human oral metagenome | biome: human oral; feature: human-associated habitat; material: dental | place: China | collected 2019 ...
AGCTTTAAAATATTTTGAAATGGACTATCAAATAGAAGAAGTTAAGAAGTGGTATGATGGCTATAAGTTTGGAGGAAAAGAAATATATAATCCATGGTCTATCTTAAATTACCTTAGAACAAAAGAATTGAGAGCTTATTGGGTAAATACATCAGACAATGCTCTAATCTATGAGAATTTAAGTGTTGCTAATATGGATGTATTTAACTCTTTAGAAAAGCTATTTGAAGGTAAAGAAATAAAAAAAGAAATAAGTCCATTTTTTACTTTTGAAGAATTGGAAAGATATAATGGAATATGGCAGTTAATGGTCTATAATGGCTATCTAAAATTAAATCAAAAATTGGAAGATGATGAGTATTTATTGACTATACCAAACTATGAGATACAAACATTTTTTAAGAAAGGTTTTATAGACAAATATCTGATAGGTTCTAATTATTTCAATCCAATAATGAGAACTTTACTAGAAGGTAATATAGATGAATTTGGAAGAATGTTAGAAGAAATATTTTTAATAAATACAAGTTTCCATGATTTAAAAGCTGAAAGTGTATATCATACTTTTTTATTGGGAATGTTAATCTGGTTGAGAGATAAGTATGAAGTAAAATCAAATGGAGAAAGAGGACAAGGTAGATATGATATTTTACTTTTACCACTTGATAAGAAAAAGCCAGCCTTTGTATTTGAATTTAAAGTATCAAAGACAATAAAGGGGTTAACTGCAAAAGCAGAGGAAGCTTTGGAGCAAATAAAAGAAAAGCAATATGATGCAGGATTAAAAGAAAAAGGAATATCTAAGATATATAAAATAGGAATAGCATTTAAGGGTAAGAATGTAAAGGTAAAATACGAAATCTAAAATAAAGTATATTCACTTGGTATTCATTTTAATTATGTATACTAGGGACATAAGAGCTTAAGTAAGGATTACTATAAATTTTCTTAAGCCATAAAAATATATAGAAATGTTCATCTTTAATTCATAAAAGTAGTTTACTATAAAAATATAGAGATGAATAACGAAATTAAAACAAAAAATTTATTTTTAATTCATAATCATAATTTATAATATGAGTATAAAGATGAAAAATAAGATTTGAATGAAAATAGAATTGATAACAAAAGGAGAGGATTTAAATGAAAAAGATATTAATAATAGGAGCAATAATTTTAGGAAGTATAGGATTTTCAACAAGTGCTTTAGCAGCAATAAGTGAACAACAAGCAAAGGATATAGCTTTAAAAGAAGCACAAGGTGGACAAATAACAAAGTTTAAACTAGATAGAGAAAATGGAAGAATGGTTTATGAAATAGAAGTAATAAATGGAAATATTGAAAAAGATTATGAAATAGATGCTGAAACAGGAGCAATAGTAAAATTAGAACAAGAACAAAAGAATCATGGAAATAATAATTCAGTAAATAATCCAAAAATTTCTTATGATAAAGCTAAAGAAATAGCATTAAAAAATTCTAAAAATGGAAAATTTAAAGAAATAGAATTAAAACATAAAAATGGTGTATTAGTATATGATGTAGAAATTGCTGAAGGATTTATGGATAGAGAATTCCTTATAGATGCAAATACAGGAGAAATTTTAAGAGATAAAAAAGATTTCTAATAATTATGTTACCCCACCCTAATAAAGTTAATATAGATATAAAAAACCACAAGTTTCCCCTCATTCTTGTGGTTTTTTACATTATTTTAATTTCCTAGCTTTATAAGTTTTTAAAGATTTTGAAAAGAAATATAAGGTTATAACTAAAAAAACTGAAGATAACCAAATAGCTTTTCCTAAGAAAAATCTTCCTAAAAATATTGATAATGTTGCACCTGTAATAAAAGAAAGTATCATACTTAAATGGCTTAAAGAAATTCTTAATTTACTGCTATCTCTTGTTTTTAAAAATCTAACAAAATTAGCAGAAGCTTGTTTTACATGGTTAGTACAAAATGGAGTAGCCATTCCCATTCCATGTGCCTTTTCAAAGGTATTAAATTGCATTGCAGCAGTAAAAGCTATACTAAAATTTGTAAATTCAAAAGGAGCAGTTTCAGGGATAAAGCCTAGACAAATAGTTACAATAAGACTAAAAAATAGTAGAATTCTTTCCCAAATCAAAAAGGAGATTTTATTAATTTCTTTTGAAATAAACTCAGCTGTGATTATTCCACAGAAGTAAGCTAAAAATGTGGCAAGAGCATTTTTAATAAGAGCAGTGTCCCAAGAAGCAATACCCAATGATAAAAATACTAAGTTACCAGTTTGAGCATTTACAAAAACTCTACCTCTTAAAGAATAAGTGAAACCTCCCCAAAATCCTGCAATCAACATTAACATACAAAATAGCCAAAGTCTCTCATTTGGAGCAAACTCTTCTTTATTATCAAAAAATTTTTTTAATTTTTGTTTATTCATATCTCTCCCTTCTTTTAAAAAATATATTTTTAAAATTATAGCATAAAATTTAAAAAATTGTGATAATATATAGGTAAATTTTGCTAGCTACAAGGGGTGAGTAAAGATGAAAGCTAAAATAAAAAATATAGATTTAATGAAAGTTAAAGATAATGAAAATACTTATTATGGTTTTTCACAAGAATGGTATAAAGATATATGGCAACAAAAAGCTGGTTGTGGAGCAACTGTTGCATCAAGTATTATAAGTTATTATAATCAAATAGATGATTTTAAAGAACTTGGTATTTCAGATGCCTTAAAAATAATGGAAGAGTTATGGTTTTATCTCTTACCCACTGAACATGGACTTAACTCAATAAAATTATTTTATGATGGAATTAAAAATTATTATAATAATAAAGGAGTTACAATAGACTACATAAATGTAGATATAAAAAACAAACCTAGTTTAGATAAAATTATAGATTTTATAGGAAAAGAGCTTTTGGAAGATAGACCTATTGCTTTTTTAAATCTATGTAATGGTGAAGAAAATAATTTAGATAAATGGCATTGGGTTTTAGTGGTAGAAATATTTGAAGAAAATGGAGAATATTTTTTAAATATAATTGATGATAAAAAAATTAAAAAAATAAATTTATCACTATGGTACAGAACTATAACAAATGATGGTGGTTTTATTACATTTAAATAAAAATTTTAATATTTAAAAAAATATAGTTGAAATTATAATGAATAACTGTTATTATATTATAGATGTAAAATTATTTTTTTATTAATTTTTAAAGTCATTTTAATAATTATGTGGGATAAGTAATTTTACTAAAATTATAAATTCAGGAGGTTTTAAAGAATGACTGATATTCAAATTGCACAAGCAGCTAAAAAGGAAAACATTGTAGAAATTGCTAAGAAATTAGGATTGACAGAGGACGATATAGAACAATATGGAAAATATAAAGCTAAGGTTAATTTAGATGTTCTTCAAAAAAGTAAGAGACCTAATGGTAAATTAATTTTAGTAACAGCAATAACACCTACTCCAGCTGGAGAAGGAAAATCAACTGTAACTATTGGGCTTACACAAGCTTTAAATAAAATAGGTAAATTATCAGCAGCAGCAATAAGAGAACCATCTTTAGGACCAGTTTTTGGAATGAAAGGTGGAGCAGCAGGTGGAGGATATGCACAAGTTGTTCCTATGGAAGATATAAACCTACATTTCACTGGTGATATGCATGCAATAGGTATAGCTCATAACTTAATCTCTGCTTGTATAGATAACCATATCAATTCTGGAAATGCATTAGGAATTGATATAACTAAAATAACTTGGAAAAGAGTTGTGGACATGAATGACAGAGCTCTTAGAAATATAGTTATTGGACTTGGAGGAAAAGCTAATGGATATCCAAGACAAGATTCTTTCCAAATCACAGTTGGATCTGAAATAATGGCAATACTTTGCTTATCTAACTCAATAACTGAATTAAAAGAAAAGATTAAAAATATAGTTTTTGGAACTTCATTAGATGGAAAATTATTAAGAGTTGGAGATTTACATATAGAAGGAGCAGTTGCTGCTCTTCTTAAAGATGCTATAAAACCTAACTTAGTTCAAACATTAGAAAATACACCTGTATTTATCCATGGAGGACCATTTGCTAATATAGCTCATGGATGTAACTCTATACTTGCTACAAAAATGGCATTAAAATTAACTGACTATGTTGTTACAGAAGCAGGATTTGCTGCAGACTTAGGAGCAGAAAAATTCATAGACATCAAATGTAGACTTGGTGGATTAAAACCTGATTGTGCTGTTATAGTTGCAACAGTTAGAGCTTTAGAACATCATGGAAAAGGTGACCTAAAAGCTGGATTAGAAAACTTAGATAAACACATAGACAACATTAAAAATAAATATAAATTACCATTAGTTGTTGCAATCAACAAATTTGTAACAGATACTGATGAACAAATCGCTATGATAGAAAAATTCTGTAATGAAAGAGGAGCAGAAGTTTCTCTATGTGAAGTTTGGGCAAAAGGTGGAGAAGGTGGAATAGACCTTGCAGAAAAAGTTCTAAGAGCAATAGATGGAAATAAAACTGAATTTGATTATTTCTATGATATAAACTTAACTATCAAAGAAAAAATTGAAAAAATCTGTAAAGAAATCTATGGAGCAGATGGAGTTGTATTTGCACCTGCAACTAAAAAAGTATTTGACGTAATAGAAGCTGAAGGATTAAATAAACTTCCAGTATGTATGTCAAAAACTCAAAAATCAATTTCTGATAATCCAGCATTATTAGGAAAACCTACTGGATTTAAAGTAACTATAAATGATCTTCGTCTAGCTGTTGGAGCAGGATTCGTTATAGCTATGGCAGGAGATATTATAGATATGCCAGGATTACCTAAAAAACCATCAGCAGAAGTAATTGATATTGATGAAAATGGAGTTATCTCTGGATTATTCTAAGAAAATATTGACAAATATTAGATTTAAGATTATAATTAATTAACAATATAAGTATTGTTCCTAGACTATCAAGGTGATGATAGAACTTACTTGGAGAGATGGTAGGAACCCACATAGGGGCTTATACTGTGTTTATGTTGAAGAAATACAACTAAAAATTTTTCCAATCTCAAAATGAATATTTATTGTGCCTGTTATGTATTTAACAGGCTTTTTTCTTGGGGGAGTACAAAAATGGTAGAAAAATATATGAAGAGAAATAAAAAAATTTCTATTAGTCAAGTAGATATTTTAGAATTTTTTAATTTTTATAAGGAAATAGCGAAATATCAGTATTTGTATACATTAGAAAATAATCTAAAAATAAAATTAGCATTTAATGAAAGTAATTTTCCACATTTATTAGGTTTACATAAATTCAAAATAGTTTCAAAGTATAGAAAACAATCTGACATAATTGAAGCAATAAAATTTTTAAAGATTAGTTTATGAAAGATGGAGTTCATTCACTCCATTTTTTATTTTCTAACAAACTTTTACTTATCCTCTCAGTTAATTACCTACAAACTTTTAAAAGTAATTTTAAGAAAAGTTCTGAAAATAAAAGAAATATATTTTTAAAATAGAACAAATATATTTTTTAATTGTTATCTATATTTTTCTATGCCAACTGTGTTAAAATGCTTTCAATAAATAAAGCAGGAGGAAAAAAGATGAAGAAATTATTAACAATATTAGGATTGATGTTAGGTTTAACAACTTTATCAGTGGCAGCTGAAAAGGAAATAAAAGTAGGAATAACACAAATAGTTGAACACCCATCATTAGATGCTGCAAGAAAAGGTGTAGAAAAAGCTTTAAAAGAAAAGGGAAAAAATATAAAAATAGAATACCAATCAGCACAAGGAGATTTTGGAACAGCACAACTAATTGCTAAGTCTTATGCCTCATCTAAAAAAGATGTAATAATTGCAATATCAACTCCAAGTGCCCAAGCTGCACTTAATGCAACAAAGACTATACCAATAGTTTATACAGCAGTAACAGATGGAGCTAGTGCAGGATTAAAAGGAAATAATATAACAGGGACTTCTGATATGTCACCTTTGGATAAACAAGCAGAGCTTATTAAAACTCTACTTCCAAATGCAAAGAAAATAGGATTTCTATATAATCCTAGTGAACAAAACTCATTACTATTGTTAGAAAAATTTAAAGGAATTGCAAAAGCAAAAGGACTTACTGTTGTAGAAAAAGGTGTTAGCTCAGTAAATGATATTAATTTAGCAATAGATTCTTTATTAGGTCAAATAGATGTTCTATATATACCAACTGATAATTTAGTATATTCATCAGCTAGTTTAGTTATACAAAAAGCTAATAAAAAGAATGTACCAGTTATAGCTTCAACAAATGATATTGTAGAAAAAGGAGCTTTGGCAACAGAAAGTATAGATTATGAAAAATTAGGATATCAAACAGGAGAAAGAGTAATAGATGTTTTAAATGGAAAAAATCCTAAAGATATTCCAGTGGAAACTTTAAAACAAACAACTTTGGTTGTAAATCAAAAAATAGCTAAGAAATATAATATATCACTTGATAATCCTAAGTTAAAAAATGCAGTAATTAAATAAAAAAATAACTCATTACTGAGTAGATTTCTTAACGATAAAAAATCAAGAATTCGCTGCAAATTCAACCAACTCGCTAACAAGTTAGCTCAAACATGTTGAGATTTGCTCGGCTCATTCTATTTGATTTTTTATCTAAAATCTACATTCGTAATTCGTTTATTTTTTTAGTCTAATATTAGGTAGAACAGAAGATTGTAGAAGGAGTAGAAAAAAATGTTACAGGCTACGATAGAGCAGAGTTTAATATTTGCAATAATGGTTTTAGGAGTTTATATATCTTTTAGGATATTAAACTTTCCAGATATGACAGTTGATGGAACTTTCCCTTTGGGAGCAGCAATTTCAGCAAAGTTACTGACTTTAGGAATAAATCCATATTTAACATTGCTAGTTGCACTTGTAGCTGGAGCAGCAGCAGGAGCAGTAACAGGACTTATCCATGTGAAATTAAAGGTTAAAGATTTACTTGCAGGAATTTTAGTTATGACTGCTCTATATAGTGTAAATTTAAGAGTTATGGGAAAGTCAAATATACCATTATTTGAGGAAGATAATATATTTAATACTGAATATTCAATGATGATAACTATTGTAGTTTTAATTTTGATAAGTAAATTTCTTTTAGATTATTTGTTAAAAACAAAGTTTGGTTTTGCTTTAAAAGCATTAGGAGATAATGAAAATTTAATTGTATCTTTAGGATTAAATGAAGAAAAATACAAGATATATGGGCTTATGATAGCAAATGCCTTTGTAGCTTTTTCAGGAGCTGTACTTGCACAATATCAAGGTTTTGCTGATGTAGGAATGGGAACAGGAATTATAGTTATAGGGCTTGCCTCAATAATAATTGGAGATACCCTATTTGGAAAAAGAAGAAGATTGGCAGGGACTACAATAGTGATAATTGGTTCAATACTGTATAGAGGAGTTATAGCAGTAACTTTATCTATGGGTATGGATGCAAGTGATTTAAAATTAATTACTTCTGTGATTGTAATTATTATTTTGTGGATACAAAAGCAAAAAGATAAAAGGAGAAAATAATTATGATAAATATATCAAATATTAAAAAGACATTCTATTCTGCATTAGGAGAAGAAAAAGCTGTATTCAATGGGCTAAATTTAGAAATAAATCAAGGAGATTTTATCTCAGTTATTGGAAGTAATGGAGCAGGAAAGACTACTTTACTTAATACTATTAGTGGAAATATAGATTTAGATGATGGTTATATTGAGGTTGATGGAAAAAATATAAATAATTTAGCTAAACATAAAAGAGGAGAATTCATATCTAAGGTTTATCAAAATCCTGCATTAGGAACAGCTCCTTCTATGACTATATTTGAAAATTTATCTATGGCAGATAATAAGGGGAAGATATTTGGTTTAAGTTTAGGCTTAAATTATTCAAGAAAAGAATACTATATGAATTTATTAAAAGAATTGGATTTAGGTTTAGAAAATTTACTTGATACAGAAGTTCAATATCTATCAGGAGGGCAAAGACAATGTCTTGCACTGATAATGGCAACTTTAAATCAGCCGAAAGTTTTATTACTTGATGAACATACTGCTGCCCTAGATCCTAAAACTTCAAAAATAATTATGGATAAAACAGAAGAAATAGTTAAAAAATCTGAAATACCTACTCTTATGATAACTCATAATTTACAAGATGCTATAAGATATGGAAATCGTTTAATTATGCTTCATAATGGAGAAATTATTTTAGATATAAAAGGAAAAGAAAAAGAAGAATTGACACAAGATGCTTTAATGGAAATCTTCCAAAAGAAAGCAACTTACTCAGATGTGATGTAAAAAAAGCAGGTAGTTTGTTACAGCAAACTACCCACATAAAATGTTAATTACTAATTTTTAAAGATTAATAATTATATAGACATTTTTAGATAGTAGTAATATAATTACTACTATCAAGGTTACTAGGATTAAAAACTTCTTCAACTCTCTCACCTCCTTTTTTCAAAGAGATTAGGAGGAAGAAAAATAAAAATGAAGCGACTATAATTATAGCATTGTATAAAAAAAATTTCTATGTTATAATTAATTAGGTGAAAAGATTAAAAACAAAGAGAATGAAGTAAAATAACACTTGTTACAGCAGGTGTTATTTTTGTATAATAAGGTTATAAAATTTTTCTATGGAGGTGAGAAGTTTTGAAAAAAATAAGAGTTACAGTTCCCGAAGATGTCTGGGATATAATAAAAATAGACCAAGAGGACTTTGGAATAAATAACAATAAATTCTGTAATTATATTTTAGAAAAATTAAAATTTAATAGAAAAATTGAAACAGAAAAATTACTTCAAGCCCAAGGAAGAACTCATAAAAAGATTATTCAATTTGACTTAAATGTCAATAATAAAGAGATATATTATGATATTTTAAAATCTAATGAGGTTGAAATTGAAGCTGAGTATTTTAGAGAATTATTTGAAATATATTGCTCTAAATTTAAGTATCAAAGAGAATTATTTATCTATGAAGATAAATTAAAATCTATATTAGATGCTATAAAAGATGAAAATAAATTAAAAATAAGATATTTTTCTGAAATCATTGATATAGACCCAATCTTCATTCGTAGAGAAGATAAAGGAAATGAAAACTTCTTATTTTGTTATGTTGAAAAATTAAACTCTTATCAAAACTATAAATTAAAAGAAATGGAAATAGTGGCTATATTACCTGAAAAGATGAAGAAAAGAGATAAAAAGTTCATAGAAAGTATGAAGAAGAAGTATGATCCATTTTTAGGAAAGGCTACAACTATAAAGGTTAAATTGACAACCTTAGGAGAGAGTTTATTAAAAACTTTTACTGAATATAGACCAAAACTAATAAAAAATGAAAAAGATATTTATTATTTTGAAACATCAGAAGAACAAGCAAAGATGTATTTTAGAGGTTTCTCAAAAGAAGCTGAAATATTAGAGCCTCTTTCATTGAGAGAAGAAATAATAAAAGAATATCAAGAAGCTTTAAATATATATAAATAAGGGAGCTGTTATATTGCAACAACTCCCTTTTAAATTTTATAATTCTTTTAAATCTTCATCTGTCAATCTATCTTTTATTGGTTTTGATTTATCAAGAGGATTTAAACAAATTAAGAAATAAGCATAAATTATAGCTACTATTGGATTTACTAAACCTAAAATATGGTATCTTCCATATTGGAAAGCACTTACTCCTAGAGTTGCTAAATAAACAGCTCCACAAGTAGACCAGGGTACAAGTCCAGATGTTAATGTTCCAGCATCTTCAAGAGTTCTTGATAGATTTTCAGGAGCAAGATTCAATTTTTTATAGACTTTCTTATACATTTGTCCTGGAATAACTATTGACATATATTGATCTGCTGCTGCAAAGTTACATAAGATACACATAAGAACATTTGAAGTAATTATTGAACCTCTTCTTCTTAAATGTTTTAAAACAACTTCAATTATTGTATCAATACAGCCTATTGATTTTATAGCACCACCAAATGCTAAGGCACACATAACAAGAGAGATAGTTTCCATCATGAAAAGTAAGCCACCTCTATTTAATAATTTATCAACAATTGCATTTCCAGTTTCTATACTAGGTCCTTCATATAGTGCAGAAAGTATAGTTGTTAAGTCTACACCTTGATAGAAACACATTCCTACACCTGCAAGAGTACCAATTAACATTCCTGGAACAGGAGGAACTTTTAAAAATATTACAACTATTATTATAATTGGTGGAATAAATATTAAAGGAGTAATCTTAAAATTATTAGATATTGTTGTTGTAATATTTTCTATTGCATGATTATCTATATTAGCACTTCCAAAATTTCTACCTAAAAAAGCAAATATCAATAAAGCAATTAAAAAACTTGGAATAGTTGTTTTTAACATATGTCTTACATGGTCAAATAATCCAGCTTCTGCTGTGGCAGCAGCAAGGTTTGTACTATCAGAAAGTGGTGATAGTTTATCTCCAAAAGAAGCTCCACTTACAACAGCACCTGCAACTAATGGTGCAGGTATACCCATTCCTACTCCAATTCCCATAGCAGCAGTTCCCATTGTACCAGCTGTTGTCCATGCACTACCAGTTGAGACACTTATTATAGCACACATAATAGGTAGAATAATAAGGAATATTCTAGGTGTAAATAATTTTAAACCATAATATATCATACCTGGAACAACCCCACCTACTATCCAAGAACCTATCAAACACCCTACAATCAACATAATAAAATTAGCTTGTAATCCCATTTTATTAGTTTCTATCATAGAATCTTCAATTTCTTCATAGGAGTAGCCTAAAAAATGTCCTATTATACAAGTAATTGCAATTCCTAAAATTAATGGAATTTGAGCAGGAGAACCAAAGACTAAAGTTCCCAGTAACATAAATATAATTAGAAAAATAAATGGCAATATTGCTATAAAAAGTGATGGCTTAACTTTTTCTTTTGACATATCTAAAACCTCCTAATTATTTAATTACCTTATCTAAATTCTATAACTTATTTATTATTTGTAAAATATATTTATTTTATATCTTTCATAATAAAAATTAATGTTAGATAATAAAAAAATTGTTGCAAATATAATTCACAACAATTTATAAATATTATTTAATTTTAATTGAAGCATTAATTAGAACGTTGGTAATGCTTCAAGGAAGATAATATCCTTTCTGTCCTTAGCATCTCCTTCTGCAAGTATAGCAGCCTTTGCCACAACATTTGCTCCAGCTTTTTCTACTAGTCTTTCAAGTGCTTTTAAAGATTGACCAGTTGAAATGACATCATCAATTAATACAACTCTTTTTCCTTTAATTTTGTTAGCATCTTGATTGTTTAAATATAATTTTTGAGAATTAGTTGTTGTTATAGAATTAACTTCAACTTCAATAGGTTCTTCCATATATGCTTTTATACTTTTTCTAGCAACAATATATTCATTTAAATTTAAAATTTTAGATATTTCATAAGCCAATGGAATACCTTTTGCTTCAGCAGTTACTACAAAGTCAACCTCTGGTAATTTTTTAGCTATCATAGGAGCTGTCTTTTTAACAATTTCAGTGTCCCCTAAGATAACAAAACTAGCTATTGATAGATCATAAGAAAGTTTTATTATAGGTAATTCTCTTGTAAGTCCAGCAACATGTAAAGTGTAAGTTTTCATAAATTCCCTCCTTATCCAATAAAGACAAAAATATATTTTACAACTAATGCCACAAGTAAACCTATAAATGGGTCATTAGCAGCAGTAACTGTCATAGCAGTTGCAGCAACAACATAATCTTGTGGTG
>ERZ773070.1999-NODE-1999-length-11889-cov-2.741339_pt1 | contig 11889 bp, 7 predicted proteins | sample MGYA00580618_ERZ773070 | MGnify/ENA primary metagenome ERZ773070 (study PRJEB29015, sample SAMEA2738023) | human oral metagenome | biome: human oral; feature: human-associated habitat; material: dental | place: China | collected 2019 ...
TCAAGAACGGCATCTTTCAGTGTCTGCTTCAATATGCCCACCTCTCTACTAGGTTTTAGATGGAACATATCCATGATTTCATTACCATCTATGCAGGGTTGCAACAAGCGTTTGTAGTCACGCTCCTTCAGGTCTTTTAGTTTCTCACGAACGATTCGGAAGTTATCAAGAAAGCGTTGTTTGCGGGCAACATTCTTACTCGTTATATCCGCCTCACACAGAGTCATCAAGTCATCAATGTCTTCGCCAGCATCATTCATCAGTCGTCTCACAGCCGAGTCGGTCACTTCTTCATCAGCAATAACAATCGGACGCATGTGTAAGTCTACTTGCTTTTGCACATACTTCATCTTACTATCCATCGGCAACTTCAACCTTCGGAAGATTTCAGGTACCATCTTCGCACCAACATAGTTGTGGTTATGGAAGGTCCATCCCGCTACAGCATCCCACCGTTTACACTTTGCTTTACCCACATCATGCAATAACGCTGCCCAACGTAACCATAAGTTATCCGTATGCTTGCAGATATTATCCAACACTTCTAAGGTGTGATAAAAATTATTCTTATGTGCTCGTCCGTTCCTAGTCTCCACGACATCCAAAGCAACTAGCTCTGGCAAGATGATTTGCAAGAGCCCACAACGATACAAATCGATAAATCCCTTGCTCGGTGTTGGCGTCATCATAATTTTGTTCAATTCCTCTTCTATGCGTTCCCCACTAATAATCTTTATTCTTTCGGCATTGCGTTCCAACGCCTCGAAGGTCTCATCTTCAATAAAGAAATTTAATTGTGTAGCAAAACGAACGCATCGCATCATACGCAATGGATCGTCAGAGAAGGTTACATCAGGGTCTAAAGGAGTGCGAATAATACCATCCCATAGGTCGTCAACACCACCGAATGGATCGACTAACTCACCAAAGCGAGCCTTATTCAAGCACACTGCTAGGGCATTGATTGTAAAGTCCCTACGATTCTGATCATCCTCAAGTGTACCATCTTCTACCACTGGTTTCCTACTATTATGGCTGTAACTCTCTCGTCGAGCACCTACAAATTCAACCTCTGTGTGCTTATATTTCACTTGAGCAGTACCAAAGTTGCGGAACACCGAGAGGTGAGCTTTCTTGCCAAGAACGGCTTTCAATTCGCTTGCTACCTGTATACCACTCCCCACCACAACAACATCTATATCATTGGAAGGGCGTTCTAAAAACAAATCACGCACATAGCCGCCCACTACGTAACACTCCAGTCCGAGTTTATCGGCGGCATTGGAAATATGATGAAATATATCTTTATCTAATAATTGTGCCAATTCGGCATCTGAAAGATCTCGCATAATTAAATGTTATCTTTGTATGAATAGCAATGCAAAGATACGTAAATTTGTTAAGTCATACAAATTAAGTATCATGTAAAATAAGGTAAGCTGAGCACATCCTCAAGCTGAGTTGTATTTGAAGGAAGGACGATCTATATTTAAAAGAAGGCTTAGCAATATTTGCCTTGTTCTTGAATGGTTCCTGCTTGATGTATCTCCTCTATCAGCGAAGCGGTTATAGGAAACCGTGTCGGGAAAATCCTGACGCATCACCCCTTTGACCCAATTCAAATAATACTCCTTGAAATTGCGATATGCGTCGAAATGATAGCATACCAAAATGGTCATAATCTCATTTTCCGAGAGTCTGCCCTTGCGGTTTCGGTAGCGTTTGCCGTCACTGTTATGGGACGGTAGACGCAGGTTTTTCGCTAATTCGGCACTCAAATTCTTATCAAACTCGTCGATTATACAGAAAATTTCAGTAACTTTATCCTTGGTAATCATCGTTCAAAAATCTTGTAATCTATTGATTTCCACCTATAAAGATACAAATTTTTGACGAGATTACCAACTTTTTCAAGCCTTTTCTTATCCCGAACTCGCGTATAGAATGGTTTACATTCCCTTTTCAGACTGCATTGTCACTTCTATTCGGCGGTTACTCTTGATAAGGTTGCGGGCAATACGCTGGATGTCGGAAGCTGTGATGTTGTGCACGATAGCCTTGTAGTCCTTGTCAAAGTCAACTCCATGGCGCAGCTGGTTGTATATCACGTAGAGCCAGTAGTCGTTGGTAACAGAAGACTGGTCGTATTGTTTCAAGAGATATTCCTTCACCTTTTGCAAACTTACTGCCTCTGGACCCTTATTCGCAATATGCTCAATCTGCTTGGTGATGATTGGCATAACCATGTTATACTTGTCTGGGTCGGTATCAAAGGCAATCTTCAACAGAGCGTGGGGATTACTTGTTGCGTTCAGACTCTGCTGTAGTTTCACGCCATATACCCCACCTTTCTCTTCACGGACAGAGTCGGTATAGGCGATTGACAATACACGTTTGAAGACGTCGAGTTCCAAATCAGCCTTCGCTGTATAAGGTTCTTCCCATGTGTAGAAGATAGTTACACGTGCCAATGGGGTCTTCATCTTCTTTTCAAAGCGGTGAGTCTCGTTGCAGTTGCGCACGTCAGGATAAGTCTTCGCAAAGGTTTCCTTTTTGCCTGTTGATGGTAGAGAAGCAATGTACTGCTCCAAGAGAGGGCGCAACTGAGCGATGTCAATGTTACCCATGATAATCATCTTGAAGTTAGAAGCATTGCTGAAACGCTCCTTATAAATCTCAAGAACACGGTCATAGTTTACCTTGTCAAGTGAAGCTGCCTTAAGTGGTTGTACACGTGGCGAGTTACCATAAACAATGGCTGCTATAGAGTCGTTGTAGCTAACGTTAGGACTTGCCTCACGATTGGTGAGGAAAGAACGCATACGGTTAACTTCTGACTGGAACGCCTGGTCATCACGACGGAGGTTGGTAAAATACAAGTAGGTAAGTTCGAATAGCGTACGGATGTCCTTGATAGATGAGTTACCGCTGATAGACTGTGTTTCATTGCCTACACCAGCGTTGATACGTACGGTCTTACCTGCTAAGAACTTGTTGAGTTCTGTTGCGCTGAAGCGACCAACACCACCTTCTTTTACGGCAGCTGAGATAAACTGTGTGTTAATCAAGTCCTTAACAGGATAGAGGGAAGAACCACCTTCTGCAAAGAAGTTTAGCGTTACAGCATCCTTCTGATAGTCGGTCTTCTTGAAATAGACTTTCACACCATTGCTCAGTGTGATTTCTGTTGTTCCGTGCAAGCCAGCTTTCTCGCTCTTGATACGTCCTTTCTTAGGAAGTGTCTCAATCAGCTTATCGTCCAATTTCTTCTCAACATACTTAGGATAGGTCTTTGCCTGTGCATCGAGAACCATCTGCTCAAACTGCGCATCTGAGTGAACATTTACTCCAACTTTGTCTGGTGCATATACAACAAGCACCTGATTCTTATTCGTGATAGCCTCACGCATAGTAGTATTCACCTCGTCGAGTGTCACCTCTTTAAAGAATTGGTCATCGAGTTGCTTGTCGTAAGCCTCGGTGGTGATAGGTTCGTTATTGAGGAAGTTCTGCTTTGCACGGCGCACATAATATGAATTGCGACGGTCGTTGCGCTCATTGTATTGGCGGTCAATCACCTTCTGGCGGAAAGCTTTGGCACGAGCAAGTTCTGACGGAGTAAAACCGTGCTGACGAATCTGCTCTATTGTACCCACTGCTGCATCGAACGAACCCTTTACATCTTCCTGACGAGCACCAAAAGAGAGGACAAAAGCATCTTTTGTACGACTGATCAAGAACTGCCCCATACGTGCAGAAGCACTCAAGCAAGGCTTTGGATTCTTGTCCTGCATCTCGTTAAGGCGTTCGCCAATCATATAAGAAACCAAGTCGTCAACATATCCGTCTCGCTGATACTTCACGGTAGACTTCTCCGAATCGGGTGTCGCCTCACGCTTCATATAAAGTGTAACGAGCATGATAGGTTGTTCTGAATCCTTCAATGAGGCTACAATCATTTTGTCGTTGTCATTCACTGGGAAGTAATCGCGATGAGCAGCATTCTCAGGCATTGGAATAGCAGAGAAGACAGACTGAATCTTCTTCTCCATCTGGTCTACATCAATATCACCCACAACGATGATTGCTTGCAGGTCTGGGCGATACCATTTGTGGTAATAGTCGCGAAGTGCCTTGTAAGGGAAGTTGTCTACAATCTCCATCTTACCGATTGGCAGACAGTCTTCATACTTTGTACCACGATAGACGATTGGCAATGCCTCTTCCATTAGACGTTGTGAAGCCATACCTGCACGACGAGTACGCCACTCTTCGTGGATAACACCACGTTCCTTGTCTATCTCTTTGTCCTCAAGGTCCAAGTAGTGACTCCAGTCGTGGAGGATAAGTAGGGTAGAGTCGATGGTTGATTCCTGCTTTACAGGTACTGAACTGACGTTGTAAACGGTCTCGTCAACGGAGGTGTAAGCGTTGAGGTTGGTACCGAACTTGATACCATGTGCCTCACACCAGTGAACGATACTTGGTGAAGAAGGAGTATTCTTGAAGTTCTTACTTCCATTGAAAGCCATGTGCTCAAGGAAGTGAGCCAAGCCTCTTTGGTTTGGTTCTTCAAGAATACTTCCCACACGCTGTGCAATGTAGAAGTCGGCTATTCCTTTCTCCTTAGCATTGTGGCGTATGTAATAAGTCATTCCGTTCTTCAACTTACCTATGCGGAAGCTGTTGTCGGTAGTGACATTCTGCGCCATAGCACCTGTCACGAGGAGCAGGAGCACAAGCGCATTGATGATTCTTTTGTTCATTAACATAATATGTGATTGATTCCTTTTATAATTCTTTTATGTCTGTCTGATTTTTATTCTTTATAGGATAATGTCTTCCTATTGATGAGTTGCTTTCGTCTTAACAGCAACTTGCACCTTTTTAAGTATTCCGCACGTATGGTGCGAAGGCCCAACACCACTTGTGCGAACGCTTAGCACCATTCGTGCGGACCAATAGTAAGACTGTTAGAAGGTGCAACCAATGGTCAGTCTGCCCGTTGAATAGTTCCTACCTATGAGATAAGCGTTGCCGTCGTTGGTATGCCGATGGGTGAAGTCGAAGGCAGTATAGGTCTTCATCTTGGTGCCTGGGAGTACAAAGGCATATTTAAGTCCGAGCTGGAGGGAGTATTGTGGGTCTGTAAGATACTTATACTCACGATACATCAGTACATCTATCGTAGGAAAACCGTTCTGCTTGTCAGATGGTTTAGCTAATATTCCATCCTCAAAAGCATCGCCCTTTCCCTTCTTATAGGTAAAGCCCGCCTTTAATGACAATACCCCCTTGCGGAAAAGGAGGTTACGTGTAAGACTTGTGTAAGTCTCCATCGTGCGGATATCCTGACGGCGGAAGTAAGGATAGCTGTAGCCAGTCTGCTTACGTTGTGCGATGTTCGCACCTGCTTCTACCGTCCAGAGAGGTAACTCGTTTATAATGCCATAATAGCCAGTATAGCCAAGATGCACATCATTCCACGCCTTATTGGCACTCTTTACAGGGGCAAGATACTGATAGAAGTAGGCTCCCTGTTCATTCTTGTTAGAACGATAAGCATTCATCTCGTTGACAAGGTTCTCGCTTGAGAAACTAAAGTCAAGATGATGTATCTGCTTGTCGAGGTTCAAAGTTAGGCGTGTTTGGTAGTCATAAATATGGCTATGATGATTGGTGTGAACAATCGTATAGGGTGACTTCCTACCATAATAACCCTTTCGATAAGCCATATCCAAGTGGTTAAACCATGAGAGGTGTGGGAGGATTTCCCAGCCAAGTTGTAGACCTAACCCATGATATTCATTGAGCAGAGGTTGCTCCCTATTGCTATCAGTAAAGCCCGAACTACTGAAGGGTTCAGTCTTACCAATCCACGGACCATAGTTGATATAAGACGTAAACTCCTGTGCATTTGAAGCGTAGGTACTAAAGATTACGCTCTCTGTGTTCCGTCGGTAAGTATAATTGAAACCAAGACTAATAGGCTGTAATGGTATATATACGCCAGTAGTGAGGGCTAAATCCATTAGCTTTGTCTTATGTCTTAAATCCTTATACTTAGCAACGTTTGCCGCAGTGAAGTCCACTTTGGCTCCAAGAGCTATCCCCTTATATATCTCCCAAGACAATGCCCCCATAAGATTATAGGTGTCACGATGCTTTGTGCCAGCATTATTTAGCGAGTCTTCGACAATATCGAACGGCAAACGTTGGGTCTGTATGAACGCTGAACCAGTCATGTTGCGCCCAGAGAAGTTATCATAATGCATACTCCCCGATAGGACAATCCTGTCTGTTAGGCGATAGAATGAAGAGACGTTAGCACCCGCCTGCACGGTACGTGGCGACGCATCATAGTTGACAAAGCCTCCCTTGCCATACTGAGCATACGCTTCAGCCAAAGAAATGTTCTTTGTCTTGAATCGTACTAAGGCTGCAGCATTGTCATTCCTCAGCCATGCATCACTGTTGGCAACGAAGCTAAAATCACGATGGAGCAGACTATCTTTAGCCTGCTCCTGTGCGTTGAGGCTGGCAGAGAGGGATGCTCCTGCCAGTATAAGTGTCATGAACCTATATCTCATCTTACAGGTTATGTTCTTTTATCATCTGTTTTACTTATCTCTAAGTGAGAACTGACTGCGCTCGTGGAAGTCAGCAGTAGAGTTGTTTGTGTCCATGTAGACAATCTTTGCACCTTTCTTCATAGATGCTTCAGCGTCGATATGACTTGGGTCTGCGCCATACTGATAGTTATAAACCAGCTTATCGGTATTGCCTTCAATCTTCTTTGTCGCTTCAACGTCTACATTACGATATACGCTATGACCAAGTTTGACAGTCTGCATGACGTAGCCGGCATCTACATCAGAGCCGAAACGCTTCTTACTCTTGCTCTCATTAATTTTCTCATAAACCTCAACACCGTCAATAATCCAGTCTGTTGGGACCTTCAATACAGCATTTATTTTGTTCTGGGCTTTGCCTGGTGCGTATGTGATATTACTTGCATCGTTTGCGAAAGCGGCAGGTGTTGTGTTCTTTGTTTGGAAGATAAAGAAGCCAGGAGAAGTTACACTAAGTGGCCAAGCATTACCCTGTCCATATTCTACTGCCTTAAGGTATTGGTTGGTAGGGATAACGTCTGCTGGTGTTGGATAGTATTTTGGATTTTTAAAACCAGACTCTGGGTCGTACATAGTATAGTAGTCTTTATTGGCATAGTTGATACTCTGTGGGTAGGTCTTAGTATTATCTATTGCCCCCATACAGCAGATAACAACCTGTGAATAAGGCTCGATAATCAATGAATTAGGGAAGTACCATATACCACAAGCTGCTGGAACCCAGCCCTGTGAAACGTAAGAAGGCTCTGTCGCTCCTGTGCTGTACCATGCGTTTGCATCAGAATGAGCATTGTATGGGTCTAACATACCAATAGCCAAGTTGCTGATAACCGCAGTCTTACCACCATTGTTATAGAGGATAAAACCCTTGTCTGATTGGAAGAACTTCTTGGGGTCTTTATCGTCTGGTACGCCAGTTGTGTACAATTCCTTGATGATAACTTGATCAGCATTCTGATCAGGCAATTGGAAAGTAACGTTCTTTACATCTGATGCTTTGATGACTTGTACAGTACCATCCTTATGTGTCACAACCATGTTCCATACTTGTGCATTGATGTTGCCAATGAAAGCGAACATGGCAACAAGGAGAAGTAATATTTTCTTCATATCTTTTCTATTTAATTTCTTATGTTATTCTTATTTATTCATAAACTTAAAACTCTTTGTTGGTGTGCGAAGGATGTAGACACCCTTTGGTAAAGACGAGAAATCAAGAGCAACTCGTCCCTCTCCATCTGCTGTTACAGAACTGATTTGTGTACCATTAAGATTGTAAATAGCCACTTTTGCACCAGCTTTCAATCCACTTACTTCTGCATTACTGAAAGAGAATTGAGGTGTGTTAGATTCATTCTTTGGATCATTAGAAGGCACACTACTAATACCTGCAGTCACCTTCTTCTCAATAAAATGGTAGTCCTGCACGCCTGTCAGTGCTGTTGATAACTTCTTACCCTCACAAGTAATAACAAGGTCGTTGCCTTCTATGGTTATAACAGGGTATGAATTCAAAGCAAACTCGGTCTTTGTTCCATTCGTCTCGGTCAAGACAAGGCAGGTTATCATCTTCTCTTGTACTGTCTGTGCAAAGCCACTAAGGGGTATGAACGACAGTGTCAAAGCGATAAGCCCTATAAAACTTATTTTCTTCATAAACATTGTTTTTAATTTATACTATCTTTATTTCTCTTTTAATTCACGATACGTTTCTTCGACATTACTAATGGTAAGGTTACCACGTGAGGAGAGTCTACGGCAACAACTACCTGCGACTTGGCACCATTGAAGAAGTAACGGTAGTCCACAGTCTCCTTTCTTGCTGAGCTGCTGACCTTATACAAGCCTGAAGGAACGCTGAAATGAGCCACTCCCTCAGCGTCTGTGCTATCAACAAAGGTGCTTGCCACGGCATCTTGTAACTCTACGCGTAAGGCTTCATAAGAACCGTCATAAGTGCTGGGGAACTCTAACTTCACATCAAAGTTGACTACCTTAATGCCCTCCTCATAATCAGCACACGAGATTAACATCGTCATCACGCATACTGCAAGTAAACAAAATATCTTTCTCATTATATCTTTAATCTTAATGAAAGTCCATAATAGAAGCTCGGAACATATCCACTACCAAAGAGACTTGTTTCAAGTCCTGTCTGAGTAGAGTGTACCTGAGCAAGCGTGTTGAAGAAGTTATTGGCATAAAACGATATAGATACGTGTTTGCCAATTTCCTTTGTTACACTCAAGTTAGCCGACCAGAACGCACTCAACTTATTCGGATTCAATGTGTAAGGATAGTTTGTTCGCACAACCAACTGTGTTAGGTCGTTGTATAATCCTCTGTCATTCGTTGCTGCCCAACGTAGTTTTTCAGCAAAAGGAACCAATGTTTCTGGTGCATCCCATGTGCTATAATACTCTGGATAGACGATTACTGTCTGGTTCTTTGTCTTACCATTATACGGCTCGCCAAAGTATTCATTACCACTACTAACAACATATCCACGACTGCTGGTAGCTCTACTATATGTATAGAGTGAACTTTCCATGCGCAAAGCTACGATAAGTCGAATCTTTGGTATGTGTGTCGTTAGTGTGACATTCATATCTACTTGACCACTGACGGATCCATTCGAGGCAGAAGCATCAGCCGTATAGTTGGTTGATGAGGCTGCACCACCACGGTAATAACCAATATACTGATATAGCTTTCCGTCTGACTGACGTGTGTTAAGACCTACAGGAACATCTGCAAAGAGCGTTTCGTCCTGTGCCTTATAATGATAATACTTACCATCAACACGTACCTGTGTACGGAGCGCCTTAATCTGTTTGAAGTCTACAATCCATTCTAAGCCATAGCGACTCAATGGGTCAGCATTCACATATTTTGTGTTGGTGACGTAGGTGTTACGTTCGTCATAACCGAGAACGACTGGGGCTTTCGCCCCACTGGCATCACTTACCGTCACAATACCTGTCTGTGGGTCGATCGTAAAGAGACGATTAGCCGTCGCAATACCGCTCGCTTGAAGTTTAGCAGGTGATGTGTACTTATAGGTGAAAGGTGTGTAAGTGTTTGTTGCCATGTAAGGATTGAAAGTCTTACTATGGAAGAATGAAAGGTTGATGTCTGCTATCTTCGTTCTCAGCTCCACTCCCAAGTCCCATTGGTTAGCATATTGCCATTTCAAGTCAGCATTGTATCGTGCCTTTGAAGGGTAGGTGTAGTAAGCGTAATAAGAGCGATTATTAGCATCACTGGTAGATGAGAATGCCAACATATCACGATAAGATGGAGAAGGGTAGAGTACTTGGAAACTTGGAAGTTTCACACTCTTTCCCCATCCTGAATGTAAGCTAAGACTATTTACCCAGCTTTCTTGTCCAAAGCGGAGCATATAGCGCATGTTCAGTCGTGGTGAAAGACTGCCTACTGTTCCATATTCAGAGCCAGGAATAGAGGTGATATCTTCACGCACACCTGCTGTCAGTTCAACATTCTGTTTGGTATTGATAGCCATTGAGAGCTTATCCTCGGCATAGAGTGCCATGTTGTTCAAAGCGGGTAGGACGTCAAAACGATATTCACGCCATGTTGGTGCATAGCGCAAATCTTCGTAGTGTGTACCCTTTCCCTTATTCCTACTGCTTGTCCATTCAGCACCAACAAGTAAGCGGTTGCGGAACTTTCCAAATGATTTATTCCAATTAGCCTTTAGCTTCAAACTATAGGTTAACGGCTTGGAATCTCCAAAACCACGCAGATACCAATAGCCTGTAGGACCAAGAATGATATTGGCAGATGGATTCTTGTCGTAGTCTTCGGCAATGTTATATCCTTCTGTCAAAGTGTGGATATAAGGCTGTGTTGAACTACTGCTCTCGTTGCTATAGCTTTCTGAGCGTTTATCTGCGTAGGTGAAGGCTGCTGTAAAATTAAGATTGGTTATCCATGACTTGTTCAGTAACCAGTCAAGGCGTACATTACCTCCCACGTTATTATCCTTAACCTTATAGTAACTGTCCAAGTTGCGGTCTGGGTCAGCCTTTGAATCATAGCCTCCCACGCCTCCATTTAGACCGATGTCTAAGGTCAGAGGATATGTCTTCTTCATAAAGACATTCATATAGTGCAACGATAGAACGTTGCGCTGATAAGCAGTGTAAGGCGATGCTGCATCCGAGAAAGAGCGTGCATGCTCAAGGGAGAAGTTGATGAGTCCTGTATTCTTGCCCAAATCTAATCCTTTGTGAAGGGCTATTTGGCGAGTGTGTTGATTGATACTTCCTTCTAAGATGAAGGGCGAACTACCTCTACGGGTCTTCACTTTTACTACCCCATTGGTGAGGTCGCCGTATTCTACAGAGGCAATACCGGGTACAACCTCCACACTTTCAATGTTAGAAGCACTGACACCACGTGTGCTCACACCAGCCGTTTCGCCCATCATAGCATTGTTGTTCAGACGAACACCATCCACTTCAATGGCTGTACCAAATGACGCATTGCCTCGCTCTGATGAACCGCTACGCAAAGTAAGTTTGCTATCGTTCATCAAAGAAGGGTTCACACTCTTACCGCCCGGCAGGAGTTGGGCAATATCACCCAAGGTCATTATCTGTTGATTGTCCAACGTCTTACGGTCAATGGTGTAAGAGGTTGTTATCTCATCCTTCTTTCGATGCGCAACAACCTGTACTTCATCGAGTTGAAGGTTGTCTTCGGCAAGGCGCACGTTGAGTGTGGCACCATCAGCATTAATGGTGACAACTATTGTTTGTTCTGCATAACCAAGACAAGATATTACCGCTGTACACTTTCCTTTCGGTACGTTTTTTATCGTGAAACAACCTTTTTCGTCCGTAAAAGCGTACAAGCGATTTTCCTTCAATGTGACTGATGCGTAGGCTATAGGCTTACGGTCATCCTTTCCCACAACACAACCTGTCAGTGTCTGGGCAATACCATTGATACTTAGTCCGCAAAATACAATAGACGCTATTATCCTATTCGTGAAACTCATTGAGTGCAAAATTATAATAAAATAAAGAACCCTACAATACTTAAAAGTTGGTATTTATAAGCTTTTCTCTGTTAATTTTATAGGATTTCTATATTTCTTTTGTGTTTCCTTGCCAGTTTTAAAAAGATGTTTTATCTTTGCAGCCGTGAATAATTTAGCAATGACATATCAGACCAATTCAGCGCAGCAAAGAAACTTTGATTTCTTTGCCTTTTTTAGTGCTTTATA
>ERZ773070.2000-NODE-2000-length-11888-cov-11.733119_pt1 | contig 11888 bp, 8 predicted proteins | sample MGYA00580618_ERZ773070 | MGnify/ENA primary metagenome ERZ773070 (study PRJEB29015, sample SAMEA2738023) | human oral metagenome | biome: human oral; feature: human-associated habitat; material: dental | place: China | collected 2019 ...
CCCCCGCCACTGCCCGCACGCGAGGCCCTCCCCCGGCTGCGCGAGCTGCTGTCGGGCGGGTCGGGGCGCGGCATCGTCGTCGCCGCCCCGCCCGGCACCGGCAAGACCACCCTCGTCCCGCCCCTGGTCGCCCGGACCCTCACCGACCCCGACGACGGCCGGCGCGTCGTCGTCACCCAGCCCCGGCGCGTCGCCGCCCGCGCCGCCGCACGGCGCCTGGCGGACCTGCTCGGCGAGCCGCTGGGCCGCACCATCGGCTACGCGGTGCGCGGGGAACGGCGGGGCGGCCCTCGCACGCGCATCGAGATGGTCACCGCCGGACTGCTGCTGCGCCGTCTGCAGGCGGAGCCCGACCTGCCGGGGGTGGCCGCCGTCGTCCTGGACGAGGTGCACGAGCGCTCCCTGGAGTCCGACCTGCTCCTGGCGCTCCTACTGGACGCCCGGACGCTGCGCGAGGACCTCGTGATCCTGGCCATGTCCGCCACCGCCGACCTCGACCGCCTGCCCGCCATGCTCGGCTCCACCAGCCCCACCAGCTCCGGCGGCCCGTCGGGCGCCGCCCCCGCGCCCGTCGTCTCGGTCGCCGGCGCGCTCCACCCGGTCGAGGAGGTGTGGGCGCCCCCGCCGCACACGTCCCGCCTGGGCCCGCGCGGCGTGCCCCGGGAGTTCCTGGCGCACGTCGCCGCCACCGTGCGGCGGGCCCTGGCCGAGCGCACCGGCGACGTGCTCGCCTTCCTGCCCGGCGCCCGGGAGGTCGACGACGTCGTGAGCCGCCTGCGCGCCTCGCTGCCGCCGGACACCGACGTCCTGCCTCTGCACGGGCGACTCGGTGCGAGCGCGCAGGACGCCGCCCTGGCGCCATCGCCGCCGGGCCGCCGGCGCGTGGTCGTGGCAACGAACGTCGCCGAGTCGTCGCTGACCGTGCCGGGGGTGCGCGTCGTCGTTGACGCCACGCTGGCCCGGCAGCCGCGCCTCGACGTCGCCCGCGGCATGTCGGGGCTGGTGACGGTCGGCGCCTCCCGCTCGGAGGGCGTCCAGCGCGCCGGCCGCGCGGGGCGCGAGGGGCCCGGCGCCGTCTACCGCTGCTGCTCGCCGACGGACTGGGCGCGCGCACCGCAGGCGCCCGTGCCGGAGATCCTGTCCGCAGACCTGACTCGCCTCGTCCTCGAGCTCGCCGTGTGGGGAGCACCGGACGCAGCCGGCCTGTCCTGGATCGACCCGCCGCCCGCTCCGGCCATGGAGGCCGCGCACCGCACGCTCATGCGCCTGGGACTGCTGGAGGGCGAGGCGGGGATGAGCAGCACCGCCGACGACGGAGACGGATCGCGCGGATCTGGCGGGCCGGGCGGGTCCGGCTACACGGACGGGCCGGGCGGGTCCGACGGGCCGACGGCGCCGGGCGGGGCGAGCCGCAGCGCCGCGCGGAGGCGGGCCGCGCTAGCCTGGCCGCATGCTTGTTGCCTTCTCCGTGTCCCCCGCCACGACCGACGACCCCGACGGCTCGGTCTCCGAGGCGGTGGCGCGCGCCGTGCGCGTTGTGCGCAGCTCCGGCCTGCCCAATGAGACCACCTCGATGTTCACCACCCTCGAGGGCGAGTGGGACGAGTGCATGGCGGTGGTCAAGGCCGCCTGCGAGGCGGTGGCGCAGGTGAGCCCGCGCGTGGCACTCGTCCTCAAGGCCGACATCCGGCCCGGCCGGACGGGCCAGCTGACGGCCAAGGTCGAGCGCGTCGAGGCCCGGCTGCGGCAGGGTGAGGACGGGGGCGCCGACGGCGGTGCCCGCTGAGGCCCGGCGGGGGCGGCATCAGCCTGTGCGACGCCGCTGGTGCGGTCCCGGCTGGTCTTGAGGGTCCTGCGGTTGCAGGCAGTGTGCTGCGGGTCCAATGTGTGAGGTCGGCGGTGCGATTGCCCTTGGCGCGGGCTGGCGACTCATGTTGCACGCATGACATGGGCGAGGTTGTCTCTGAATGTCTCGAACTCAAAATGCTTGGGATCAAGAAAGTGCTCTGCTTCACTCAGCGTTTTCGTAAAGGAAGCGGGCTTCGTGGAGCCTACCGGCAGACTCGTAGGCGCGGGCAAGATCGTCGCGCGCAATAACGACATGTGGACTGTCGACTTCGAAAATATGCTGACCGTCTATGAAATTTTCTTCCAGAAATTTTAAGGCTTTCTCGATCTCTCCGGTCTTACGATAAAGAAAGGCAAGATTTCTGCGCGTGTCAAATGTATTCGGAGTGAATATATGTTCGTTGCGTTCCCAGACCTGTTTATGTAGCGATAACACTCGTGTTCAATAGTTGCTCCTCTTCAGAGGAGATTCCTTTGAGAACGGCCTCAGCTTCATTGAGGCGCTGGGAGGCGATCAACCAGCGTGCAAGCATGAGACGGCTTTCCGGGGAGTGAACCTCTTGGTCGAGGCGGTCTGCGCGCTCAAGCCATGAAGCGATGAAGTCCTTAAGGAGAATGTCTTCAACTTCCTTCAGGGCGGAATTCAACAAGAGCAAACGAATCGATGTGAGGTCGCGAGAGGCTCCCATTCGATACTCGATGGCCTGTCGCAACGCACTGGGCAGAAGCATTATTGGCTCCGCGTCGCCTTCGGAGATCGCGGCCAGGGCGTCCTCAACCCTGCCGAGAAGATTGAGGGATGGTACTCGTGAATCGGGTAGCTCCGTCAGCCCGCGCGAAGATCCGACAACACTATCCTGTGTCATCTTCATAAGAGCGGCACGGCTGTAGTCGCTGTCGTCGGCGGAGCGGAGCTGATCGGCGTCGAACCAGGTGATGAGAAAGTCAATAATAAGATGCAGAGGATCTCCGTGTGAGGCCTTGACCTGGAAAGCTAGTCGAGCCAATGGCTCAGCGAGCTCGTAGTAGGTCCGGCGGCGATCGAGAAAGTCGGCGAAAACTGTTGATACCGGCCTGAGCCAGCCCCGATCGGTGAGGTCGCCGACGGTCTTGGCGGCACTGCGCTGATCGACACCAATGCACCATGCGAGTTCTTTGACGGGAAGCGGCCGATCCTCTGCAGCGAGTTTGGCAACAATAAGCCGCTGCTGCGGCGATAAGCGTACCAATTGCTCCTGGTAGTATGGGATGAGGTCATCGACGCAGTTCAGAAGCAGGTCGGCAAGGTGGTCGAGCTGCTCAACGGTGAGAGCATTGCCGAGCAGAGCCCATAGTCGGGGCTGTCCGCCCGTAAGGTGCGCGATTGTGTGGATGCGGGCTAGAGCATCATTTCCGCTGAGCCGACTCTCCAGTTCCTTGTCCCCTGATTCACGGGCCACGGCAAGAAGCATCGCCTTCGCCTCCTCCGAAGAGAAAGGCTTCAGCCGAATTGTGTCGAAAAAACCGAAGAATGGGCGAGAATTACTGGAGAGATTACGGTCCAGCCGTGTGCTGCTGCCGATGAGAAGCAGGTTTGGTTCGGTTTGGAGGAGATGACGAAGTTTCTGCTGGCCCATATCTCCCAGGTTGTTGAGGATGTGATCAATATTTTCCGCCAGAATAAGGACCGGATTATTTTCTCGAGTGCTAACACGTAACCGCACCTCGCTCTCCGCCTCGTCGAGGCTGTGCGGCTCCGATTCAGCATCAAGAGCCTGAAGTACTGCACTCAGCAGGTGCCTGTAGGAGACGATCGTCCAAGGGTCCTCTGGCAGCCAGGCGATCTGGAAGTTCGCACCCTGCTCGATGAGTCGGCGTGAGCGGTGGAAGACCAGAGAGATTAGATGGGTCTTGCCGGAGCCGCGCGGGCCGATGAGCAGCGTGTGATGGGGACTTGGTGTCGTTCCCAAATCGTCGACGTATGTCATGAGCCGCTCGAGAGTCGCGTGCCGGACGACGAAAAGGCGTTCGAGTTGTTCGGCGGGCATGATTGAGGGCGTGAAGCGGGCTATGGGACTCATGGGCGGTTCCAGATTCCACGGCGACGGGCCCAGATGTACTGGAGTGCGGGATAACGCCAGCGGACGGTGCGCCCGCGGCGCTCAAGGTAGTGGTCCTTAATGAGGTATTCAACAACTTTATCTGCACCGGGCTTCTGAGGAAGGTCATTCATGGGTACCCAGTTGCGCGCCGTCGAGACGGCGGCGTCGAGAACGTCATTGGCGAGGCGACTGCGTTTCCCGTAGTAGGGTTCCATTCTGGTGAGGAAGTGTTCAAACCAGCCGAACTCGTCAGGGTCATCGATGAAGTTCTCGAAACAGTCATGTACGTCCTCTGAAGTTGTTACACGGTGCTGGCGCTGCTCGAGCGTGCTCGCAACCTTATGAAGAATGAAGGGAACTCCCCCGCTGACTTCGACTAGAGCCGACACAACATTTTCTGTGGGCATTTGCCTAATGCCGAGGAGAAGACGGCTCGCGAGTTCGCGCGCCTCGTCGTCGGGAAGGGGTCCGAGGGGAAGCGGTTCGAGATCGTCAAGACTGCCGCTCGTAGTGTGTGCGGAGCGCAGCACGTGGTGGAAACCGACGGAGCCGCTGACGATCCACCTCACGTTCACCGTTCCCTGGCGCAGACCCCGAAGGGTTTGGAGAAGTTCCGAGGCATCTTCCGAGCCTTCGCGCTGTGCAATGTTGTCGATCGCCATGGGAACCTCGTCCATCATGACGAGCGGGATCGAGCTCTCACCCTGATCGAGAGACTTGAGTGTGTCGGTGAGTAGGCGATGTGCCGAGGTCTGACGGTGATAGGTCTTGACGGCGATGAGGCCCGGCACTCCGGCGGATTCCACATTGTCGAAGATCATCGCCAGGACTCTGCGTGCTTGCTTGGGGAGGGAAGGGCTCTCGGACAGGGCCTGCGCTGTGCGGGTGAGGAAATCCTCGACCGTTCCTACGCCCTCGTAGTCGATGAAATAGCACTGGAAACCCTTTTCCCTGGCCGCGAAAGTGTGCATCCAGAAGGTCTTGCCCATGCGCCTGGGGTCGGTGAGCAGCAGGTTCGCTCCGGCCGCAAGCCGCGTGCGGGCCCGGTCGGTGGTGACCGCGCGACCGACGAAGTGCCTCGGATCCCGATCGTTGCCGGGCTGCGGGACAATGGGCTCCACGATGACCTCCAGACGTACGTGAACTCTCACGTACAAATATACGACGGATCTCACGTATGTCTAGAGCGGCGACAACGAGCCGCTGGGGCCGGGCGCGCCCGGCCCCAGTCGTCGTCGGCAACTATGCGGCAGGAGTGCCGTAGCCGCCTGCGCGGGCATCGCCGTCGTCTCGCACGACTGCATGCTCTTCCTCGTGCTGACAGGGCTGCGAGCCATCGTTCGACCGGGCGCGGACTGAGCCCCAGGAGCCGCTGGGCGCTAGCGCCCTGGTCGATGACGCATCCAGCCTGCGCGCCGAGGGCTCGGCGGGGGCGCGTCCGACTGGTCGACGACCTGCCCGCTGGTGGAGGCCACCACGCGACCGGGTCGGGCCTGGGTGATCGCCTCGACGGCGGCCCGCGCCTGGGTGAGCGCAGCCTCGGGCGTCCCCATAGACAGGTGGACGAGCACGCCGTCGGCGCTGTCGTAGATCGGAACGAGGGAGTCCGTGCACCAGGTCGACCGCCAGTGCGGGGTGGCCCGATTCCGGCTGCTCGACGGACCGTGGGCGACGCTGATCGTGCGCGAGCTCCTGCACGGGCCGCGGCGCCCGGGCGGGGCGGAACGTGAACGCACCTTCACGTGACGAAGCTCCATTCACGTCGTCAACCGTTGCTGACGTTCGGGGTGCTGCTCGTGCCGCCCGCTGGCGTCGGACCGGAATCAGCCGGCTCGCGTCGATGAGAGCCGACTGAGCGCTCAGCCGACGGACTTGCGGTGCGGAGTCGGGACCTCAGGCCAGGAGGTCCTTCCACCAGGCCGCGAAGACGGGACAGCGCTCGAGGATCGCGGAGAGACCGGCGTCGGCGATGAGGCCGGGCCCCGTCATCACCTTGTCGTAGTGACGACTTGCCCGTGCGAGGCGTTTGGACGGGCTGGTGCTCGGCCCGTTGTTGACCTTCTCGGGGCCTCCCGCCCGGGTGATGGCGCGCTGATGCTCCCCGTGGTTCCGGCACTCGGCATCCCGGCCGGGTGCGCCCTTGGAGTACTGGTAGTAATCGATGAGAAGACCCACGCGGTGCCAGTGGCTGCCGCGCAGAAGTGCCCGGAGCTGCTTGTTGTAGTGCCTCCAGTGCCCGCCTCCGCGACGTGCGCCCGCGGGCGTCGCGGAGGTGATGACGATGACCGGGACAAGACAAATCGCTCGCCTCAAAGCGGCGGGCACCAGTACGTCTCTGACAATCGCCTCTTCCGTCGGCCCCTCCACGAGCACGGCGACCTGCCTCATGAGCCTGCTCCCTCGCGTGCCGTGCGCCCGCCCAGGAGATTCATCTCCCACAGGGTGCCGGTGGAGTAGTCGTCCAGGAAGGCCTCGAGCTCCTTCGCGTCAGGGCGGCTCGCCACCGTGGCCCCGTCCACCCGGTCCAGGACCACGATCTCGCTCAGGTCGAAGTGGGACACCAGCGGCACGGACTGGGTTGCCAGAATCACCTTGTGCCCGTTCCTCCCGGCGATATGAACCATTTCCGCGAGCAGGCCGATCGCCGCCGGGTGGAGCCCGAGTTCCGGCTCGTCCAGGACCACGGTCGCCGGAAGATCGGGCCCCAGCAGCAGGGTGGCCAGGCACATGAAGCGCAGGGTTCCATCGCTGGCCTCGTGAGCCAGGAACGTCCGGTCCAGCCCGCGCTGCTTCCAGCGCAGCCGGATCCGCTCCGAGGCATCCGGCACCAGCACGAAATCGTCGAAGAACGGGGTGACATGACGTATGGCTGAGACAATGCGCCGATAGTGCTCGGGGTGCTCCTCGCGGACGCGCAGCAGGTAGGCGGCGATATTCTCCGCGTCCGATCGCAGGGTGATGTCGTCGCCCACGGTTGAGCGTCCCTTGACCGGGGCATTGCTCGAGACGTCGTCGAAGTGGAAGACGCGGCAGCCCTCCAGGATGGGGCGCACGTAGGCGGCGAATTTATGAAGTTTCCCCGGTTCGTCCGCCTGCACGATCCGGGGAACGCGGCTGTGGGAGCCGAAACCAAGATCCTTGTCATAAGGCCTGTCCCGGTTCCGACCGGCCTGGAACAGAAGCCACTCGTGGAGCTCGGCTTGCCCCGACTCGTTCCAGTCATCCGGGTGCAGGTTCACGCGGTAGCCGTTGCGGTGGTTCTTCTCGTTGAACTCCGACATCATCTCGACCAGGACGTGCTCGGCGGCCCCCTCGTCGTCCTCGAAGAGAAGGTTGTCCACCCCGCCGCGATGGCGCAGGTACTCCTGGAAGGAGTCGTCCCAGATGCGCGAGACCAGCTCCAGGGCGCTGACGAGGTTCGACTTGCCCGACCCGTTGGCGCCGATGAGCACCGTGACGTCGGTGGTCAGGTCCAGCTCGACGCGGCGGATCGACCTGAAACCCTCCACAACGAGGCGTCCGAGCTCAGCAGCCATGGCGCCATCCTAGCCGGGGGTGTGCTGCCGGCCGGGAGAGTGATCATCCCGCGCGGCCTTGAGACGGTCGACGCCCTTGGGCGCGGGGGGCCGCGCGGAGCGGAACGTGAACGTACCTTCCCAACGTGAACGTACCTTTCTCCCATTCTTCTGGTGATAGACCTCAGAAGAATGGGAGAAAGGTACGTTCATGCGACGAAGCTCCGTTGACGTTGGCCGCGCTGCCCGCCCGCCCCGGTCCGGCCCGCCTCAGCCCAGGAGCGCCAGTACGACGGCAGCGCTGCGGGCGGCGGCCTCGTCGGCGCCGATGTGGAAGTCCTGCCCCGCCTCGGGCCCGCACAGGTCGGACACGCCGCGCACGGAGAGGAACGGGATGCCGGCGCCCGCGGCCACCTGCGCCAGCGCCGTCGACTCCATGTCCGTGCTCACGGCCTCGGGGAAGAGGTCGCGCGTGCGCCCCACGTTCGCGGCCGTGACGAAGGAGCTCCCCGCGAGCATCTGCCCGGTGCGCAGGCGCGCCGAGCCCGACGACGGCGTCGCCCCCGCCAGGGCCGCCGGGCCGACCTCGGCCGCACGGGCGAGCAGCCCCGCGTCCCCCTCGAAGAGGGCGGGCTGGCCGGGCGTCTGGCCGTAGGCGTAGCCGAAGGCGGTGGCGTCGGCGTCGGTGTAGGCCAGGGTGGCCGAGACGCACACGTCCCCGACCTCGACCGCCCGTCCCAGCCCCCCGGTGGTGCCCGCGGAGACCACGGCGTCGGGCTCCACCCGGGCCAGGACCGTGGCGAGCGCGCCGGCCGCCGCGACCAGCCCGATGCCGCTGCGCACCAGGACCAGCTCGCGCTCGCCGTCGCCCGGCAGCCGCAGGGACCAGGCCCGGGCGCCCCCGAGCAGCGCGACGGGCTCGGCGTCGGCCCGCTCGGGCAGTGCGTCCAGGAAGGGCCGGGCCTCCTCGGCCATGGCGCAGGAGACGACGGCGGCGACGCGGCGGGCGGGACTCGCAGAGCTCATGCCGGCGAGCCTACGCCGGGGGAGCCGCGACCGGCTCGCTCAGTCCGAGCAGAACCGCCTCGATGACCTCGTAGGTGGAGGTGCTGGCGTCCGACGGCGGCACCTGAGCGGGCGGGGCGGCTGCCGAGCCGGCCGACCTGGCCGGCTGGTTCACGACGGAGTCCAGGTAGAGCAGGCAGATGACATCGGCCAGGCTCGTCGTGGAGACCGCGGGGCGCCGCCCCATGCGCGCGAGCACCTTCTCGATGATCTCGGAGAACCGGGCGATCAGCTCCTCGCGGCCCACCGCCATCTGGGGGCTGTCGGGGTGGCGCAGCCGGTAGAGCGTGTACTCGCTGGTCAGCAGGTGGATGGCGCGGGCCTCGGGACGTATGGAGTCGAGCATCTCCATGAGCGACTCCATGGTCGGGGCCTCCATCGCCTCCACGGCGGCCGTGACTCGCTCCATCAGCGCGTTGGCGCGGGCGATGATCGCCTCGGTGAGCACCTCCTGCAGCGAGGAGTAGTTGGAGTAGAAGGCCCCCCTGGTGAAGCCCGCCTCGCCGACGACGTCGTCGATGCGGGTGGCGGCGATGCCCTTGGTCGCTATGACGTCCGCGGCAGCCTCGACCAGGCGCGCGCGCGTGTTCTCCCGCTTGCGCGGGCGCTTGCCCGCGGCGCGGGCGGGCTTCTTCGGGGCGGTGCGGGAGCTCATGCTGCGCATCACCGTACCTCAGGGGCGCGGCGGCGCGCTGGCATCGGGGTGCCGGGAATCACAGGACGCTAAGTTTCGATGCAGAAATGTACCGAGTACATTCCTGTATCGAACTTGCCGACCACCAACCCTGAAAGGACCGCCGTGTCCGCCTATCTGCACTCCCTGGGCCGCTGGTGCGCCCGGCGCGCCCCGCGCGTCCTGGCAGCCTGGCTCCTCCTCATCGCCATCCTCGGCGGCGCCGTCAGCGCCGTCGGCATGCGCCTGACCGACACCTTCACCATCTCCGGGACCGAGTCCATGAAGGGCCTGGAGGTCCTTGACGAGCGTCTCCCGCAGGCGGCCGGAACCAGCGAGCAGGTCCTCTTCACCGCCTCCGACGGCGATATCGGCGGCCACGCCGACGCCGTGAACGCCTTCGCGAGCAGGGCCGCCGACATCGACGGCGTCGCCATGGTCTCTGCCCCCTTCGGGGACGCGCAGACAGGCACGTCCTCCACCGTGTCGGCCGACGGCGCCCACGCCCTGGTCCAGGTCCAGGCCGACACCTCCGTGGGCTCGGTGCTGACCGGCAACACCCCCAGGGCCTCCGAGGTCGCCGAGCAGCTGGAGGACCTGGCCGACCAGGTCCACGCAGACGACCCCGCCGTCAGCGTCCAGCTCGGCGGCAACATCGGTCAGGGCGTCGGTGTCGGCATCTCCGCCACCGAGCTGGTCGGCGTCGTCATCGCGGCCGTCGTCCTGCTGGTGACCTTCGGCTCCGTCCTGGCCGCCGGCGCTCCGCTCGTGGCGGCCTCCCTGGGGGTCGGCACCGGCATGCTCGGCATCCTCCTGACGGCGGCCGCCACCGACATCAACTCCACCACCCTGGTGCTGGCCGTCATGATCGGGCTGGCCGTGGGCATCGACTACGCCCTGTTCATCATCTCCCGGGCCCGGGAGTACCTCGCCGACGGCGTCGCCCCCGCCGAGGCCGCCGGGCGCGCCGTGGCCACGGCCGGCAGCGCCGTCGTCTTCGCCGGCACCACCGTCGTCGTCGCCCTGTGCGGCCTGAGCGTGGCCGGGATCGGGTTCCTGACCACCATGGGGATCGCCTCCGCGGCGGTCGTCGCCGTGGCCGTGCTGGTGGCCCTGACCGCCGTGCCCGCCCTCATCGGCCTCATCGGGAAGCGGCTGGCGCCCCGCGGCTCCCGCCGTCGGGGCCGCCAGGCCTTCAGGGGCCACGCCGCAGGCTCCGCGGGTACCGGGGCCGCAGCGGGCTCCGGCAGCGCCGCGCGCGCGGTCGACGGGTCCGGGGAGGCCGCATTAGCCAGGACGGCGAAGCCGGGCACGCCGGTGAAGACCGGCCCGGCCACCCGCTGGGTGCGCGCCGTCACCCGCCGGCCCTGGCTCACCATCGGCGCCGTCGTCCTCCTCCTGGGGATCACCGCCATCCCCGTCAGCGGGCTGCGCCTGGCCCTGACCGACAACGGCTTCGCCGTCAAGGGCACCCAGCAGCGCCAGACCTACGACGCCATCGCCGAGGCCTACGGCGAGGGCTACAACTCGCCCATTATCATCATTGCCGACATCGCCAACACCACCGACCCGGTCGGCACCGTCTCCGAGCTCTCCCAGGACATTGCCGGCCTCGACGGGGTCTCCGCCGTCGCCCTGGCCACGCCCAACCAGGACGGCACCCTCGCCTTCATCCAGATCCGCCCCGAGAGGTCCCAGGCCGACCCGGCCACCATGGACCTGGTGCGCGACATCCGCGCTCGCGCCGACGGCTACGAGCACGACTACGGCATCAGCGACGTCATGGTCACCGGGCAGGCGGCCGTCGCCATCGACGTCGCCGAGTCCCTCAACGCCTCTCTGCTGCCCTTCGGGATCGTCGTGGCGGGCCTGTCCCTCGTCCTGCTCACGGTGGTCTTCCGCTCCGTGGCGGTGCCGCTGACCGCCACCCTGGGATACCTGCTCTCGCTCGCGGCGGGCATGGGCGCCGTCGGAGCCGTCTTCGGCTGGGGCTGGGCCGCCGACCTGCTCCAGGTCTCCAAGGTCGGGGCCGTCATCTCCTTCCTGCCCGTCATCGTCATGGGCGTCCTGTTCGGGCTCGCCATGGACTATGAGGTCTTCCTCGTCTCGCGAATGCGCGAGGAGTGGATCCGGCGCCGCCCCGCCGGCGGGCTGGGAGGCTCCGCCGATACCCCGACTGACCCCGCCATGCGCCGCAGGGCCGCCGTTGAGGCCGTCGAGGCCGGGTTCGCAGGCAGCGCCAAGGTGGTGGGCGCCGCCGCCGTCATTATGGCCGGCGTCTTCGCGGCCTTCATCCACACCGAGAACGTCTACATCAAGCCCATCGCCGTGGGGCTGACCGTCGGCATCCTCGCTGACGCCTTCGTCGTGCGCATGACCCTCGTCCCCGCCCTCATGGCGGCCCTGGGGGAGAGGGCCTGGTGGCTGCCCCCGTTCCTGGAGCACCAGCTGCCCGTCATCGACGTCGAGGGCGAGGGCCTGGAGCGCACCCTGGAGCACGAGGCCTGGACCGCCGCGCACGGCCCCGCCGTCCTGCGCGCCCAGGACCTCACTCTCGCCGACGATGAGGGCGCGGCCCTGCGCGGCCTCACCCTCGCCCTGGAGAGCGGGCAGATCGCCCTCGTGCGCGCCGCCGAGCCCCTCACGCGGCGCGCTCTGGCCGCCGCCATCGGCGTGTCCGAGCTGACTAACGTCACCGAGCAGCTC
>ERZ773070.2004-NODE-2004-length-11876-cov-19.849336_pt1 | contig 11876 bp, 10 predicted proteins | sample MGYA00580618_ERZ773070 | MGnify/ENA primary metagenome ERZ773070 (study PRJEB29015, sample SAMEA2738023) | human oral metagenome | biome: human oral; feature: human-associated habitat; material: dental | place: China | collected 2019 ...
CGACTCTGTGGGCCCGCCGTACGGATCTGGTCCGCGAGATCAACGCTGGCCGCAACGAGCGCTACGTCCCCGGGCACCACCTTCCCGAGGGCGTGTCGGCCACGAGCGATCTGGTGCGGGCCGTCGAGGGCGCGGGTCTGGTCGTCGTCGCCGTGCCCTCTCAGAGCGCCCGCGGCGTGCTGACCCCTCTGCGAGGTGAAATCGCCGACGGTGCTCTCGCCGTCTCCCTGATGAAGGGGGTCGAGCTCGGTACGAGGATGCGCATGAGTCAGGTCCTCGCCGACGTCCTCGACCTGCCGGCGGAGCGGGTCGCCGTCGTCTCGGGGCCCAACCTCGCCGATGAGATCGCGGCCCGCCAGCCCACGGCCACCGTGGTCGCCGCTATCGACGAGGTCGTCGCGGCGCGGGTGGCAGCGCTGTGCGCCACGAGCACCTTCAGGCCCTACACGAACACCGACGTGCTCGGCGTCGAGCTGTGCGGGGCGGTCAAGAACGTCATCGCCCTGGCGGTGGGGGCCGCGGCCGGGTGCGGCTTCGGCGACAACTCCATGGCGACCATCATCACCCGCGGCCTGGTGGAGATCACCCGCCTGGGACTGGCCCTGGGGGCGCGCCCGGAGACCTTCCCCGGATTGGCGGGCCTGGGGGACCTGGTGGCGACCTGCTCCAGCCCCCTGTCGCGCAACCAGACCTTCGGCCGCCGCCTGGGTGAGGGCATGAGCGTGGCCGAGGCCGGTCGGGCCTCGCGCGGCGTGGCCGAGGGGGCCAGATCGGCCCGCGCGGTGCTCGACCTGGCCGCCGCTCACGGCGTCGAGATGCCCATCACCGCGGGTGTCGTCGCCGTCGTCGAGGGGCGGGCCACAGTCACCGAGGTCAACGACGCCCTGCTGGCCAGACCCCGCAAGGCCGAAGGCGTCCACGCCGGCCCCATCGCCTGACGGCGGGATCGGGCGGACGGGGAGCGATCCGGTGCGCCGGGCCCGGGAGTTCGGGCAGGCCAGGGACGGTAGTGGCCGGAGCAGCGACCGGGCGGCCTTCCGGCCCGATGCCCCGCCGGAAGCGGGGCGGCGGTAGCGTTGGCGGCATGCCGGACAACCCAGCCACCCAGCCGACCCCCTCACTCGAGTCCTCCCGCGACGCGATCCGACGAGACAAGCGCAAGCCGCGTGTGGCGGTCGTCTTCGGAGGGCGCAGCGGGGAGCACACCATTTCGTGCGCGACGGCCGCCGGGGTCCTGTCGGCCATCGACCGCGACCGTTACGACGTGCTGCCCATCGGCATCACGCCGACCGGTCAGTGGGTCCTCGTCGACGACGACCCCGCCGCCCTGGCCCTGGACGACTCCCGGCCCCCGGTCCGGATCACCGCCGACGGCCTGGGCCGCGGCGAGCTCGCCGTACGACTCGGAGGCGGGGCGCTGACCGCTCTGACTCCCACCGGCCCGAACGTTCTGGGCGATGTCGACGTCGTTCTGCCGCTGCTGCACGGCCCCTACGGCGAGGACGGCACCATCCAGGGGATGCTCGAGATGCTGGGCATCCGCTACGTGGGCTGCGGCGTCCTCGCCAGCGCCGCGGGCATGGACAAGCAGGTCACCAAGGTGCTTCTGAACGCCGCCGGCATCGCCACAGCCCCGCACGTCGTCGTCGGCCCCCACCGGTGGAGTCGGGACCGCGATGCCGTGCTGGGCGAATGCGAGGCGCTCGACTACCCGTTGTTCGTCAAACCCGCGCGCGCCGGTTCGTCGTTGGGCATCACCAAGGTCGAACGCGGCGATGACCTGCCCGCCGCTATCGAGGCCGCCCGCGCGGTGGATCCCAAGGTGCTCGTAGAGACGGGGATCATCGGGCGCGAGATTGAGGTCGCCGTCCTGGGCGGTCACGGCGACGCCGCCCCGCGCGTCGCCGAGCCCGGCGAGATCGTCATGGACGCCTCCCACGGCGCCGGCGAGTTCTACGACTACCAGACCAAGTACCTGGCTCACGAGGCCGTCCAGATGGTCTGCCCGGCGCCCATCGCGCCCGACGAGCGCGAGCTGATCATGTCCACCGCCGCCGAGGCCTTCCTCGCCATCGGGGGAGAGGGGCTGACACGAGTCGACTTCTTCCTCACTGAGGATGGACGCCCCATCGTCAATGAAGTCAACACCATGCCGGGCTTCACCCCCTTCTCCATGTACCCCTACATGTGGAATGTGACCGGAATGGACTACCCCACGCTGATCGGAGAGCTCATCGATCTGGCTCTGGAGCGTCCTGACGATGTCAACCGCTGAGGACTCCGGCCCCCGGGGCCGCCGGCCGGCCACGGTTGCCGACCTCACGGAGGAGGGGCTCCTGGCCGCTTTCGCGCCGCTGCTGCCGCGCAGTCGTCGTGAGCTGGTCGGCAACGGGGACGATTGCGCTGTCCTGACAGCCCCCGACGGACGCTACTGCGTGAGCACGGACGTGCTGGTCCAGGGTCACCACTTCTCCATCGCGTGGTCGAGCGCGCAGGAGATCGGAGCCCGCGCCGCCGCCCAGAACCTCGCGGACATCGCGGCGATGGGGGCCCGACCGGTGGCGCTGGTCGTCAGTCTCGTCCTGCCGCGGGCCACGCCCCTGGCCTGGGTCCGGGATCTTGCCCGCGGCCTGGGCCGCACCTGCGAGCAGGCGGGGGCCGGCGTCGTCGGCGGGGACCTGAGCGCGGGCGAGAGCCTCATGATCGCCGTCGCGGTCCACGGCGATCTGGAGGATCGCCCGCCCGTCCTGCGGTCAGGGGCCCGACCCGGTGACCTGCTCGTCCACATCGGCACGCTGGGCCGCAGCGCCGCCGGACTCGCACTGCTCGACGCCGGCATCGACGACCCCGGCCGCACCCGGGCGCAGAAGGGCGCCTTAGCCTGGGACGGGTTCCCGCAGGATGCGCGCGCCGCGGGGCACGAGGCGCTGTCCGTCTTCCGCGTCCCCGCCCCGCCCCTGGCGGCCGGCCCCGCTCTGGCCGATGCCGGCGCCACCGCGATGATGGACATCTCCGACGGGCTGCTGCGCGACGCCGGGCGCATGGCCGTCGCCTCCCGGGTGCGCATCGACGTCGAGGATCCCGCGGGGCTGGACACCGGTGTCGGGGAGGACCTGGCCGCACTCGAGCCGGTGGCGCGCCTGCTGGAGGGCTCCAGGACCGCCGCCCGGGCGCTGGCCCGTCGGTGGGTGCTGACCGGGGGAGAGGACCACGGCCTGCTTGCCGCAGTCCCGGCCGGGGCCGGGCTCCCGGAGGGCGGCCGCGTCATCGGCCGGGTGCGCGGGCCGGGGGCCGGCCCGCGCGTCACGCTCGGCGGGGAGGCGCCCGACGTCGGGGCCGGGTGGGACCACTTCCGCGGCTGACGTGCGGCTGACGACGGTGCTGCCGACCGATCCGGTCCCGGACCGATCTCGGTGCGGAAGTGAACCGATCTCGGCGAGGAGGAGGGCGAGAGGGGACGACGAAGGCCGCCACCCGCGCGGGTGACGGCCTCGCAGCGCCCGACCGGGATGGGCGCGCTCAGATGTTGCGCGTCACCTTGCCGGCCTTGAGGCAGGACGTGCACACGTTGAGGCGCTTGGGGGCGCCGTTGACGAGAGCACGCACACGCTGGATGTTGGGGTTCCACCGGCGGTTGGTCCGCACGTGGGAGTGCGAGACGCTCTTGCCGAAGATGGGGCCCTTGCCGCAGACGTCGCACACAGCAGCCACGGTCTCACTCCTGAATCTTCTTGCTTGAACGCCGGGCGAGGGCCCGGTGCTGAATCGACCGCCCGAGAGCTCGCGCCCCGGGCAACCATCACACACTATCGGACGGCGGGCGCGCGCCCCAAACGGGCGGGGCGTGGGGTGAGGCACACGTCCCGCCCTCTCGCGGGTCCCTGACTCCCGCCCAGGACGCGCGCAGTGGCGCGGACCGGTAGCCTGGGGGCATACGGGGTCAGCGGGCCGCCCGGTCGGGCGAACGGACCCACCAACAGCCAAGGAGAACGCGGCGTGACACGGCAGACTAGCAGCCAGGCGCCCAACCCGGTCCCCGTGTGCGCTCTGACCGCTCCCGTCCTGCGAGACTGGTTGAGCCTGGCGTGCAGGACGGGGGAGATCACGCGCGGGCTCGTCGACTCCCTCAACGTCTTCCCGGTCCCCGACTCCGACACCGGCACCAATGTCCTGCTCACCGTGCGCGCCGCCTGCGACGCCATGCGCCTCCTGCCCTCCAGCGCCGACCTCGTCCAGGCCTCCCGGGCGGCGGCCGACGGGGCGGTGCGCGGAGCGCGCGGGAACTCCGGCCTCCTGGTCTCCCAGGCCCTGGCCGCGCTCGCCGACGTCTGCGCCGAGGCCCCCGACCCCGCGGCCCTGCGGCCGGTCGAGATCGTCCGCGTCTACGAGCGCATCGCGGACACTACCTGGGCCGCCGTATCGCGCCCGGTGACGGGGACCCTGCTGACGGTCGCCCAGGACGCCGCCGCGGCCGCGCGCACCGCCCTGGAGGAGTCCCGTCCCGCCGCGCCCGCAAGCATCCCGGCGATCTGCGCGGCCGCCGCCTTCGGCGCCCAGGAGAGCGTCGTGGAGACTTCCGGGCTCGGCCACGGCCCGGTCGACGCCGGGGGCGCGGCCCTCATGCTCATGCTCACCTGCCTGTCAGACACGGTCACGGCCGGGGGGCGGGCCCCGGCGGGCAGCGGGGCGGGGGAGATCCCGACGCCCTGCACCGAGGTAGCCCACCAGATGCTCGTCGACCTCCTCGCCGGCGGCGCGCACGGGGCCGCCGGCCCCGGCGGTGCCGTGCAGGCGGCCTCGACCGGCGAGTTCGAGGTCATGTACCTGCTTGAGGCGACCGCCGCCCAGGCGTGCGCCCTGCGCCGCGACCTCGAGCGCGTGGGTGACTCCGTGGGCGTCGTCGGCACCCCCGACGCCCTGGGGGTGGGCCTGTACCAGGTGCACGTCCACACCGACACCCCCCGCGCCGCGCTGCCGCGCGCCGGCCGGGCCCGCCAGGTGTGCGTCCACCACCTCCACCCCACGGCCCTGGCGGTTGCCGCCGGCTGGGAGGCCGACGAGCCTCCCCTGCCCGGCGCCGGCCGGATCGAGGACTCTCGCGTCGTGTCCTTCGAGCGCCTGGCGGCCCGTCGGGCGCGCAACCGGGCCGCCAGGCGCGACCGCTCCATGCGCCAGCACCCCTCCCAGCTGGGCCCCTCCACCCCGGCCGGTGAGCGCACGGGCGTCATCGCCTGCACGCGCGCCCCGGGGCTCATCGAGCAGCTCGCCCGCACCGGCGCCGTCGTCGTCCTGGACCCCGAGCGCGACGGGATCGTCCGTGCTGCCGTCGACCTCGGCCTGGAACGGGTGATCGTGCTGCCCTGCGACGTCGACTGCGTCGCCCACGCCCACGAGGCGGCGCGCTTCCTCGCTGCCCGGTCGGCCGCCTCCCATGTGCGCGGCGCCGCCGACGGGGCCCCGGCGCCCGGGGACGGCGTTCACCTCCTCGTGTGCGACTCGGACGACGAGGCCCGTGTCCTGGCGGCGGCCGTCGCCGTCGCCGGACGCGACGAGGACCTGACCGCCCTGGCCAGGAGGGCCGGTCGGGCGGCCGTCGAGCTGCGCGCCCTGGCGCTCAGCGGCCCGGACGCCGAGGCCGACGCGGTCGCCGCCGCCCTGAGCTCCGCGCTGCGGCCCGAGGACGAGCTGGTCACCGTGATCCTCGGCCGCGACGCCATGCCCGATGTCGGCGCGCTCGCCGCCGAGGCCGTCACCCGCTACGGCGAGCGGGCCCTGGGAGACCCCGACGCCATCGAGGTCGTCATCCACGCCGGCGGCCAGGCGCGCCCCGACGTCCTGCTGGCCCTGGAGTAGGGGCGCGCGTGGGCACCTCACTGACGCCCGCCCGCGCGGCGGCGCCCATGCTGGACCGCCCCCTGAGCAGGCTCGTGGGCAGGCGGACCGCGGACCAGCTCGCCAAGCAGGGGGCCCGGACGGTCGCGGACCTGCTGCGGCTCCTGCCGCGCCGCTACGACGCCTGGGGCGAGCTGACCGATCTGCGCGCCCTGACCGACGGAGAGCAGGCCACCGTCCAGGTCCGGGTCGTGCGCTCCTTCGCCCGCCGCACCCGCAGCCCGCGCGCCCCGGCCATTATGGAGGCCGCCGTCACCGACGGGACCACGACCATGCCCGTCGTCATGTTCGGCACCATCGGCCTGATGAGGCACCATGCGAACCAGCTCTCACCGGGGACCACGGCGCTGATGAGCGGAAAGGTCAAGCGGCACCGGGGGCGCCTGCAGCTGGCGAGCCCGCGCTTCCAGGTCCTCGACGACCTCAGCGAGGCCGAGCGCGAGGCGCTCCTGGCCCGCCCCCTGCCCATCTACCCGGGCACCGAGGCCCTGCCGACCTGGCAGGTGGCCAAGGCCGTGCGAACCGTCCTGGACCAGCTCGACGCCTCCGACGTCCCCGACCCGCTGCCCGAGGCCGTGCGCAGGGACCATCGTCTCATCGACGCCTTCACCGCCTACCGCTGGGTCCACGAGCCTCAGGACGACGAGCAGTGGCGGATTGCACAACGGCGGCTGCGCCACGAGGAGGCGCTCGTCCTCCAGACCGCCCTGGCCCAGCGGCGCGCCCGCCACCGGGCCACGCGCACCGCCACGGCCTGGCCCGCCCCCGGCCCCGACTCCCTGCGCGCCGACCTGGACGCCGCCCTGCCCTACGAGCTCACCGCCGGGCAGACGCGCGTGGGGGAGGACCTCTCCCGCGCCCTGGAGTCGACCGTGCCCATGCAGGTCCTCCTGCAGGGCGACGTCGGCAGCGGCAAGACCCTTGTCGCCCTGCGCGCCATGGCTCAGGTCGTCGGCGCCGGCGGGCAGGCCGCCCTGCTGGCCCCCACCGAGGTCCTGGCGGCCCAGCACCGGACCAGTCTCGAGGCGCTCCTGGGGCCCCTGGGACGGGCCGGCACGCTCGGCGGTGCGCGGCGCGCCACCCGGGTCCTGCTGCTGACCGGCTCCACCCCGGCCCCGCAGCGCCGCGAGGTCCTCGCCGCGCTGGCCGCCGGCGAGCCCGCCATCGTCGTGGGAACGCACGCTCTGCTGTCCGAGACCGTCCAGATCCCCTTCCTGGGGCTGGTGGTGGTCGACGAGCAGCACCGCTTCGGGGTCGCCCAGCGCGACGCCCTGCGCGAGCGCCGCGGCGTGACCGACCCCGCCACGGGGACCGAGCGCACCCCGCACCTGCTGGTCATGACCGCCACCCCCATCCCGCGCACGATCGCCATGACGATCTTCGGCGACCTGGACCTGGCGGTTCTCGACGAGCTGCCGGTGGGCCGGCGCCCCGTGGACACCCACCTGGTGCCCTGGGAGCGGCAGCCGTGGGTGGACGGGATCTGGAGGCGGGCGGCCCGCGAGATCGCCGCCGGGGGCCGGGTCTACGTCGTCTGCCCGCGCATCGACGCCGACGAGCGGGGCGAGCAGGCGCACGGCGACGCCGACCGCCCGGAGGCCGGTGACGACCTTGTGGAGGACCTCGACTCCGAGGAGCCGGACCGGGAGGGGCCGGCGCGCCCGCTGGCCGCAGTCACCCAGTGGGCGCAGCGCCTGGCCGACGAGCCCGCGCTCGCGGGGGCCCGCATCGGCACGCTCACCGGGCGGATGACCAGCACCGAGAAGGACGCCGCCATGGAGGCCTTCGCCGGCGGCGCCGCCCCGGTGCTCGTGGCGACCACCGTCATCGAGGTCGGGGTGGACGTGCCCGAGGCGACCATGATGGTCATCCTCGACGCCGACCGCTTCGGGCTCTCCCAGCTCCACCAGCTGCGCGGGCGCGTGGGCCGCGGGAGCAGGCCTGCCGTGTGCGTGGCCACCACCGGGGTCGAGATCGGCTCGGCCGCCTTCCACCGGCTCAAGGCCTTCGGCGACATCACCGACGGCTTCGCCCTGGCCGAGGCGGACCTGAGGCTGCGCAGCGAGGGCAACGTACTGGGGGCGGCCCAGTCCGGGCGGCGCTCCGACCTCGACCTGCTGCGGGTGACGCGGCACAGGAAGGTGATCGAGGCGGCCCGCGGCGAGGCCGAGGCGATCGTCGCAGCCGACCCGCAGCTGCGGCGGCACCGCGTCCTGGCGGCCGCCATCGCCCGGCGCCTCGACGAGGAGTCCCAGGCCTTCCTGGAGCGGGCATGAGGCGGGTTCAGCCCGTCTCTCCCGCCCGGTCGCCGTCCGGCTCGGCGAACCACACGGCGGTCTCGCCGTACCTCCTGTCCGCGAAGCGCCCCAGGCCGGCGGGCCAGGCGGGCTCGGGCGAGCGGGCCGAGCGCTCCACCACGACCACGGCCCGCGGCGCCAGCCAGGGGTCACTGCTGCGGGCCAGGGCGGCGAGCATCGCGGTCAGCCTCTCCTCACCCAGGTCGTAGGGCGGGTCGACGAGCACCAGGTCCGCCGGCGCTCCGGCCGCACCCGCCAGAAAGGCCGCTGCTGTGGCCGTCACCACGCGCACGCCCGGCAGCCCCAGGGAGCGGGTGTTGCGCCGGCAGACGGCCGCAGCCCCGCGAGAGGAGTCCACCAGGGTCACCTCCCGGGCGCCCCGGCTCGCGGCCTCCAGCCCCAGCGCCCCCGAGCCCGCACACAGGTCGAGCACGCCGGCGCCGTCCAGCACGCCGTAGTGCTCCAGACGGGCGAACAGCGCCTCCCGCACCCGCTCCGAGGTCGGGCGGGTGCCCGAGCGGGGCACCTCGATCCTGCGTCCGCCGGCCCTCCCGGCCACGATCCTGGTCACGCCCGGAGCCTACGGCAGGCGGCGACAGGGCGCGGATCGGTGCCGCTCACTGCGGCGCGCGTCCACCGCTGAGTCGGGGGTGACGTTAGCCTCGGGGCATGTCACTGGCCGTATACCCCGGAACCTTCGACCCCATCACTCTGGGGCACGTCGATATCGTGCGCCGCGCCTCGACCATGTTCGACCGGATCGTCCTGGGCATCGCCCAGAACGCCGCCAAGGCCTCCGGCCACCTGTTCGATCTCGACACCCGTGCGGCGCTGGCCCGGCGGGCCCTCGCGGACCTGCCCGGGGCGGAGGTCGACGTCGTGCCCGGGCTGCTGGCCGACTACTGCCGCGACCGCGGGGCCGACGCCATCGTCAAGGGCCTGCGCAACGGCACCGACCTGGACGCCGAGGCGCCCATGGCCCTGCTCAACCGCGATCTCGGCGCGCCCGAGACCGTCTTCCTCGTCGCCGCCTCCGCTCATGCCCGCGTCTCCTCGTCCCTGGTCAAGGACGCGGCGCGCCACGGCGGCGATGTCTCCCACCTGGTGCCCGACGGCGTCCTGGAGGCGCTTCGGGACGCCCTGCTGGTGCCGCACTCCCTGACCGGAAGGAACCACTCGTGACCACTAGTCCCGACGCCGGAGACGACCTGCTGCGCATTCTCGACGACCTCGACCAGCTCATCACCGGTGCGCGCTCCGTGCCCATGAGCGGCTCGGCCATCGTCAACCGCGAGGAAGCCCTCACGCTGATCGAGCACGCCCGCCATGCCGTCCCCTCAGCCGTGCGCCGCGCCGAGGAGATCGTCGCCGACGCGGACGAGGTCCTGGCCCAGGGGCGGGAGGAGGCCGAGCGGATCGTGCTGCGCGCCCAGGAGGAGGCCGAGCGCCTGGTGGCGGGCGAGAGCGTGGTGCGCATGGCCCATGAGCGCGCCGACGAGATCATCGCCGCCGCCGAGGACCGGGCCGCCGATCTGCGCCACGGCGCCGACGACTACTCGGACCGCTCGCTGGCGGCCCTGGAGGACGAGCTCGTCAAGATCACCGAGCAGGTGCGCGCGGGGCGCGACGTCCTGGCCGCCCGGCTGGGCGATCTGGACGACGCCGATCAGGAGGAGGCATCGAGCGGCCGCCGTCGGCCCGGCTGGCCGCTGATCCCCGGCGGCCTGTGAGGGCCGGCCCGGTCCGCGCACAGGGCGTGCGGCGCCGCGCCCGAAGGTCACGATTCAAAGTGTGACCCGCGGCCGGGCGGCGGTGCGGCTCGCGCCAATGGCGCCCGAGTACTCTGAGCCCCTGCGGGTCCGAGTGCCGCCCTGACCCGTCCACGTACCGGACAACCGGAGGAGCACCATGACCACCACGGCCCCCCTGGTCGTCGACATTGTCGATCTGCCGCGCCAGACCGGGTCCGTCAAGGACGTCCGCGTCACGACGGCCGCCCCCGCGGACCTGGGCACCGGCGTCATCGGCGTGCCCGAGGGCAGTCCCGTCGTCCTGGACGTGCAGCTGACCAGCATGGAGGACGGCGTGCTCGCCCGCGGTCGCGCCGACGTCCATATCCACGGCAGGTGCGCGCGCTGCCTGCGGGACCTCGACGAGGACCGCACCATCGCCTTCGACGAGCTCTACTACCTCCCCCGGGCCGCCGAGGCCCAGGCGGCCGAGGGCGATGAGGAGGCCGCTGACCTGTTTCTGGTCGGCGAGACCGACCTGGACCTGGAGCCAGCGCTGCGCGACGCCCTCGTGCTCGACCTCCCCTTCCGGCCCCTGTGCCGGCAGGACTGCGCGGGTCTGTGCGCCCAGTGCGGCGATAGGCTCGACGACCTGCCCCCCGACCACCACCACGACCAGCTCGATCCGCGCTGGTCGGCGCTCGCGGCCCTCCTGCCCGAGCAGGGCGGGTCCGATCCGGGCGAGAAGGAGCAGGCCTGATGGCCCATTCATCCCGCAAGGGCGGCAGCAGGCACGCCCGCCGCGTCGCCTCCCCGGCCCGCACCGACGTCGAGGCCCTCGTCTACCGGTGGGGCCCGCGGATCGACCCGGACCTGCTCGACCTGTCGCTGACGCACCGCTCCTTCGCCCATGAGAACGGCGGGCTGCCCACCAACGAGCGCCTGGAGTTCCTGGGCGACTCCGTGCTGGGCATCGTGGTCACCGAGTACCTCTACCGGGCCCACCCGGACGTCCCCGAGGGCCAGCTCGCCAAGATGCGCGCCGCGACCGTCTCCGAGCCCGCGCTGGCGGCCGTGGCCCGGGACCTGGGACTGGGGGAGTTCATCAAGCTGGGCAAGGGGGAGGCCCTGTCCGGCGGCCGCGACAAGGACTCGATCCTGGCCGACACGCTGGAGGCGCTCATAGGCGCCACCTACCTCACCCAGGGCCTGGAGCCCGCCCGCGCCGTGATCGAGCGCCTCGTGGCCCGCTTCCTCCGCTCGGCCCGCACTCGCGGTGCGGGCCTGGACTGGAAGACCAGCCTCCAGGAGCTCACCGCGGCCCACGGCCTGGGCAATCCGCACTACGAGGTCGAGGGCGTGGGACCCGACCACGAGCGCGTCTTCACCGCGCAGGCCATCGTCGACGGCGAGACCCTGGGCGAGGGCACCGGCACCTCCAAGAAGCTCGCCGAGCACGAGGCGGCCGAGGCCGCCTACGCCTCCATCCTGGCCAGCCGCGGCGACGGCGGGCTTGACCTGCCCGGCGTCAACGAGGCCCTGCGCGCCGACCTGGCGGTCACGGCCGCACGGGAGAAGCAGGCCGAGCCGGCCCGCGAGGGCTGAGCCGGCGTGCCCGAGCTGCCGGAGGTCGAGTCCGTGCGCGCCGGGCTCGCCCGTCACCTGACCGGCCGCACGGTCAGCGCGGTCGAGGTCCTCGACGCGCGCTCCCTGCGCCGGCAGGCCGGCGGCCCTGAGGCCTTCGTGAGCCTGCTCACCGGGAGGACGGTGACCGCGGCCGTGCGCCGGGGCAAGTTCCTGTGGCTGCCGCTGGACGACGGCCGTGCGCTGTCCGCCCACCTCGGCATGAGCGGCCAGATTCTCGTGCGCGGCACCGCCGCGGGGCGGCCTCCCGGCACCGGTCCCGCCCACTGCCCGGCCGCTGCGGACGCACGCGGCGGCCGGCGCGCCGACCTGA
>ERZ773070.2005-NODE-2005-length-11872-cov-13.729373_pt1 | contig 11872 bp, 14 predicted proteins | sample MGYA00580618_ERZ773070 | MGnify/ENA primary metagenome ERZ773070 (study PRJEB29015, sample SAMEA2738023) | human oral metagenome | biome: human oral; feature: human-associated habitat; material: dental | place: China | collected 2019 ...
TTCACAACTTCGCATGTTTTTTTCGTCTAGGGGCTTGACTTTTTATTTGCAGGCTCAACGCTCTTGTACTTCCCACATTCGCAGGACAGCTTCGCACCTTGAAAAACGCCTGTCTTTTTATCCTCGAATACGCGAAAGCAAACGGTATCCGTCGGATTGAAGAGCGCACTGAGAACATCCATCGCTGTTACATTCATGCGTTTTCCTTCCCGAAATACCGCAGCGTTTTCTTCATCGTTTTCGCTTCCCTGATTTCCTCTGCCATGCCGGACGAGATTTCACCGAACACCCAGACCTCGTCGCAAATACCAAGGAGTGCCATACCGAACATCTGCCCCATCTTGCGCTCCTCGGGATTCGTGTCATCAAGCATCTGCGGATAGAGAAGATGGCTCGCAAGCGGCATATGTCCCTGCTCGATGACACGTCTGCAATAGGCTATGGCATTCTTCACGTTCTTCTCCACGTCTCCCGCATATTTTGATGCGACATAGATCTTCCTGCGATTCTTGTAGGCATAGTATTTTCTCTGCTGCTGCCGATATTCTTTCATCATCCGGCTCATCGCCGCCCCGGCAGTCAGATCGGCGTAGCCTTCACTGTTTTTGAACATAGTCAATCCTCCAACTCTTCCATAGTGCCGAAGGTCTCTCCAGCGGATGCTTCGGCGATAAGCGGCAGGTCAAATTCCGGAAAAGGCTGTTCTTCCATGCAGTCCCGGATAAAAATTACAGCTTCATTCAGTCTTTCTTTCGGGACTAAAAACGTCAGCTCGTCATGTATCTGGAGAATGGGCTGCAGCCACGGACGCTCGGGAAGACCCATGAGAATCCGCACAATGGCGCATTTCAAAATATCCGCTGCCGTTCCTTGGATGGGCGTATTTAGCGCACACCTTTCGGCAAAAGACTTCATTCCCCAGTTGTCACTTCGTATTTGCGGAAGGTATCTGCGTCGACCGAGCCATGTTTCCGAATACATCCGCCTTGCGGCTTCCGCTTTCGTCTCTTCCTGCCATGCGGATAACCTTCGATAACCGGCTTTGAGATTGGCAATGATCGTCTCGCACTCAAGAACAGATTTTTCAATACCTGCCTTGAATTTTAGGGTTTTCTGCAGACCGCGCGGAAAGAGTCCGTAGAAGGTGCCGAAATTCACGTTTTTGGCAATCGTTCGTCGCTCCTTGTAGCCTTCCGTATGTTTGTCCTTGGCTTCTTCGTAACTCACGCCGAAGATGACGGACGTTGTAGCGGCATGGATGTCACCGTTTTCACGGTACGTCTTCAACATTACTTCATCGCGGCAGTAGAACGCCCCTACGCGCAGCTCGATTTGCGAGAAATCCAGCGACAGGACAAGCTGTCCCTTCGGTGCTTGGATGAAGCTGCGGACGCCAATGGGATCATTCGTCTTGCGCGGCATATTCTGTGCGTTCGGCTTACGGCAGTTCATTCTGCCGGTATCCGTAGAGAGCGCGAATATCTCCGGATGGATTCGCCCCGTGACGGAATTAACGTGTTTCAAGTACCCGTCAATGTAGGTAGATTTTATTTTTCCCCACTTGCGGTACTCCTGCACCAAAACGAACAACTGTGACATTTCCGGGCGATGCTTGTCGCACCATTCCTTGAGAAGCATCATGGTCATGTCGTCCGCTGCCTCGCGATTGGTTTCCGTGGTCTTTAAGACGGGCAGCTGCAAATCCCGATAGAGATAGTTTTTGAACGCCTGTGTGGAGCAATTCGCCCCAATGTTCACATCGCCGATGATGAAGGCAATCTCTCCGCGCAGACGCTCCATCTCAGCTTCCGCCTCCATTTTTCTCTGCTGCATGAGAGAAAGATTTACAGGGACACCGTTCTTTTTCATAATTCCAAGGTACACGGCGGTCGGACTTTCAATCTCCTCCACGATGTACCGGTGTTTCGGAAGGTAGCGGTCGAACCAGGCGTTGAATTTGTAATAGAGCCGCAGAGCAAAATCTGCGTCGGCTGCACCATAGCGTACAGTCTCCGTATCACCCGCATCCAATTCGTCAAAGTGTCTGCCATCCGTCACTTTTATAAATGAAGGAAGTTGTTCATCAAACAGTTCCTCTGCCAGACGTTTCAATCCACTCTCATTCAGCTTGCGGAACTCAAAGGCACTTTTGAGGCTCATTTGTGCAGCACAGATTGTGTCATAGACAGGTGGTTGGATTACGATTTCTCTCGTGTATGCCATTGAGGATTCAAAGGCGATGTTGTGGGCAATTTTTACAGTTTTTCTGTCCACAAGAAATGTTGACAGGAATGCGAAGAACTCCGCTTCATCAATGTTTTCACCAATACGATGCGCAATGGGAACGTAGATGCCCGTTCCCTCCCTTACGGAAAAGGAACATCCGACGATATGCGCCTTTGCGGGATCAAGTGCTGCCTTATCCTCATCGCGGTACGGATCATCGGGAGCAGTCTCAAAGTCAAAAGCGACAATACGGCTGTCTCCGATGTAATTCTTTATCCCGTTCACCGTTGTCACGCATTTATAGTTCGTCTGCATAATGTCTCCCTTCATTTATATACACTCGGAGGAGTGAACTCCTCCGAGACCGCCTTTCCTACTTCAATGGCTCGATGCCTTCCCCCACATCTGCACAAGGCATATTGCTGTCGCCCATAAGCGTAAGATTATCCACATAACTCCTGACCATATTTGTGGTATCCCAGATCACCTCACACTCCTCCTGCGTCAGCAGTCGATCAAAGGTAAACACCGCTTGAGAATATGTGATGCCGGAGGCATTGACGGCCTTTCTCAGCGTAATTTTTGTCACGATGTTGCTCAGTCGCCGCCCCCTTGAAAGTTGGCTTTTGACATATTGAGCGAATGATTTGAGCGATCCTACAGGCAAGGAAAGCGTCAACGGGAATCGTTCTCCCGGCCGCAGAAGGTAGAGCGTACGCTTGTTCTTGCACAGCTTCCCCATTCCACCAGCGCCACTGCCGAATTTGTTGTACGGACACTCTGCGCACCAACCGCCGGGATTCCCGACACCTGTCATACCATCAAAGCTGCTGCAGTCAGGCGGATTCTTCCCACCCGTATAATTGTTGCGGTAGTAAGCATACGATGGGTGATTGTATATGATTACGCCCGTGAGTTCCTTTACCGACTCCCCATCTGCGCTCTCAGCAGAAGGAATTTCAAAGGTCGTTCCGCCGCCGGCAGGAAGTTTCACACGATCAAAGGAAAACTCCAAGCCTTGACATTCTTCCGCAATAACGATACTGAGTGCTTCATGCTGCAGGAGCGCAGCGAATCCATCCATGTCCACGATTTGTGTGTCATTCTTGTTTGCCATGATTTTTCTCCTTTTAATTCTTATTGCAATACATTGGTATGCTTTTGTATGCCCGTTGCCTACGTTTTACGGATACCGACAGACACCTTGTCATAGGTGTTGATGTAACCTTCGAGCCATGCGGGAACATCCTCGCCCGTTGCTTCCCGATGTTCCTTGATGTACGATGCGAGTGTGTTGACGTTGACTGCTTCAACGACCAACGCACCGCAGCCATGGTCTTTCAGCGCCTGTATCATCTCATCCTTACGTCCTGCTGCCGGCGAGGCGAACAAACGGCTCTTCAAAAAGAATGTAGAGCCGCCGCGCGAGAAGCGGTCGAGGTCGGCTTCTGCCATCGCGTCGGATAGACGGCGATCACACTCGGCAATCTCAGTCCCCAGAGCCTTGACGCTTTCCTCCAGTGTTTTCTTCTCTTCCTGCAGTGCCTTGAGCCGATCTGCCATGAGAAAAATTTGTGTATTGTCCATGCAGTGGTTCACTCCCTTCACTTACTACCGAAAAATTCAACCCCCGTCAAAAATTGCAGTCTTTCAATGGATTACCGCCGTTGCGGTAGTCATCGACAAGCATTTTTGCGAGATCCACTTTCTTTTGGAGTGCATACAAAACCTTACCGTCAATCGTTCCCTTGCACACAAGGTAGATGTAGTGGCAGTTTTCTTTCTGCCCGGCTCGGTGTATGCGTGCCTTCGCTTGCTCAAAATTACTCATGTTGTAGTCCATGGAGAAAAAGACCATCGTACTTGCCGCCGTGAGCGTAATGCCAAGACCAGCTGCGGCAATTTGTCCAACGAATACACGGCAGTTGTCGTCATGTTGGAAACGCTGGATCTGTTTTCCCCGATCCATTATTCCGCCATGCACAACGGCATAGCCGATCTTTCTCTCGAGCAAAAGCTCTTGTATGGCATAGAGTTCCACAATAAAGCGTGCCATGATGACGACATTCTTCTCCTCCGCCATCGCGGCATCAAGGATGTCCGAGAGAGCGTTCAGTTTATCGTAGCTCACAACGTTCACAATGCCCTCGTCACCGGTCAGATGTCCGCCCGTAATCTGCGACAGCCGCATAATGCGCGTGAGAATATTCGTCGTCGTGACCTCTGACTCTGCAAGTTTCGCATAACTTTCCGCTTCGACTTCTCTGTAAATCTTAGCGGCGGATGCGGTCAACTCAACTGTACGGACTTCCTCGGTGATTGCCGGAAGATCGAGACATTCCTCTTTGGTCACACGATATGCAACTGAATGGAGTTTTTGGAGGAAATCGTCGGTCATCGATTTGCGGAAAACAGGTGTGTGATTTCCATAGCCACACATATCAAAATACCGATTGCGAAACGAATAGAACGAAGTTCCAAAAATCTTAGAGTTAAGGAATCGGTACTGAGAGAAGACATCCAATTCACGGTTCGTGATGAGCGTTCCCGTGAGGAGCAGCTTGTATTTCGCCTGATCTCCAAGGTGATGCATACCCTTGCTCTGTGCACTGCGATTTTCCTTGAGTTTGTGGGCTTCGTCCGCGATTATGAGGTCTGCATTGTATCCCATCAGCTCTTTTTCAAGCCGCCATGCACTCTCGTAATTCACAACCACGATCTGCAAGCCTTCACTCGGTAACTTTGTCAGCTGCTTTCTTTTCTTTGTCGTCGAACCTTTGAGAATGGTCATCGAATATGGGTAATCGGCATGCTGCGCAAACTCATCTTCCCATACACCGAGAATGGAAAGCGGCGCGACCACCAGCACCCGCTTAACCTTTCCGTGCTGATACATGCAGCCCGCAACGGCAATACTCACAAGAGTTTTTCCTGTCCCCATCTCCATCAGAAGCGCCACGCCTTGGCTCTTGCGCTGTTCATCGAATATCCCGAACTTGTCGCAAGCAAATGCAAATGCGTTCTTTTGATGCTCATACGGTGTTGCCTTAATCGGCATCATCAGTTCAATGTTTTCACTCATTCACGCTACCTCATACTTCCTTGATCTCATTTACCACAATAAAAAAGCAAGCCGACAAATAGCATATAGCTATATGTGGCTCGCCCGTCTTATCTTATGCGTTCGAGTTCTTTATGCTGTCATCATCAACAACAGCCGTTTATATGAAATGAATCCCTTATTCTTGACGAACATCCCCGTCTCACCGTTCTCTGCAATCCAATGCTGCCCTATAACCTTTCCTTCATCCGATGTGATAAGTATTTTCTTAGGTACTTTCTTAGTTTTAGCCATCTTGCTTCTCTTTTCTTCCATGAAAAAAATTCCTCCTTATTTTTATTGACATGTAAGTAGATTTGTCCTATAATCAAATATAGGAAGTTTAACTTCATGTACAGAATAACATACCAAGTTTCCCTTGTCAAGCAAAAGTGTAATTAAACTTCATATTTTTTTAGAGGTGCAACATGAATTTCGGAGAAAAACTTAGACTTCTACGTAAAGAAAAGGGGCTTTCACAAAAAGACGTTGCTGAGAAACTAAAAATCAGCTTGAGAACATACTCCTCTTACGAACTAAATCAAAGACGGCCTCGTACACAGGCCAAATGGGAAGAAATCGCCTCCTTCTTTGAGAAAGATGTTGATTACCTTCAAATAGACGACATTGGTGAAAAAGCTACCGTCCTAGAATCTTACAGCGAGGATGAAATACGTCCACTCTATTCTAGATTTGAATCCGATGCGACTAGTAAAATCATACCATTTTTAGAGCAGTTGGGATGGACCGTAGAAAAAGAACGTTCCATGAGTCATCCTAAATATGATTTAGCGACCTACCTCCCTTCTGTCCGCATAATTTTTGAATTCAAATTATTTCGATCACATATGTCAGCGATGCAGACTCTTTATAATATTTATGGCATAGTGAGTACGATTCCTAAAGACGATGAACGAGAAACTTATTTTTTCGTGATTTCTAACACGGAGAATTTAAAATCAGAATCGGAGTTACTCCCACCCCAAAATTTAGAGATTCCGATCCATTTTTTCTCATTCAATCAAGAGCGTCAAGAGTTCGATAGTCCTGAGATGTTTAAACTCATCTCCAGTCTCAGCCAATAAGAAGTACCGATCTACACTGATATTTTTATAAGGCTCCCCTATAGTGTTTCCACATCAAAACGCCCTCATGTTATCGTGCAGTAACATGAGGGCATTTTCGTATACACGGTGATGCTTCAATAATAACTTCGGCAGTCTTTTACTTTCCAAGGCGTTAAGGTAAACAATACCAATAACGCCATTGTCACGAATATTCCTAGCAACAGCGTTCTCGCCAATCTTGATTAAAGACCGTTGTAGTTCTCCCAACGCCAACCTAAGAACTCCCTGCTCGTAAACGTTGGTATCACAATTATGGAGTGATTTTAAGTGCATCGGAATAGTGTTCCTTCAAGAACTCCGTAGCAACCTTATCAAGCTGATCACATGGTATAAAAGGAACAAGTACGTCAGACAGGGAATTGGGAGGTGCGCTTTTCTGACTGTACGGTTCTACCCGAAGGATCTCCCAATCATCAAGCCCACAGGAGAGATCGCCTTCGCAATAAACGCGAATCCAGGGATAGCATTGGTCGCTTTCGTCATAGTGGGTCGCCCTCTTTGACATCGATTTCCAGCTACAGACCGACCTCAAAGGCAACGCGCATTCCCGGCAGATCCCGAACATACACCCTCTCAATTGTTGCATCAGCCATCTCCGCATACCCGACACGGTGAATGTTCCTGGTATAGAGGTTCATCAACTCTCAATTTTCGTTGACGTAGGCTTCAGCAGTCTGGTACAAGCCGTTATAGCATTTATCCTTTACAAACTCAGCGAATGAACGGCCTGTTGCCATACGCATTCCCGCCCTCATCAAGAATCAGATCGGACGATTGATTATTTTCCCGTTTTCAACCGCATCTTCTGGCTTCCACCAGATAGCATTAAGATGTCTGGATACTCGATTATATAAGTCAATGATTAGATCCGCATCTATATCAAATAGTGGTAAATTTTCGCGTTTCCTTCTCTCTCGATCTGCGTTTTTTGCCCGGCACAAAATATATACTTCGTCAATATCGGTAAGTTCTGGAGCAGCGTCTGACATTTTCATATATTCAGAAGCAACGATGTAAATGCAATAAGGCATTGCTGTCTTCAATCTGCTTGCTGTGGCAGCGCAAGAGTCCAGCATATTTCGCTCCAAGTATGTTTTACACTCAATGGCAACGGCTGGAATAACAGTAGTTGTTGTTTCTTGCTCACCATCTGCCTTTATCATAATTTCAACATTCGCACCAAGCACAAAGTCCTGATCCTTAGTGTGGATATAGGCTTTTGGATTGCTAAACAACTCTCCAAATGAAGCAGGCGTAAAACTTAGGCTCACATACGAGTTTCCTTTTCCAATAAATAAGTTTTCATGTTCAACATTCATGGACTCGACCTTCTTCTGAAAAAGGAGATAGAAAAACTCTTCCATGATAGTGTATCCCAGTGCAACTTGACCATTATTATCGAGAGAATCAAATACAGGAACGGCCGCTGCCCGATATGTATTTAGTGCTGATACATACTCCCTTAATCCATCTTCAGTCAAGAAGTCTACAGCTGCAATTTTCTCGCGATACCTAAAATACTCCTCCATTAGGCGATTAAAAGTTTTTCGCTTGATTCCTCTCTGTTTCGCTGTATAGTCTCTAAGATTTTTCCCATGTATATGTTTATTATCAAGAATCTCCATTATTGATCTCTCCCGATTAGTTTCCCATTCTGCATTCGTGTAGTCAGGTCAACGGTATCCGAACTCATATCATCAATATTAGAAATCAGTGTCTCTGCCACTTCACATACAAGTGAAGCGTCGATAGGATTTCTTAGTTCAGGTTTTCTCCTAATTACCCCACGCTTCTGTTTTCTCAGGATAAACATTTCATCAATTCCTGATGAGGCATAGTTTGCTTTTTTTACATCAAAATCCGAGCACTCTGTTACCACAAAGTAGTGACAGGTCGGGAAGGTTTTCTTTAATTCTGTAACTGAATGCTCGATTCCAGAAAGCATATTTTTATCGAGATTTGTTTTGCATTCAATAGCCAATAGCGGTATCGGAAGTTCCGTTGTCTTTCCATTAAATGCCAATTCGCACTGCTGAACAACAGCCACATCCACTCGCTTGTTTTTGAAACAAATCTTACCGCCATCAGATATGTCGAAAGTACATTCTATTGTAAGATCCTTTTGAGCAGATACTTCCAAACCTGCTCCCTTGGATTTAATAATATTTTCGAATATCGTGCAGAGCATTTCAGGAATGATACTTGATGTAAAATCAGCCTGATGAGAAAACGGATTGTTTGCAGGAGGCCAAAAGTAGTTCATGTAAGTATTCGTTCTCAGAACCACTCTCTCAATGTAACCTTTAATATCATCTTCCGTGAAAGGCACAGACCTTGTTTCTAAATATAGAGCGAGAATATCTTGGTACATGGTTATACGCTCTATCTGCCGTTTTCTGAATTGATGTAGTAGATTGCTCCCATGAGGAATCGCTTCAATAGACACGCCCTGGGTGGCATTTAAATCTTCTATAGTGAAAATCATCTCATCAAACGTCATGATTATTCCCCCATTTTTACGGAAGCACTAATAAATTCAGCACCGCCATCTTAGCGCATCTTTTTTGCCCGCTTTTTGCCCTCGATCCTCCACAGAGCACCACTTCGCGTCTGGTTTGCCTCCTCAATCGGACGAAAAAATCTGTGCCAATCTGCAGGTCTATTTTATCAGCGAATCCTTACTATTGCTTTTGCAATGCCATATGCCATTCTCGGCGGAACCGCATTCCCAATCTGATTGTATTGTGATAGTCCAATTTCATCGAGCCTATCCTCACGTATTAACAAAGATTTGCTCATAAGTGTTCTCGGACCGCAGAAAAAAAACCCATCTGGAAAGCTCTGAAGTCTTGCGCCTTCTCTGGCTGTTAAATTCCTATTCAAATAGGGATGAACAAATGTCGATTGAAAAGAAGCCGTGACAATAAAGCTAACTTTATCAGGATGAAGCCTTTGATTGTTGGTCTTATATCGCTTATTAGCATCAAGTTCGTTCCCGTTCCTTTGTCTCTGTCCATATTCCGCTGGAGCATCAAGAAGGCTCCCTCCTTGGGGAATATTTGCAAATCTTTCTATCAACCTCCTCGTATGCTTCATGGCAACATGGTTTGTTACACCATTGGAGTTTTTACGCATAAATTCTTGATATACACTTTGAGGTTCCATATCATACGGAATTAAATCGTTAACACCTTCCCCGGCATTAACAAGAGGAAGATCACCGAACACATCTCTGACCTTAATCCATTTTTTTTCACCAGAAAAGTCTCCTACGATAGCGGTAGGTAAGTCCTTTTCATCCTGCGCAGATATAATGACAACACGCTCTCTAAACTGTGGCACTCCAAAATCTGCAGCCTGCAGTATGTAAACTCTACTTTTATAGCTAATATTTTTTAATGCGTCCATATAGACTGAAATGGCTTTTTGCGTGGAATTCATCTTTCCGCTAAGAATTCCTTTAACATTCTCTAATACACAGTATTTGGGCCTGATAACTTCAATAAACCTGAAGAACTCCATGATCAATGTGTTCCTCTTGTCAATAATCCCATACTGTGTTGGACCCGCTACAGAAAAGCCCTGGCAAGGTGGCCCGCCTGCGACAATGTCAACTCCTGCAAAGAGTTCGCTAATCTCTTCGTTTGTAAAAGAGTAAATATCCCTATTGTATATCGGAATTTCCGGAAAATTGTGTTTAAATGTTTCGGCGGTAAATCGGTCTATTTCTATAGCTCCAATAGATTGAATGCCCGCATTCTTGAAGCCAAGAGTCATTCCTCCGGCTCCAGCAAATAAGTCTAATGATTTCATTTATTATTTCCTTTCGACAGGAATTGCATGCATATCTCAGCTAAATGTCTTGCCATGAGAGGGGGAACGGCATTACCCACCTGGTTAAACTGATCTAAATGCAGTTCTTCATAGATTCCCTTTTTTGTAAGCAGTTTTTTGCTTAGTGTTGTCTTCTTTCCATAGAATCTGAACGAATCTGGAAAAGTTTGGATTCTTGCAGCCTCTCTCACAGTCAGGTTGCGAGGTTGCGAAGGATGAACAAAACTTGAATAAAATGAGGCCGTTATAGTTGGGGACACTTTACTTCCATCGATAATGCGATGATTTTGACTATATGAAGCATCACTAACAACATCCGTATGGCTTCTAACTCTCGGTCTAAGTTCCTCCGGAAGATCCTCTCCATTCTTTGCCAGAAGGAACTCGAACTTTTGAACGGTTTTATCCGTGTGCTGCATCGGAATATGGTTATAGATACTGTGGCTTCCATTTCTCATCATTTCCTGATATTGATTGTGCGAAGGCTGATCATATTCTAAAACAGTATCCTCAGGATACTGTCTTGCTCTGACAACCGGCAAATCTGAAACAGCTTCGTTAAATGAAATTTCCGGAAGTTTATACCTATCCATCAGTGTTTCAAGATGTATTTCCTCATCCACCATTTCTTGCCTTACAGCAACGAAGAAAAACCGTTTCCTGTCTTGTGGGATACCATAGAAGCGGCAGTTTAAGACTCCATAATCATAGTTGTATCCAGCGTTTTCAAAGAATTTTTTTATGTCTTCTACGATTTTTGTTCCATCGGGAAGTTTGTAACTTACAATCTCTTTAACATTTTCAATTAATACCACCGCAGGTTTAACAATAGAAACTACTCGTAGAAAATGTCTATACAAGCTATTGCGAGAGTCATCCATTTTTCTTCTATTACTTGCCGCAATAGAAAAACCTTGGCACGGCGGTCCGCCCATTACAATATCAATTTTACCTTTGTATGGCGCAAAATACTCATCCTCCAAAGCGATAATATTGGCTTCAATTATATTCTGGTTACTGTGATTTGCTTTGTAAGTATCAACGGCCCACGCATCCTTCTCTATAGCAAGTTTAATTTCACAACCCGCTTGTTCAAATCCGTAAGATAGTCCGCCTGCACCACTAAACAAATCTATTATCTGATACTTTGACATAGTAAAATATCCTTCCTCAAATATTCTCTTCGCTGATGTCAAAGTCTATAGCATTCTTCTTGCAATACTCATCTATCAGTTTCATTGTTTTTAGGGGAGCATTGATAAATTCAGCCCCACCATCTTAGCACATCTTTTTTGCCCGCTTTTTGTCGGTAAATCCTCCACAGAGCACCACTCTGCGTCCGGTTTTCCTCCTCAATCGGGCTAAAAAATCTGCACCAATCTGACGGACTTCATTTTATCAGCGATTCCTAAAAATCAAGCCGCCTCTCGTTCATCACCACATTGTATCGTTATCGACGTTACGTCGTTCATCGCGGCTACCAAAATGATACTAGAGGGAAAGGTCAGCGTCGCATTTGCACGCGATACCGTAATCTGGCGATCCTCGATCGGCTCACGCAGCACCTCAAGCGTCTTCTTGCTGA
>ERZ773070.2007-NODE-2007-length-11864-cov-3.015920_pt1 | contig 11864 bp, 13 predicted proteins | sample MGYA00580618_ERZ773070 | MGnify/ENA primary metagenome ERZ773070 (study PRJEB29015, sample SAMEA2738023) | human oral metagenome | biome: human oral; feature: human-associated habitat; material: dental | place: China | collected 2019 ...
GTCTAAGAACGTACGCCGATAAGCGCCGCGTGATCATCATTAATGACACCAATCTGATGAGCGAAGCCGCCCAAAACGCGCTATTAAAGGCGCTGGAAGAGCCGAATAAAAACACTCACTTTATCCTGGTCGCAGAAAACCCGAAACTGCTATTAGACACCATCAGGTCCCGCTGCCAGCTACTCCAGCTTCATAAAACTTCTCCCAGCCAAGACGCCAAACTATTATCTCAGCATAACCTGGACGCCAGCGCCAAGCAGCAAATTCTCTTCCTGGCTGCCGGCCGGCCGCTGCTGATCAACCAATTAGCAAACAGCCCGGGAAAATTTGCCGAATATAAAGAAATCGCTGTCGATGCCAAACAATTATTGGCTGCCAAAAATAATTATCAAACCTTAAAACCGCTCGCTAAATACTTTACCGACCGCCAAAAAGCATTGCTGCTCACCGACATCATCGTCAATATGATCCGTTTTCAAATACATTCCCGCGGCATTGACGCTGCCGTATCAAGCAAGCTCGCCGCCGCCGAAACAACCGCCAAATCGCTGAAAGCCAACGGTAATGTACGCCTAGCTTTACTGCAACTTGTGATATACTAATAGCGGTATGTTTGGACTACTACTCATTCTAATTTTAATGATTTGGGCGGTTTTTTATCATCCGTCGATCAAAGAAACGGGCGATTTGCCGACAAAAATTACCAATAAACTTGATCAGTTATGGAATATCGCCCAGGATTCTATTCGCGAGAACAAATATTTGCGCGCTGAAAAAGCGCTGCTGACTATCTTGCGCGTCGATGAAAAAAACGCCACGGCATATAACCGCCTGGGAATTTTATACGCCAAGCAGCGCGCCTACAAAGACGCCATCGAGTGCTTCGAGATCGCCCAAAGCCTGGAACCAAGCGCTTCAAGCCTGCACAACGTCGGCCTGATTTATTACGAAACAGAAAATTATGAAAAGGCAGCGCTGGCGTTTGAACAAGCCCTGGAAATAGAAGGCGATTTGGCAGCACGCTACATCGCCTATGCTAAAGTTCAGGAAAAACTGGGGCGCAGTAAGAAGATGATTAGCGCCTTAGAAAAGGCGGTTGAATTAGAGCCAATTCCGCAAACCTTGATGATTTTATCAGAAGCATACGACAACGCTGGTCAGGAAGAGCTAGCCATCCAACTGCGTAAAAAAGCCACCAGAATGCTGACACCGAATGAACCGGCAAAAAGCCCTAGTCCCAGCACACCGCGGACGCGCCAGCAGCGCCAAATTCATCAGCCGCGAAAAGTCGTTATGTAATAGGTTCAGTAGCAGCGGTTTCATCAAACAAGGCTAGTTTCCTCTTTTTTAGGGCGGGATAGTTTGCTATAATAAAGACGCTGCCGAGCGAAGGGGCGTAGTACAACGGCTAGTATAGCGGTCTCCAAAACCGCCGGTCTAGGTTCGATTCCTAGCGCCCCTGCCAAGCTTCGTCCGATTCCCTGAAAGCAAGGGAATCTTTTTTATTAGTCAAAACTCTGCTATAATTTTTTCATATGAGACCGCTACTACCATCATCGCCGCACATTATCGCCATGGTCGGCGCGCCAGGCTCTGGGAAAACTCAGTTTGTTTCCGAATTTGCTAAGATATTCAACGCGCCAGTCATCGATGCTAGCCAGTTTGAAGCTTTAACAGATGATACTAAATTGATCTCCGACATCACATTGTCAATCTTAGACGAATTCTTAAAAACCAAGCATACCGTCATTTTGGATGGCGCGACCGACCAGCGAACAACCCGGATAAAAATTAACCGGATGGCACGCGAACGCGGCTATAAAGTTCTATTAGTTTGGGTGCAGACAGATTTAGCAACGGCGAAAAACCGCTGGATGAAGCAATCAGGCGGCGACGAGCTGCTGTTTGAAAGAAGGCTTAAGCAGTTTTCACCGCCGCACGACAGCGAATCTTATGCAGTGATCAGCGGGCGGCATACTTTCAGCACGCAGGCGCGCGCCGTACTGAAGCATCTGAGTATTAGCGCGCCCAGGCCGGAAGTCCATAGGGAACTTCGCGTAAATAGCCGTATTGATATAGGATAGATTATGCCCACAATCACCGATTCGGAATTCGGGGAAATTGTCGTAAAAAAACAAGGATTAGCGAAAAGTATCAGCCTGCGAATCGCGCCGGACGGCCGGTTGCGCGTCACTATGCCGTCGTACGCGCCGCTGTTAGCTGCCAAAACTGTAATAAAAACATCGCGTTTACAAATCCGCAAATTATTAGACCAGCATCAATCGCAATTTTCTTACACAAAAGACCAGCAAATCGGTAAAAGCCACAGTTTGATTATTCGCTCGACCACTGGGACAACAACCGTAAAAACCGCCGGTACGCGCATAATTGCCAGCATAAATGAAAACGAAGACATAACGTCCGCCGCTAATCAGCAGCTTATTCGCCAAAAAATCGCGGCGGCACTGCGCAAGGAAGCCAAAAGTTATTTACCCCGGCGATTGTCATTCCTAGCCGAAGAACACGGCTTTTCCTTTAAGCGGACAAAAATCACTCACGCCTCCAGCCGCTGGGGCAGCTGCTCATCGGCCGGCACGATTAGCCTGAACATTGGACTAATGAACTTGCCGTTTGAGCTGATTGATTACGTAATTATTCATGAGCTTTGCCACACCCGCCACATGAATCACTCGGCAAGTTTTTGGCGCGAAGTCGCTCAATTTGACCCCGGCTATAAAATCCACCGCGCCGAGCTAAAAAAATATTCGCCGCACATATAGATATAGCCGTAAAACCGCCATGCGTGATGTTTGTGCTTATGCTATACTATTGACATGCTAAAGGGTGTCTTAAAAAAAGAAAAACGCACATCCATCGCCTTAAAAAGCGGCATTTTAATTGCCTCGGTTTCCTTAATGTTTCACGGTTTATTGATTCAATTCGGCATTATGCCAATATCAGAAACCGCCATCGGCTTGCCGCCAGATTTGGCGATCGTCTTATCCATGAGCTGGCTGGTAATCGGCGTTACGGCCTTTTTATCGCGGATTATTGACGGCGGCATATCATCGGTGCTTATTCTTCTTGTGTATTATGTATTATCGCTGGCGCAATCGCTGTTCATAACTGGCTTCATTTCTCCGTTCACCGCCTACTGGATTTTATTGATGATTATTACTTTCGCTATGCTAGGCAAGAACGGCTTGCTGGCCGGTATGATGGCATTTATCATAGCTATCACCGTCAGCGCCGTCTTAAACGTGGAATCTCACCCCGAATACGCTATCATGGCAATCCTCTCCGGCACATCAGTCATCGTCTGCAGCCTGGTCGCCTCGTCGATTTATTTCACTCAGAAAGTCGTTAACAGCAAATTGAATGAAAGCCGCGAGCGCGAAAATGTCGAAAAGGGCAAAGTCCTAACCTTAATAAACAATATCACCGACGCCATTATTAGCACTGACGAACACGGCATTATTACCATGTATAATTCTGCAGCGTTAAATCTTATCGATACCAATAATAAAATTAGCGGCAAACCAATTGACGAGATCTTACGCCTGGAGACCACCAATAAGACGCCGCTCGACACATTTAAGGAACTATCCAAGTCAATCGCTATCCGCCAGCGCGACGACATCATAATGCAAGTAGATAGCGACGAAGCGCTGCGCCTGGAGGTGACATTTGCGCCCGTCCAAGGCGGCGATAAAATGTCGCCGGACGGCTATGTCCTGATTCTCCGCGACATCACCAAGGCGAAAAGCCTGGAAGAAGAACGCGACGAGTTTATTAGCGTAGTAAGCCACGAGCTGCGCACGCCGATTACCATTGCCGAAGGATCGCTCAGCAACGCTAAGCTGCTCATTGAAAAGGGCGCCGCCGAAAAAGTCCCTCAGGCAATTGACGAATCGCACAAACAAATTCTGTTCCTTGCCAGGATGGCCAACGATTTAAGCACGCTATCCCGCGCCGAACGCGGCGTCGACGACAAGCCGGAAATCATCAACGTGGCAGAATTTGCAGCGCAATTAAACGACGAGTACGCACCGCAAGCCGCCGAAAAAGGCTTGGCATTCAACTTGGATATCGGCAGCAGCTTAGGCGAGGTCAAGGCCTCCAGCTTATATTTGCAGGAACTATTGCAGAACTTTATTACCAACGCCATCAGGTATACTCCGAAAGGCTCGGTGACAATATCTATCAAAAAGCAAAAGGACGGACAAATCAAATTCAAAGTTAAAGACACTGGAATTGGCATCGGCAAAGCTGACTTAGGCAAGATATTCGATAAATTTTACCGCGCCGAAGATTACCGCACCCGCGAGACCAGCGGCTCGGGCCTGGGTTTATATGTCGCTGCCAAATTAGCGCGGAAACTAAACTGTAAGATTGAAGTACAAAGCCGGCTAAATCATGGATCGGCGTTCAGTTTCAGCCTTAAACCGTTCAAGAAGTGATTTGCTAATTTCTGGCAAATGAGCTATACTGGACTTGACAGTCTGTGAAAAACAGACTTTTTAAATTGGGAGAAACTATGGCACAGAAAGGCAAGTCAAGCACCAGCAAAACCACGGTTCATCGCATTAAAGCTACCGGCGATGCGCCGAAAAAAGCCAATAAATCAGCTAAAACCAAAGACATAAATACTAAAGAAACCATAAAAACTACAGAAACTAAGATAAGTAAAAAACCAAAAACCGTAAAAACTGCCAAAAAATCGCCAAAAAACGCTTTAAGCGCAGTTGGCGGTTATTTCAAGGGCGCTTGGCACGAGCTAAAGTTAGTGCGCTGGCCAACCCGCTCGGCAACATGGGCAATGACCGTCGCCGTGCTAGCCTTTACTTTTATGTTTATTATTGTAATATTACTGCTTGACGCTGGATTTAACTGGATGTTTGAGCAGATTTTGAAATAAGGGAGGATTGTTATGAGTTCAAAACGATACGATGATAGCCGCCAGTGGTATGCCATTCACACTTATTCTGGCTACGAAGAAAAAGTCGCTGAGTCTATTCGCCAGCGCATCAACGGCGTCGATATGGCCGACAAGATCTTTGACGTTATGGTGCCAAAGGAAAAACAAATCCAAATTAAGAACGGCAAGCGTAAGATTATTGATTTCAAAATTTTCCAAGGCTACGTGCTGGTAGAGATGAAATTGACCGATGAAACATGGTATATCATCCGCAACACGCCGGGCGTAACCGGATTTGTCGGCGCCGACACCACGCCAACGCCAGTTTCTGAAAAAGAAATTAATAAGATTAAAAAACGCATGGGCGTCGAGGAGCCAAAGCACCAGATTGACTTCTCAGAAGGCGAAGTTGTTTCAATTATTGACGGGCCGTTCAAGGGCTTTGACGGCGCAGTTAGCGAAATTGACGCCTCTAAGGGTACGCTAAAAGTTATGGTCAGCATGTTCGGCCGCGACACGCCAGTCGAGCTGGACGCATTGCAGGTGAAAAAGGTTTAGCTCGCACAAACCCTAAAAATATCCAATCCGGCTTCTATTTTACCAAACGTCCGCTGCTTTTACTGTCTTGCTAATTTTAGCAAGGCAGTGCTGCACTGCGAAAATAACTAACGCCGCGATAATTGCCGCCAGTAATACTACCGTTATCAACCACTGGCGTGGATCGTATAATGATATCGCCAAAGCTAATGCTGCGCCAACTAAGGAGACTAGCACCTTGCCAAACAGCAGCAAATCCAACGTTACAGATTTGCCGCACAGCTTTATAGCCCGCCGCAGCACAGCCGAACTGAAGCGCCCCAGCCAGTGCGGCAGCACGATTACCGCGCACAATACCGCCATCGTAACTACCGAAGTTAATACTACATCCAGCGCCTTAATTGCGAGCGGCATACTTGTCGGCGCAGCCTCAGGCGGCGAAGACGGTAAAATCGGGACGCAAATTATCTCCGGACGTATGCCGATTATCTCCAGAGCACCGCTCCAGGCTAGCTGCAGCAAGCCTACGCCGATAGCGATAGCGCACGCCGTAACTAATAGGTTATAACCAATTGCGCCGAAAATATTAACAACGCGCCGAATCGGCAAAATAGTTCGCATGCTCATGCTTGAATTGTAGCATAATTTCCGTTATAATAACACGCGTTACGCACTACAAAATAGTAAGGAAAGAGTTATGGCAAAGAAAATTATCGGTAACTTAAAGTTACGCATTCCGGCCGGCCGCGCGACTGCCGGACCTCCAGTCGGCTCGACGCTCGGTCAGTGGGGTTTGAATATGATGGACTTCATCAATCCATTCAATGAAGCTACCAAAGGCATGATGGGCAAGGATGTCATTGTACATCTTCAAGTTTACGAAGACCGCACCTTCACCTGGAACTGTCTGGGACAGCCGGTGGACGACTTAATCCGCGAAAAAGCCGGCATCCAAAAGGGCAGCGGCAAACCGCACGTAGACAAAGTCGGTAAAATTACACGGGCGCAGCTGCAGGAAATTGCCGAGGTTAAAAAAGACCAGCTAAACGCGATTGACATTGAAGGCGCTATGAAAGTTGTCGCTGGTACAGCCCGGTCAATGGGCGTAGAAATCGCCGACTAACTGGCGAAAATTTAATAGCCCCGATACCCGTCGGGGTTATTTTATGCTAAGCAATTTGAAATTTTTAGACTTATTTTTATATGATAGTGAACAATATTTTGGATAGATCCGTTAAGGAAGCGCTGGCGAATGACAGGCTTATCGTCGCAAAAACCGACACAATTTACGGCATTTTAGCGCGGGCAGATTCAGTCGAATCCATGAAAAAATTATACGAAGCCAAGCAGCGCAGCCTAGAACAATCGTCGATAATCTTAGTCGCGGACGTAAGCAGCATTCCCGGACTAACCAGCGAGCAGCGTAAAATCTATCAGGAATTATCCAACCATCGGCCGACCACAATCGCCATCCGCGTCAGCGACAGCTTTTTGCCGCACTTACCGCGCAGTAACGGGACGCTAGCGTTTCGCGCCGTACCGAACTCGCCGCTGGCCAGTTTGATAAAATCCATCGGCTACCTGCTAGCACCCAGCGCTAACCCTAAGGACCTGCCGCCAGCTAGGAATATCACAGAAGCAGTTGAATATTTTGGCGAAACAGTAGCGGTTTATGTCGACAACGGGGAAGTATCAGGCGCGAAACCCTCGCAAATCGTCGCTTTTAGCGATGAAAATCAGATGATATATATTAGGAAATAAACCTCGCCCGCGCCAGAAACCCCCGCGCGGGCGAAAACTAACTATGAGAAGCCAGCCCTCCAAACGACAGCCAGCTCAGCCTGTCTTAGAACGGATGAGAGATACTCAAATCCGGATATTTTTCAGCGATTCGCAGCAGCTCGTTATACTTAGCAATTCGCTCCGAACGCGACATCGAACCGGTTTTTATCTGGCCAGTACCCAAGCCAACCGCCAAATGCGCAATCGTCACATCCTCGGTTTCGCCGGAGCGGTGGCTCATCACCGTATTCCAGCCGGCATCTTTCGCCACTTGTACTGCTTGAATAGTCTCAGTGAGCGTACCGATCTGGTTCGGTTTGATTAAGATCGCATTGGCGGCTTTTAGTTCAATGCCGCGCTTCAGCCGCTGGACATTAGTTACCAGCAAATCATCGCCGACCAGCTGGGCAAAGTTCCCTAATTCAGCAGTCAATTTTTGCCAATCCATCCACGCTTCCTCGTCCAAGCCATCCTCAATCGACAGAACTGGCACTTTACCCAGCAGCGCCTTATACGTGCGAATCATCTCCTCAGCGTTCAGCACGCGCTTTTCTGTCGCCAGATTATACTTTCCGCCTTTATACAATTCGCTTGCCGCCACATCCAGCGCAAAACCGAAATCTGTACCTAATTTATAGCCAGCCTGTTCAATCGCTCGCGACAACAGTTGCATCGGCTCCATATTACCGCCGCGAACCTTTGGCGCGTAGCCGCCCTCGTCGCCGACAGTTGTCGGATAATCCTCGGACTTCAGAATCTTCGCCAACGTGTGAAAAACTTCCGCGCTCATCTGCATCGCATCGGCAAACGTCGCCGCGCTAATTGGAATAATCATATATTCTTGAAAATCAGTCGCGCCGAGCGCATGCTGACCGCCGTTCATCACGTTAATCATCGGCATCGGCAAAGACATCCTCGGCGAACCCGCCAGACTATTGACGTATTCAAACAGCTCCATCTGGCGCGATTTGGCAGCTGCCTTCGCTACTGCCAGCGACACCGCTAGGATAGCATTCGCGCCCAAGCGGCCCTTGTTCGGCGTGCCATCCAGCTCGCGCATTTTTTGGTCAATTTTAATCTGATCAAACGGATCATCGCCTTTCAAAGCCTCGGCAATTTTTCTATTGACATGATTTACCGCCCGTAAAACGCCTTTGCCGCCGTACGCCAGCTCACCGCTGTCGCGCAGCTCCACCGCCTCAAATGAACCAGTACTGGCGCCTGACGGCACTGCCGCCCGCCCGAACGAACCGTCGCTCAATACAACGTCCGCTTCCACTGTCGGATTACCGCGCGAATCTAAAATTTGTCGCGCATGAATGTCTGTAATTGTGATATTTGTACTTTCTTCCATAATTACTAGTGTAGCAAAAAATGTAAGAAGAAAGAATGTTTAACAGGGTAAGTCTAAAATGACGCTACGATTCTTGCTTGCCGCTAGGGTTGCTAGATTCTCCATATTCTTTTGTTTTTTGAGAATCTTCTCTGATAACAATGGCAGGCTCATTTGAAGTGGTTACTCCTGATTTAGAATCTCGCGTAGGGACTGTCGCATACTGCGCCCCGAACTGTCCTGCCAGTCCTATCGCTCTCGCCCGAAAGCAATATAGCACCAAGACAGCCTTCTGTCATGTTATTAATCCTTGCTTGCGTCTCCTTAGCAGCCTCATCTAAGGCATCCATACTGCCGCTAAGAGCCCGACGAGCGATATCAATAAAGAGCCCTCCCTCTGACTCTAGGACTACCTCATTGGCGGCTCTAACTTTATCGACAAGTTCCTTCCATCTTTCTATTTCATCATTGAGTATCGGACAACCGACGCAGCGGCCCGGTATGTCCGGCGATGGGGGGGGTAAATTCGTCGCTAACCCCGCCTTCACGCATTATATCTTCAAAGTTGCTACTTTTATTATTCCCACCTGTATTACCATTTCTTTCCATATTGTTTAATTGTATCACACTATACTAAATTTTGCAAATATATTATGTTATACAGATCAGCCGCCCGCCAATATAGCTAAGACTCATCATCGTCATCGGCACCGCGAACTTCTTCTATCCAGTGCGGGGGAGTGACATATTTTCCTTCTTCACTGCCATCGTAATTATCAGGCAGCAGGCTCACCCTTAAAGCCGAAATAGCTTGCTATGCTTGCTCTGGACTATACCTGTCAAAGATACGTACCTACCAGTACGTTTACCTTCATCAAGTACAGGACTATTACATCCCTTAAACCCAGCGCTTTGGTCTGCTGCCGTAGCTATTGCAGCACCAGGGCAGTCTGCGGTTACTTCATCAATTTCACGCTGCGCAGCCTTGGTAGCCTCTTCTATTTTTTTATCTACATCAGCCGACACTTCATCGACTATCGAGCCTACTTCTGCTGATGATTGACCTGCACGCCTCGACATCCTTGGCGCTTTAGTCTCAATACCCGCAAAGCCATGAGCATCATCTTTACGCTGTTCTTCCAAACCGACAGCTGCAGCATGTTCGCGCGTGACTCCATCTACATAAGGACAACCCTGGCACTGCGGCGGAATAACCACCCCAGACGAATCAGTTCCGTCACCAAGGCTCGCATCAGATTCTTTACTATCGCCATTTCTACCTGTAGGTTTATAAAATTCTTTCATTCTCCAATTCTACAACATTATATTATTCCTTGCAATATTATTGTTTGCGTACGCTTCTTAATGAAATACAGCTGCCCGAACAAACTTACTTATGCTTGCTCTGGCAGCGGCAGTGTTATATAACTAATCTTTATGGAACGCCGCCAGCCAGAAACCGCACGAATAGATTTACTCTCCAAGTTGAAAAAATCAGACTTTTGGAAAAATGTTGAAATTATAAACCGAGAACTAGCCGCCTATAGCAGCGAAAAGCCAGACGATATACCGCCACGGTATCATCCTGGCACATTAGCGCTGGAACTTTCAACGTGCTACTCCAATCCTCAGCATCTGGGCGAGACAGCCACCGTGACAATCGCTCATGAATCGCCAAACGGCGAATTAAGCATTGAGCAAATAACCGGCGAACTGGGTTTATTTACTTACACGACCATCACGTCCGAAGAATGTACTGGCGGCATTAACATCGCGACCGACCAGCGCGTGGCAGCACTTCAAATCGGCGAAACAGCCGTTCCTTTGTCGCCAGAAACATTGCTGCAGCTTGATATAGAAAAGCCAACGCCAGATGAAGACCCGAACGACACATTCTCTTATATAACAAGCCGCGTCCGCGAAATCAACGCTCTGCTGGCGAAACCAAGCTACCGGGCAGCCTCGCCGAGCGAGCAGTCCACACTTGAGGCAAACGCCGTTGAAAATATCAATCAATATCTTGATGATATTGCCAATAACGACACTATGACAATCGTAACGCTGCAACCAGATTCGAAACGTGATAATAATGTTATTTGGGTCAAGTATATTTACGTAACAATAGAGAATGACTGCACGCAATTTGAGATAATCGACATTAACGACAGAACCTGCTACATTCCGCAAGAAGACGTCATTAACATTGAAATGACTAATAATCCAGTTAGTTCTGATGAAAACATTGACGTCATAGACTTTTTTAACAACAAAGCATTACAGAGAGCAATCAATGATTTTGAGGCCGGGATAGACGACCTAGATAGCCTGTCAGAAAAGATAGATCAGATTATCGGCTATGATTATTTCTGTCAGAACGGCATGTTTTCAGGCCAGGGTGTTTTATACCGGCAGACTGTTTCGGGGGAGGTTTACAGAGAACCAACGACGTTTACCCAGCTATTGTCTCAAGGTTTTGATGTTTTAGAAATAGATGGAAAGAGACGGTTAGTTATTGCCCTGGAAGATCTCGACAATCCATCAAATGATTTATTTTATCTCATTCCCGATAGAGCATACCTCAACCAATGCATTCGCCAAACCGTTCCGGACGCTCTAAGAATTGAACCATATAACTACTTATCTGAAGATCTGCAGATAGCCGCACGTGCCGCAGAAGAACTAATTAAAAGCTATGCATTTATGAACACTGCTGATATTGAGCAGCAACGAATAATGTTTGAAGATCAAGAAGCCGTAAAAAATGTACGATCAGATCTATCTCGTATTTTTGATATTTTATGCCAAGAATGTCAGATATGCTGTATGGCTAAAAAGTACTGGGCAACTGATCTTCATACTTACTGGTCGGATTCATATTCACCTAAAGAAATCGCTCAATCGACACCTGCGACAATCAAGTCAGGCGAGGAATTCCTTGAAATTTACGGCGATGTCGTCGACTTTATCATACCAGAGATACTTGAGAGCGATAAAAAAATAACCTCAATGGAAGACTTCCCGCTCAGCGAAGGAAAGCCAATGATACAAATTATAGATGCAAGAGGCGACCAGCGTGTATATTTTGTGCCAATTGCTGATTTCCTTAGCGTCAGACTGCTCACGTAGTACTGGGAGAAAAGGCTAGCCGCCGACGCCCCATTATGCTATAATTATCCCATCATCAAATCAATGCTGGGAGGCAGATTCGCCGGGGAGTGGCGAGTCGCCGCTTGTACCACAGAAAGGATTAGTATGGCCAAGAAAGCCGAGCTGCTGGAAAAAGCAGCAGAACTA
>ERZ773070.2008-NODE-2008-length-11863-cov-35.223408_pt1 | contig 11863 bp, 11 predicted proteins | sample MGYA00580618_ERZ773070 | MGnify/ENA primary metagenome ERZ773070 (study PRJEB29015, sample SAMEA2738023) | human oral metagenome | biome: human oral; feature: human-associated habitat; material: dental | place: China | collected 2019 ...
GCGGCCCGTGTTCTGTGCGCTTCTGGCCGGTTCCTTCTGCCTGCCTCGGAAGCGCTGTCCGGAGACATCGGCCAGGTGGGCCACGACGCGCGTCCCTCCCAGACATCGCGCTTGAGGGGAGGGTGCGGGACGCGGCTCGCCGGCAGAGTCCGGGAGCCGACGGCGGCTGGCGGGGAAGGGGTTTGGTGCACCTCCCGGTATGCGGCGACATGAACCATACTCGTCGCACCGGCCCACCGACATCCCGACACATCACAGGCCGCCGACGACGTGCGGCCTCGGGCGCCATGTCTCTGGTGAACGGACGTCGCTCTTCGACTCCGCATCCTGTGCGCGGCCGTAACTGTTCGCCCTGAGGCGCCGGCTCTCTGGACCGGGTGGGGCACCGACCACATTGATCGCGCAGCCCGAGATCTCACGAGGGCAGGTTGACATCGTGTATTGAAACCTTTTACATTTTTCTTCCCTTCACGCCTCATTGCGGCAGTCAGACGCCTCAGAAGGACGGCGACTGTTCTCCGACTGACCGTCGATCTGTACCCTCTAAGTCACCTACGCCAGACGGTTGCGGGAGCCTCAACGGGTCGGCTCTACAAAGAACGCCGGCGTCCGAGTGGAGTCGGACCTGGCCCATGAGGCACGGACCGGACTGTCGAAGGTTACGGAGCTCCACGTGGCCTTGCTGTCCAAGTGAGAAGAACGAGCCGGCACCGGGAAAGCGCACGTGAGTATGCTCCGCGGACCGAATGATGTCATACGAGCGCAAGAGGCCCTCCACCGCAGTTCGACACGGGCGCCAGACCGCATTGGGGAGGGGAGCGAAGTCGCCAGCCGCCACCATAATCCGTCACGGTTCGTACTCGCGCATGTCGACGACGATACCGAGACGCTCCTCGGGGTTCTGCTCCTGCGCCACCAGCACGGGCCCGCCCATCGAGAGTGTCCAGATAGACGCTTGCCTAATGGCGCTCCACGGCAGACTCGGGGCAGTACCTCGGTCGACACGGTGCGGTGCCTTCGTCGCGCAAGCAACGGGTCCGACCAGAACACCGAGAGCGCCCCAGCGTCCAATGCTCAGGAACCTCTCAAGAGCGAGTCGACGTTCCCTAGCACAATGCTCTAACTTGCCAACCACCAGGCCGACCGCCGCTCCTATACCTGACACCACTTCGGTCAACCCGGTGCCAAGGCTATCGCCGCGGCGACATTCCATGTCACCGGACCTCTCAGACCACGTGAAACCGTTCCTCCCAGCCCCCACCCATCTTTCGTCCTCCATCGGCGCCTCTGCTCACAGAGCTGGCAGCTCCGGCTGCAGTTCTCGGCACGCCTTCGGGAACGGTTGCAGACCGATAAGGACACCGGGACGAACGCTCGAACTCCAGGACGTCACGCGGCGATCCAGTTGCCGGAGTCCTCGTTGATGACCCTTGTGAACCCGGCCTCTTGAACCATCCGAGCGCCACAATAACGGCAGGTTCCTCATACACGGACGTGCACCATCACGGCCTCCGGGCATCCACCCGGTCCGAGCACAGCCGCAGGGCACGGCGCAGGCCATCACTGCTAATCAGACGGCTGCCTGCCGACAGGCTTCAGGCACCAGTCCGCATTCTCTTAGAGAAGTATCGCGTGAACCGGCTTCAGCGGATACCGGTCGCGTTGTTTAAACCCGAGTCAAGTGCCGCCAGGCGCAGAGAAGCTGAGCAGCCACATCGCTCCAGGGGCATGCAGCGTTCTCCACCCAGGCCGCGTTCCTCAGCACGTTGGCGATCCGGGGGTCAGCCGGAGGATATGCCGTCGCCATGCGACTAGGACCTTGCATAGCGTCCCGTTGAAGGCAACTCAATGACTGACCCAGGACCGAAAACAGATTCCCCTGCGCTACGGACCGCATATCCTGGCACGAAATACAGTGCTGCTCCTACCCGAAGGGTCCGCATCGCCTGGCACAGGCTGCCGCAGGCGCATGGGGTAGGGGTCGCGCCTCAGACCCCACCCGCCTGCCCATCGGGTGCCGCCCCAGGCGCATGGGGTAGGGGTAGCCGGGTACTGTCATATTCATCTGCATCGAGATCCTCTTGCGGTTGTCAAAACTCGACGCTGTTTCACGTGAAACCTCGCCCCTCTCTGGGCCACTCGCTTCACCCATGCTCCATGAAGTCCTGTCGCGGACATCCAGTCCTCCTCGGCGAATGAAGGCGCCCTGCTGATTCTCGCCCTCAGCATTCCCAGGCCCTGTCCGCATCCGGGCTCGCGAGCTCCCTCCAGAAACAGATGCCGGTCCCAGACCGCCAGCTTCTCACCAAGTTCGCGCACGACAATGACGGGCGACACCGTCGGTTCGTAGAGTCAGTCGATCGCGTTGTGCTAGCCCATGTGCTGGTCTCTGCTCCGGCTTGCGGAGAAGTCTCTCGTCTCCTCTTTGCCATGCCGACTACATCAGGTCTTCGGAGCTGGATCAGTATGTGTTTCACGTGAAACCGTCACATGGCAACGTATCGCTCGCGCTGACTGCACAAATGACGGCAATGACAGTATACGAGCAGATCCCAGTGCGGCTGAATGACTCGATCACCCAGCTGGCTGTCACCCATCAAGTGCGTCTATGTCCGAGCAGGGACGGCTGGTTGGCGCACTGCGATGCCTCGTACGGCTGTCCCTTGACCACGTACTACAGACCTGGCCGGCGGCTGCTCCCTCTATCGATGTTCTCATTACGCACCTGACACCTACTCCGACCGAGACGGAGGCAGGATTTCACTCCAGCGACTCGCACCCGACGCCAGCGAGGTCAAAGCCCAACTGAGTCACCTATTCGCCTAGCGGCAGACATTTCGAGGCAATAGATGGGCACACAGTCCAGCGTTAGCATCATGCGCATTGCTACCCAGGACCGCTCCTCGTCGCGCCGCGTCACTGTCAAGGTCCGGATCAGTTTCACGTGAAACACGCGGTCATCTGCCTTTTGTTTCCAGCTTCCGGACGCCGTCTACTGGCGCCCAGTATGAGACCGCACGCCAGATGACCGTGCCGTTAGTCTGACAAGTAGAGCACGGAGATCGACAAGCACCTGCGCCTTCCGTCACCGGCTCGGTCCTCCAGATCCACCTCATGCGTCGGAACGACAGCCCATGGGAAGCGTTAGCTGTCCGAGACGGCGTCACCACCATTTCCATAGATGGCCCGGGCCAAGCAGGACCTGGTTCATAGAAGTACGGTCCGGCCCCGATCAGCCCTCGCGTTGACAGTCATCCATTGTGCACGAGCACATGCATCTGGTCAGGAAACCCCGTCCACGCCCCGATCATCACATCACCTTCCCCAGCCTGGCAACAGGCATCCCGTGCATCGACCTCCACAGGTGAAGTACTATCCGCGTTTGAACAATCCATCCCGCTCTCACCATTGGGTGTATCGCTGCCCGTCAGACCGCGTGGGAGCACCCAGTTCTCCCGGGCAGTGAGAATCCAATCGCGCCACAAGGAACCGGGGACGTCAATGGATCGAACGGGCCCGAGGCGACTGTCCAGGTCAGTCGTGGTGCCACCCTTGATCGCAGCAGATCGTGAACGCGGGATCGAAACAACTGGCTCCAGTCAGCGACTTGCATGCCGTACCTTCTCTCCACCCACCTCCCACGTGTCCAGCCTACGGAGCGAGTACGGCCAAACCGCATGCCGGCAGCGGTCGGCACGGTCGGCACAGCCTTGGAGGAGCCGCACCGCGCTCGACCGACTCACCGTTTCACGTGAAACCGCAGGCGCATGTGTCACGAGCAGCCCTGCTACAAGCAGCCGCCATCACCGCACTGGCGACGAGGACGGCATTTCGAAGACCGACACGGTATCAGCACCCACGCAGCTCCTCTGTCCAAACCCGGCCCACTGGTGGCGAGAAGCGACACTCTCCCGAGGTGACTCTCTCTCCTGTCGTGGAGGTGTAAGCCAGACATGATCATCTGCCTTCGAGCGCGCTGCCATGACGGACGGTGGGCTGCACCCAAGGTACCTGTATCCGGAAAACCAGACGTCGTCATGCAACGCTTGTGCAGCAGACGATCATCCCCAATGGCCGGCCTCATTGGCATACCGTGTTTCACGTGAAACTGCGACACAAAAGGTGAGCGAGTAGTGTCCAATGAAGCGGCTCGCGGCGCCTCTCTCGGCCGGTCCCTGACGCACTGGGCGCCGGAGCAGCTTCAACACTCCCATCCAAGCTGGCGCCTACAAGCAGACCGTTCCGCTAGACCCGCTTTCCAACAGCATGGAGTTCCCATGCTACGGCGGGACAGCAGCACTTGCTCCACACTGCGCAAGGGAAGACTTTAAAAGCGTCTGATCGGTGGGACAGTCCTCCCACTGGTTCTCTCATGGCCGGAACGCCCCAACCGACTCCAGGACCTGGTGGTACGAACCGCGGGCTCCTCCGCTCCCCGCTCCGCCGGAGGTACGGAGATCCCCGACATTTTCCGGCCGCCCGAGTCAACCAGTCCGATCGCTCGTTCCAGCCGCACCGCCGGCAGCACTCGCACTCGTTGCCGGTGGCGTCCGCAAGGGCCAGTCCGAGCGAACCGACGACGAGCTCGACCCGGGCGCAACCACTATTTCCCAGGTTAATGTCGAGACGAAGAAGGCACCGCGATCCAGCACTGCCGACCGGCGCCGAAGCACGCCGTCCCTCCTTCTCGCCCAGCCGCGCCCGCAAAGGCCCGCAGGACACAAGCGTGCACTCACCGATACCGCCCCACCCCAACAATCAATCCGCTCATCACCGTCGTCGGAAGACTCGTGGCAGACGCCCATCCTCGCCCCTGCCGTCCCTTGAGACCACGGCGCCGTCGAGCGCGCCTTCAACCGGCCCGGGTCCCATCCGGGCCGCACTCGTCACCACAACCAGACCGTTGCACGTGACGGCAGCTGTAACCGGGGCAAGCGACCTTCACTACCAGGCCCGTAGAAGTCCGACCAGGACAGTGCATTCCTTAGCAATACAGCATTTACGTCATCACTAACAATAAACATTCAAGGCGAGAACGACAGTGCGAGAACCCGCGATCAGCCTTCACGCCGACTCACGTGGTCCCCCGGGCGGCCCGCGGTCCAGGACCAGCACACCCACCGCGCCCCGAAAGATGTGTCCGTTCCCGCTGAAGGGGTTCCGATATCAGCGCGAGGGGCCCCACTCACGTGGAGCCCCTCGCGACACCGCGTCCCGACCGGCCAATCAGTCGGCCGCGCTCAGTCCTCGTCCAGAGACGTTCCCGGAGCAAGTGCCGTGACAATACGTGCCAGATCGTCGTCGCCGGCGAACTCGATGGTGATTCGGCCCTTCTTGGCCCCCCGGGTCACCTTGACCCGGGTGTCGAAGGCGTCCGAGAGCCGCGTCGACAGGGCCGGAAGAGTCGCCGACCGGGTCCGCAGCGGCTTGGACCGCCGCGCGTCGGGCTCGTCGTGCAGCGCCACGAGCTCCTCCGTCGCTCGCACCGAGAGCCCCTCGGCCACAATGCGCTGAGCAAGACGCTCCATGGCCGCGGCGTCGGGAAGTCCCAGCAGAGACCGGGCGTGCCCGGCCGACAGTACTCCGGCGGCCAGCCGGCGCTGGACAAGAGGCGGCAGCTTCATGAGACGCAGCGTGTTCGAGATCTGCGAGCGCGAGCGCGCGATCCGCTGCGAGAGCTCCGCATGCGTGCAGTTGAAGTCCTCGAGCAGCTGCTGGTACGCGGCCGCCTCCTCCAGCGGGTTGAGCTGAACTCGGTGCAGGTTCTCCAGGAGCGCGTCCCGCAGCAGCTCATCGTCCGCCGCGTAACGGACGACGGCGGGGATCGTCTCGAGCCCGGCCTCCTTGGCCGCCCGCAGACGCCGCTCTCCCATGATCAGCTCATAGCCGGCATCGCCGTCGTCGCCATCGCCGCCGCCCTCGCGCCGGCGCACGACAATGGGCTGAAGCAGGCCGACCTCCTTGATCGACGCGGCGAGCTCGGAGATGTCGTCCTCGTCGAACACCTGCCGGGGCTGATGCGGATTGGCCGCGATCACATCCACGGGCAGGTCTGCGAAGGTCGCCCCCGGGACGGGCACGAGCGACTGCTTCTCGTCGTCGGTCTTCGCGGCCTCTCCGCCGGCCTTCACGGCATCCGCCTCCTTGGCCTCGACGTCGGAAATCGCGCTCACCTCCTCCGCCCTGGTCTCGTCCAGGTGAACCTGTGCTTCCTCGACCGTCTTCTTCTGCTCCGACGTTTCACGTGAAACACTACTACCCGCACGGGTGCGCCTCGATCTCGACGCGGTCTTCTTCGCGGCGCCGGACTGCGAGCCGCTGCTCGCAGTCGAGGCCTTCCGTGCCGTCCCCCTCGACGAGGATCCCTTCGAGGTCGCCCTCCTCGTTCGCTTCGAAGGCGCTAAGAGCGTCGCCGCAATGTCATCCGACTTGCGCCGAGACTCTCCTCCCTGGGGCGCCTCACTCCTCCCACCCTCCTCGAGCGCCTTGTCACTCTTCGCAGGAGGCCCGTCCTGCGACTCGGGAAAGAAGACGTCCGTGGGACGCGCCGACGGCGTCTCCGTCTGCGTCTCAGGGATAAGGGCCTGAAGTCCCCGTCCAAGCCCGCGCCTCTTCTGCGCCATTGTCACGCCTCCTGTGCGTCGTCTGCGTCGTCTGCGTTATCTGCGTTGTCCATGTCGTCTACGTCATCTGCGTCATTGCGGCTGACTGCTGTTGAGCTCTCCCAGCCCGCCACCCCGCGCTGAGCGATCTCCTGCGCGAGCTGCTTGTAGGCCACCGCGCCCGAGCAGCGCGGGTCCCAGAAGACCACGGGTGCGCCGAAGGACGGGGCCTCCGCCACGCGCACCGACCGCGGGATGCGGGTGTGAAGCGCCGCGTTGGGGAAATAGGTCCGAACCTCTTCCTCAACGTCTCGAGCCAGGGTCGTGCGCTTGTCGAACATGGTCAGAGCAATCATGGACACGGTGAGCGCAGGATTGTGAATCCGCGCAATGCGGTCGACCGACCGTGTGAGCAGTGCCAGCCCCTCCAGGGCGTAGTACTCGGCCTGCATGGGAATAAGAACCTCCCCCGCCGCGACAAAGGCATTGATTGTCATCAGCCCCAGGCTCGGCGGGCAGTCGATGAGCACATAGTCCAGGCGGGGCAGGCCACCGGACTCCCGGCTCCTCAGGTACTCCTGCAGTGCGTGGTGCAGACGCGACTCGCGTTCCGGAGTGCTGATGAGCTCGATCTCGATCGCCGCCACGTCAATCGTCGCCGGGACGCACAGCAGGGTCTCTGAGAAGTGCGTCGCCACTACCACCTCGTCGATCCGAGTCCCATCGACAAGAACGTCATAGATGGACACCTGGTCATCATCGTGCGCCACGCCGAGCGCCGTCGACGCATTGCCCTGGGAATCGGCATCGATCACCATCACGTGAAGTCCGGCCTCCGCCAGTGCCGCCGCAACATTGACCGTCGTCGAGGTCTTGCCGACCCCGCCCTTCTGATTGGCAATGGCGATAATACGAGTCTGATCCGGATGCGGGAAGCGCACTCCAGCGAACTCCTCCAGCGCCGAGTGGTCGGCACGCAGCTGCTCGAAGATAGACGATCCCGACAAAACTGTTCTCCTCGGACGACATCCCGGACCGTGTTCACGGCTCGGACGCCTCAGTCTACGTGAGCCGGACGACGTCGACGACGAGCCCCGCCGCATACGTCGCGCATCAACAGGACCTCGTCGAATCGTGACCCCACATCGCGCCGCCGGGCCCATGACTCAGTCGCCGTCCGGGACCCCTCGCACCGGGACGCGCCTCACCGTCTGGGACGACGCACCTCAACGATTCTCGTGACCTCCTCACCCGGCGTCACAACCTCGTGGATAACCGCCGGCTTCAACCTGGCCTTCTTCACGACGTACTTCGCGGCCTCAACCTCCGCCTCCGCCTTGGCACCCTTGAGCGCCAGCAGCCTGCCCCCCTGTCGGAGCAGCGGCGCCGTCATCCGCACCAGCTTGGTCAGATTCGCAACGGCGCGGGCGGTCACGGCGTCGAACCGGTCCCGGACCTCCTCGGCACGGGCCCGACGCACGGTGACATTGTCCAGATCGAACTCGCTGACAACGTATGTGAGCCAGTCGACTCGTCGCTCCATCGTTTCTATAAGTGTTACTTCTAAATCTGGTCGTAGAAGCGCCACCACGACTCCGGGAAGACCGGCACCGGACCCGACGTCGGCCACCGTCCCGCGAGCCGGCAGGAAGGGCACCAGCGCAGCGGAGTTGACAATGTGGCGCGTCCACAGCCGGGGCAGCTCCCGCGGCCCGACCAGCCCTCGCAGCTCGCCCTCGGCGACGAGCATCTCGGCGAAGCGCTCCGCGCCGGCAAAAGCGAGCCCGAACAGCTCGCGCACCTCCTCCGTGGGCCGCTCCATCTCGACTGCGCCCTCGACCGGGCCGCTGCCCTGCCGCCCGTCGCTCATGTCCCGTTCCATCTCAGTCCTGCTCGGGCGTCTCGGTCCCGTCGTCGAAGGACGACTCCTCGTCGTCGGACTCGTCGACGTCCTCCTCGGCCGGCATGACGACGACATGGCGGTGCGGCTCGGTCCCCTCGGACTCGGAGAACAGGCCCTCGGCGGCGACGACGTCGTGGCAGACCTTGCGCTCAAAGGGGTTCATGGCCTCCAGCGACACCGCCTCGCCGGTGGCCAGGACCCGCTTGACGGCCTCCTGCGCGATCTTCGTCAGCTCGGTGCGACGCGCAGCGCGATAGCCGTTGATGTCGAGCATGAGACGCGAGCGGTTGCCGGTGCGGGCCTGCACCGCCAAGCGGGTCAGCTCCTGCACGGCCTCGAGCACCTCGCCGTCGCGCCCCACCAGGTCGGCGAGCTCGCGCGCGTCGCCCTCCTCAGAGGCGACCACCGCGATGGAGGCGCGCCCATGATCGATGTCAATATCAATGTCTCCGCCGAGGTCGGCGATGTCGAGAAGCTCCTCAAGGTAGTCGGCGCCGACCTCGCCCTCCTCCTCGAGGCGCTTGACGGTGTTGGACGGGGCGGTGTTGTCGCTCATTGTGAGTCCGTTCTCCTCAAATCTCAGAGCCGCGGGTCAGCTCCGGCGCTTCCTGTTCTGGGCCTTGCGCCGCTGGGCGGCGCGCTTTCGCTCACGCGCGCGCTTCTCATACCGGCGCCGCGCGATCTCCTCGTCCGTCAAGCCACCCGGCCTGCGGGACGACGAGCCGCCGGTGACGGCGTCGTCCTCATTGACCGCACTGACGCTCTCGCTCTTCCCCCCGGAGCCCGACGTCGTGCGTCCGGAACCCTTCTTCTGGCGGTCCTTGCGCACCGGCTGAACCCGCTGGCCGCCGACCTGGGCGGTTCCCTCCGCCTCGGCCTTGGCCCGCTCCTCCTCCTCGAGGGAGGGCAGCCCCTTGCGCGCGCGCTTGGCGTTCTCACGGGCGCGAAACTTCTTCTCCGCCTCCGAGCCGGGGGCCGGCATGCGATTGATCGTGTAGAACTGCTGCCCCATGGTCCACAGGTTCGAGGTCACCCAGTAGATCAGCACGCCGATCTGGAACTGCACGCCGGTGAAGGCGAAGAAGAGCGGCATGACCGTCATCATCATGCGCTGGGAGCGCATCATGGGATTGTCCGAGTTCTTGGAGGACTCGGGCATGTTCTTCATGCTCAGCTGCGCCATCGTGTACCACTGGGTGACGCTCATGGCAATGATCATAATGACCGTGACAATCTTGACCGTCAAACCCGACGATATGCCCAGATCAGGATTCATGAAGGACGATGACAGGCTCGCCCCGAAGACCGTCGATCTCTGGACCTGATCGGCCAGGTCGGCGGTAAGCGGACCGATCGCGCTGTGGCCACCGTAACCGCTGGAGTCGGCTACCTTCCCAAGATTCGCCAGCACCCGGAAGAGCGCGAAGAAGATCGGCATCTGAATGAGGATGGGCATGCACGAGGAGAAGGGATTCGTCCCGTGCTTGCGGTACAGCGCCATCATCTCCTCCTGCTGGCGCTGCCTGGAGGCGGGATCCTTCTTCCCCTTGTACTTGGCCTGCAGCGCCTGGAGCTCGGGCTGCATGAGCTGCATGCCGCGGCTGGCCCGGATCTGCTTGACGAACAGCGGCATAATGAGAATGCGCACAAAGACCGTCAGGCCGATAATCGACAGCACCCAGGCCACACCCGGCGCGTCGGGCTTTCCAACCCCGATGAGCACGAGGAACTTGTGGATATAGACCATGACCCAGGCGACGGCGACCATGAGGGGCCACAGGATCGTGTCCATTGCACTCCTAGCTGTAAGGCGTGGCGGGCGCCGGCAGTGCGGCCCCGCCGACCGGGCTGTCCGGCCCGCTCCCGATGCGGGTCAGCCGGCCGACCGGTCGATCTCGAATCGGGGAACGTCATGGGGATAGTGGTAGCGCCACCGGCCCGGGTCGGGCACGTGGTCGACGCCGCCGGGGGTCAGGGGATTGCACCGCGCCAGCCGCCAGGCCGCCAGCAGGGCCCCCTTGAGCGCCCCGTGGACGCGGACCGCCTCGACGGCGTAGGCGGAGCAGGTCGGGTAGTAACGGCACCGGCGCGGCAGCGCCGGTGAGATGCGCGCCTGGTAGAAGCGCACGGGAGCGGTGACCGCGCGCGCGACATGGTCATGGATCGTCGACCTGCTCGCCTGCGGGCTCATCTGCGGCCTCTTCCCGGCCGGTCGGTGCGCCGAGTCCGACGGGTCGCCTCACGACAGCGGGTGAGCAGACGATCGAGGTCGGCCCCCAGCTCGTCGCTCGTGGCGCCCTCGGCACCGGCCAGGCCCCGCACGACGACCCGCGCCCCCGGCTCGATGCCGTCCACGCGTGCGCTCATGAGCGCCCGGACGCGACGCTTGATCCGGTTGCGGTGGGTGGCGCGCGAGATCTGCTTCTTGGGTACGACGACGCCGACGAGCGCCGGAGCGGTCTCCCCGGACTCGCCGGCGCTGTAGTGGATCACCAGCCTGCGGCTACCGGTGCGCACGCCGAACCGTACGGCAGTGAAGAAGTCCTCACTCCGCAGCATTCGGTGCACCGCCGGAAGCACCTTCTTGGCCGACTAGACGGCGAGACGTGCGCGGCCCTTGCGGCGGCGCGAGGCGAGAACCGCTCGACCGGCGCGGGTGCTCATGCGCTTGCGAAAGCCGTGCACCTTAGCGCGGTGGCGGTTGTTCGGCTGGAAGGTCCGCTTACTCACGGGTGTACTCCTGGTCGGATGATCGGAACCGTGCGTCACGGGGATCGCGACACGGTCGCTCGTACCGGCTGCCCCATGTATCGGGACGTGACTCCGCACGAACGTCCGCACAACAATACGGCCCCGTTTTCCGCAGGGTCAAACGATCTTGTGGTGTCCGCGATGAGAGTCCTGACACGCCGTCGTCACTGACCGTCATTGACGTGAACCGACCCGCGCCCGCCCGGCGGTCCGCCAATCCCCACCCTGTTGACTCGCTCGACTCCGGACCTGTGGATTCGGACTCGTAGACTCTGCAGAATCCGAAGCGGCGCGCACATGACCGGTGACACCCGCACAGTCCGCACAGTCCGCATGGGTGCCGCGACCCCGCCCTGTCGCCCTGACACTGAGTGGGACACGGACCGAGTCCATGCATGTCACGGCATGTCATGGCACGTCACGGCACGTCGTGAATGGACTGAGAGCAGACAGAATAGACACACGTGTGGACAACCCTGTGGAAAAACTTCATGATGTGAACCTCGATCACCCCCGTACATCAGGAGCACGTCGTGCCAGACGAAGCAACTACCAAGTGGCAGTCAGTCCTGGAGGTCCTGTCCGACTCCACCGAGCTGAGCACTGG
>ERZ773070.2009-NODE-2009-length-11862-cov-8.738376_pt1 | contig 11862 bp, 7 predicted proteins | sample MGYA00580618_ERZ773070 | MGnify/ENA primary metagenome ERZ773070 (study PRJEB29015, sample SAMEA2738023) | human oral metagenome | biome: human oral; feature: human-associated habitat; material: dental | place: China | collected 2019 ...
TAGCCCAGGGTCTCGTCCAGCCCGGCGTCGTCGTCCCGACGGGGCAGGGCGGACTCGGCGTAGCGCCCCAGCACCATGCGCCAGCGGCGCACGGCCTTCTCGGCGTCCAGGGGCGGCGGGTCGCCCTCGTGGTCCGACGGCGCCCGGCGGTCCGGCTGCGGCGGCGTCGTCGCGCTCATGCGGCCGCCCGCTGCCCCGGCCCGCCGCGCACCGGGATGATCAGCGGGACCGCCCCCGGCGGACCCGGTCCACTCCCCCAGCCCGTCGCGCACCAGGCCGGCGACGAGATCGGCCTCCAGGCGCCGACCGGCCTCGGCCCACTGCGGGTCGATGCGCCACACGACGTCGATCTGGGAGGCGCGGGCGCCGGTCAGGGCGGCCACCTGCTCGGCCAGGCGGTGGGTCTCGGTGGGGCGCAGCGCGGTGAAGGCGCGGCGCAGGTCCGGCAGGATCGCCAGGAACCCCGGCTCGTCCAGCCCGGTCAGGACGCGGGTGACCGCCTCGAGGGTGTCGGGGGCGTGCAGGACGAGGTCGGGGCAGGCGCGCACGAGGCCGACGAGGAAGTCGGCCAGGCGCCCCGGGTCCGCGCCGGCGCTCAGGTGGGCGACGACGGCCGCGGTGACCCCGGCCCGGCTCAGGGACCCGATGGAGGCGGCGATGCCGGTGGCGCAGCCCACGAGGATCGGGGCGGCGTCGCGCCTGCGCCGCAGGACGTCGACCTCCCGCGCGACCGCCCGGCGCCCGGCGTCAGAGTCGGCTCCGCCGGCCGGGTCGGCGTCCATGCGGCCCGGGTCGGCCGTGCCGTCCGGATCCGCTCCGCCGTTCGGGGCTGCCGCGCCGTCCGGATCCGCCCCGCCGCCGTCCAGGCGCACCAGCAGGTCGCGCACGCTCATGAGCGCGTCGACGGCGTCGGCGGCCTCGTCGTCCTCCAGCCCGGCGGCCTCGGCCACGAGCTCGGCCAGGCTGGCCACGCCCCGGCGCACCATGGCGCGCAGGCGCTCCGCCGCGCCACCCAGGCTCAGCCGGCCGGAGCCCTCCACCAGATCCATCAGGCGGTGCAGGACCTCCGCGAGGGCCCCCAGCCCGCTCAGGTCCGCCAGGACCGGCTCCAGGGCGTCGCACACGGCCCCGGCCAGTTCATGCTCGCCCATGACGATCAGTTCGGTGAGCAGGGCGGCCAGCGCCTCGGCGCCCGGCTCGGCCTCCAGCCGCTCGGCCAGGCGGACCCGGATCAGGATGTCGAGGGTGGGGGCCCGCTCGGCGGCGCGCACGAGCTCGGCCTCCACCGCCGGGGTCCAGGCGTAGGCCCACTCCTCGACGAACTGCCCCGCGCCCGTGCCCGCCACGAGGTCGGCGCCCCCGGTCTGCCAGGCGAACCCCGAACCGACGAAGCGCATGGCGGCCAGGAGCTCGCGGCGCTCGCGGTGGCGGGGCTTGCGGGCCGTGTCCAGGGCGGTGCGGTGCTCGAGCGCGTCGTCGAGCATGAAGCGCATGGCCGCCAGGCGCTCGCGGACCTCGGCGACCAGCGGCGGGGCGCAGGTGCCGGCGGGCACCTCCCCCGGGCTGGAGTGGGCGAAGACGGAGGCGACCGCCGCGCCCAGGTTGCCCGACAGCCCCGCGTCGTCCTTGACCAGGCACGAGCGCAGGGCGTCGAGCAGGTCGGTGCGCCCGGGCCAGGCGCGCCCGCGCAGCTCGGCCAGTCCCAGGGCCTGCTCCACGGCGGCCTCGACCTGGGCGGTGCCGAGCGGCTCGCCGAGCCCGCGCAGGGCGGCGGCGACGTCGAGCACCACCCCGGTGGCGAAGTCGCGCCCGTCCGTCCCCGGTCGGGTGCGGGCCCGCCAGGCGCGCCGCCACAGGCCCGGGGAGGGCATGCCGGCCCCGTAGCCGCGCAGGGAGTCCAGTCGGGCGAAGTCGTAGCGGATGAGCCAGCCCCCGGCTCCGGGGCGCGGGTCGGGCTCGGGCGGCCGGGCCGCCCCGGGGGCGGAGTCGAGGACGTCGAGGAGGGCCGGGGTGTGGAAGGCGCCGGTGACCACGACGATCGGCGCGTCCGGCGCGTTGCCGCTCCGCCCGTCCGGTGTGGCGCCGTTCCGCCCGTTCGGCGCGCCGCCGCCCGCCCTGTCCGCCTTCGCGCCGCTCCGCCCGCCGGGCAGGCGCTCGAGCACAGCGGCGGCCATGACCGCCTCGCGGGCGCGGGTGCCGTCGGCGTCCAGGACCTCGGGCTCGGCGTCCAGGCGGGCCAGGCCCGACCAGGCCAGGGTGTCGGCGAAGAAGCCGCGCCAGTCGCGGATGTCGGCGGTGGACCGGTCCTCGAAGAGCTGCTCCCAGACCTCGTCGTGGTCGCGGCAGCCCAGCCGGGACGCGAGGGCGTCCAGGGCGGCGGAGCGGGCCAGGTGGTACTCGGCCTGGAGGGTGCGCCCGCCCGCCCCCGCCCCGGCGCCGTCGTCGTCCCCGGGACGGACTCCGCGGTCGATGAAGGCCGCCTCGGCGCCGTTGGCCCCCGCCCACCGCAGGGCCACCCACTCGGGCGAGAACTCGGCCAGCGGGTAGTAGGAGGCGGCGCCCTCGCCCAGGGAGAGCACGGCGACCGGCGGGACGGTCGCCGCGTCCTGGAGGGCCACCAGCAGCGCGGTGTACTCGGCGGGCCCCTCGATGAGGACGACGGCGGGGCGGACCTCCTCCAGCAGGGCGGACAGGGCCAGGGCGCAGGCCGGGGAGTGGTGGCGGATGGGGACCAGGTGCACGCCCCGCCGGCCCCAGGCCCGCTGGGCCTCCAGGGCGCGGGCGAGTCCGGGCGGGACGGGCGCGGGCGGGCCCGGCGCCGGGGGCACTGGGGGCGCCGCGTCGGCGCCCGGCAAGGAGGGAAGCCGATGAACGCCAAAGCCAGCTCCACGTTCAAAGAATCCGAATCCGGGCTCCGCGACGTCGTCTTCGACGAGGACGTGCCCGAGCAGTCGTGGAAGCACCGCCTCCGCTTCGCGCCCCTGGCACTGCTGGCAGCCGCCTCACTGGCGGCCGCCACCGTCGGCGTGTGGTACGCGCGCACCCACCCCTCCCCGGGAGGGGCCGCGGGGGCGGCCGGATCCGCCCCCGTCGATTTCAACCAGGTCACCGCCCCCACGATGCCCGAGTCCTGCGGCGCCACGCCGAAGGCCGACGTGGGCCCCTGGACGCCGGGGGTGGCGGGCACCGGGGGGATCGCCTCCACGGAAGCGGCCCAGGCCTCGTACACCGCGGGCGTCGGATCGGGCGCACCGGGCTACGTCGAGGGCCGTGACGGCTACCTGTTCCTCTCGGACGTGTTCAACGACAACTTCTCCCAGGCCGTGGGCCGCACGCGGCCCACGGCCGGGGGAGTGGCCGCGTGGGACCGCTACATGAGCGGCATCGAGCAGGCCGCCGCCGACGTGGGCGCCACGCCGCTGTTCCTGGTCGCCCCCGCCACGTGGGAGGTCTACTCCGACAAACTCCCCCAGTGGAGCGACCGGCTCACCGGCACGACCTCCCTGGACCTGATGCGCACCGCCCTGTGGAACCACTCGTGGGTGGATGTGCGCCCCGCACTCGCCGCGGCGCGGCAGAAGGATCCCGCCACGCCCCTGTACTCGCGGGTCAACCCGCACTGGTCCCCCTACGCCGCCGTCGTGGCGTGGGACGCCGTCCTCGACTGCCTGGGCGACGTCGACCCCGCCCTGGCCGGGCTGCCGCGACTGAGCCCCACCGGTGCGAGCACCGGGCCGGCCCCCAACGAGTACGAGGCGCTCGGCTGGGGCGGCGGGGCGCCCGACGACTGGGCCTCGCCGGTCTACGGGGCGGATCCCGGCGCCGTCCGGCTCGCCCAGTTCGAATCCGCAGACCAGCTTCCCGCGGCGGACCAGCTAGACGAGGCGCTGCGCGGCGCCCCCGAAGTGCCGCTGTCCGCCCCCATGGACTTCCTCAACAAGCCCGCCCTCACCCACAACCCCAACGGGCGCGGCACGGCCCTGGTGGTGCGCGACTCCCAGGGCAACAACCTGGGGCCCGCCGTGGAGGCGAGCTTCGAGTACACGATCCAGGTCGGGCACGCGCTCGACGCCCCCGCCCCCACGGACGTGGCGGCGCTCATCGCCGCGTACAGGCCGTCGGTGGTGCTCGTGGAATTCACCCAGCGTTATCTCGCACTCACGCCCTCCCCAGCGCAGTGACCGCCGCGCTATCCTTAACGAGCGGTCACGCCGCACCACCCGAGCCGACCACGAAGCGAGAACCAGGTGAGTGATTACAAGCGGGTCATAGATCTCACGCTGCGCATGGCCCAGCGCTCCATCTCCTCGGAGTTCAAGGGAACCGCGCTGGGGCGCGTCTGGTCCTTCATCAACCCCCTGGCCACCATCGCCGTGTACGCGCTCATCTTCGGCGTCGTGTTCCGCGGCAAGGCCGACCCCGGGGTCAACTCCGGGCTGACCTCCTTCGCGCTGTGGATCGGGGTGGGCGTCATCGCCTGGAACTTCATCTCCAGCGGCATCCAGAGGGGCATGGACTCCCTGGTCGGGAACGCGGGACTGCTCACCAAGGTGTACTTCCCCCGCCAGGTGCTCGTCTACTCCACGGTGCTCGCCCTGGCCTACGACTTCGCCTTCGAGTTGGCCGTCATCGGCATCGTCATGCTGGTCGCCGGCGGCCCCGGCGTCCTCCTCATGATCCCGTTCGTGATCGCGGTCACCGTCCTCGCCTGCCTGTTCGTCACCGGCATGGGCATGGTCCTGGCCATCGCGTCCGTGTACTTCCGGGACATTTCGCACCTGTGGAAGATTTTCAACCAGATCTGGATGTACGCCTCGGGCGTCGTCTTCTCACTGTCGATGCTCAACGACGTCCAGAACGAGCTGTACGAGCAGGGGTGGAGGATCGGCGGCCAGCCCCTACCGATCGTCACCCTCTTCCGCCTCAACCCCGCCGAGCTCTTCCTCGAGGCCTACCGCTCGTGCCTCTACGGCTTCGCCAACCCCTCGTGGAAGGTGTGGCTGGGCTGCGCGGGCTGGGCGCTGGGCGTCTACGCCCTGGGGGTCCTCGTCTTCAAGCGCTTCTCGGCGCGGATCGTGGAGGAACTGTGATGACGAACGCCATCTCCATCTCGGACGTGTCCAAGCGCTTCCGGATCTACAAGAACCGCAACCAGTCCCTCAAGGGAGCCTTCCTGCAGCGCTCCCGCGCCCAGTTCGAGGAGTTCTGGGCGCTGTCGGACGTGTCCTTCGACATCCCGCAGGGCAAGACCTTCGGCCTGCTGGGGCACAACGGCTCGGGCAAATCCACCCTGCTCAAGTGCATCGCGCGGATCCTCGCCCCCGACAAGGGCTCCATCGCCACGACCGGCCGCATGGCCGCCATGCTGGAGGTCGGCTCCGGCTTCCACCCGGAGCTGTCGGGCCGTGAGAACATCTACCTCAACGGCGCCATCCTGGGGATGAGCCGCAGGGAGATCGATTCGAAACTGGACGCCATCATCGACTTCTCCGGCGTCGAGCGCTTCATCGACCAGCCCGTGAAGAACTACTCCTCGGGCATGTACGTGCGCCTGGGGTTCTCCGTGTCCATCCACGTCGAGCCCGACATCCTGCTGGTGGACGAGGTCCTGGCCGTGGGCGACATGGAGTTCCAGAACAAGTGCATGGACAAGTTCGCCCAGCTCAAGGACCAGGGGCGCACGGTCGTCGTCGTCTCCCACGGCCTCGAGCAGATGCGGACCTTCTGCGACCGGGCCGCGTGGCTCGACCACGGGAAGGTGGTCGCCGTGGGGACCGCGGCGGAGGTCATCGACACCTACTCCGACGTCGCCCACCACGCGGTCGAAGTGCCCGGCGGCGGCACGCGCTTCGGCAGCGGCGAGGCCCAGATCACCCGTATCGACATCCTCGACGGGGCGGGGGAGAGCGTCTCCCTGGTCTACCCGGGCCAGTGCATGCGCATGCGCCTGCACTACCGGGCGAAGGAACGCGTCGAGGGCCCGGTCTTCGGGGTGTCCGTCGACACCCGGGAGGGCACGTGGGTCTGGGGCCTGCACGGGGTGGACGCCACCTACGTGCCCCGCGCCATCGAGCCGGGGGAGGGGCACCTCGACATCGTGGTCCCCCACCTGGCGCTCAACCCCGGGTCCTACACGGTGTCCGCGGCGATCCAGAACCGGGACATGACCGCCGTCATCGACGCCCTGCAGAAGGCGAAGCGCTTCGACGTGCTGCCCGGCCCCGGCATGGAGTCGGGGGGCCTGGTCATCCTGGGCGCGTCCTTCGAAGGCCTCACGCCCGCCGTTCCGATGCTCGACATCCCCAAGCGCGGGAAGGCGGACTTCGACCGCCTCGCGCGCCTGCAGGTGCAGCAGGCGGACTCGCTGGCCCAGCAGGAGGACGCGCAGGAGAAGCAGGAGGACTAGCCCCCAACGGGGTGCGCGCCGGGGGCCGGGGGCGTAGAGTGCGTCTCACCGCACCCCACAACGGAGACGACCAATGACTTCCATGCGCCCAAAGGGCCTCCTGGCCGCCCTCAGCCTCGTCCTCGCCATCGGCGTCCTGCCCGTCCCGGCGGCCAGCGCGGATGACGCCGGCCCCCAGTCGGCGGCCGCCCAATCGTCCGGGGCCTCCCCCCGGGCAGAGGAGGGCGGCGGGCAGTCCGGCGCCCCCGCCGCGGATCCGGCCCCCACGGGCGGCCCGGCGGCGGCACCCGACCTCACCGGCCGCGGGGCGTGGGTGGGCGAGGGGGCGCGCTGGTGGTGGCGCCACTCCGACGGGGGCTATCCCGCCTCGCAGTGGGCGCGCATCAAGGGCTCGGTCTACTCCTTCGACGCGTCCGGCTACATGCGCACCGGCTGGTACCGCGAGGACAGCGCCTGGTACTTCCTGACCCCCTCGGGCGCGATGGCGACCGGCTGGGTCCAGGTCGAGGGCGACTGGTACTACCTGGATCCGGCGACCGGGGTGATGCGCACCGAGACCCTCGTCCTCAACGGGCGCACCTACGAGTTCGCCCCCTCCGGCGCCTGGATGGGGTACGAGGCGCCCGCCGGCTACCTGCAGCCCACCGACCGCATCACCGGCCTGGGAGCGAGCACGAACACCCTCACCTGGGGCATGAACGGCATCAAAGTCATGATCGTCCAGCGGCGGCTGGGCATCTGGCACACCATGAAGCTCGCCAGCGTCGACGCCTCGTTCGTCACGGCGGTGAAGAACTTCCAGTGGCGCGCGGGCCTGTCCCAGACGGGCGTCGTCGATGAGCAGACATGGAACGCGATGGGCACCGGCTGGCCGTGGACGATCGACCAGTACCAGGCCCAGCCGGTGCCGCTGACGGCCCGGCGCTCCGAGCGCGTCGAGGCGATGATCGGGTACGCGTGGAACCAGACCGGCACCCCGTACACGTGGGGCGGAGCCGGGCCGGCGGGCCTGGGCTACGACTGCTCCGGGCTGGTCCTGCAGTCCCTGTACGCGGGCGGCATGGACCCCCAGCCCATCGACGTCATCAAGCACGGGTGGCCCGACTACCGCACCTCCCAGGAGCTGTACAACTACTCGGGCTTCCAGCACGTCCCGCTGTCGGAGCGCCAGCGGGGCGACCTCGTCTTCTACACGAGTGACGGGTCGGTCACCCACGTCGCCATCTACCTGGGTGACGACATGGTGGTGCACACGGACTGGATGGGGCGCCCGGCCCGCATGCAGTACATCACCGTCGGATACGGGTGGGACCGTATGACGTGGGACGTGGTCCGCCCGTTCCCGTGACCGGGTGCCCTCCGCCGCGGGCGACGGCCCGGCTGCGGAGCCAGTGGCCCGGGCGCCCGGAGCCTGCCGCCAGCGGGGCCGCCGCTAGAACAGGACGGGCCAGTGCGGCATGCACTGGGTGAGGGCCGTGTGCGCGTCAGCGGCATCGGCCACGGCCTGCTCGTACTCGGGGTTCGGGGCGGGGACGCGCCCGGCTTTGAGGTCGTCCTGGGCCTGCTGCTCGTCCGCGTACTCGGGGAGTGCGCCCGAGGCGATCCGCTGGTTCACCTGGACGTAGGTGCGCAGGGCCCCGGCGGCGTGGCGCGAGGCGTCGTCCGTGGCGGCCGCCTCGAACTCCGACTTCCACGGGTCGGAATCGAGGACCGCGGTGAACGCCTGCCACACCTGCTGCGGGTCCGCGCCGGCGCTGGCACCGGAGGCGGGCCCCTCCCAGGTGAGCGCCGCGAAGGCCTGTCCTTGGGGGGTGGTGTGGACAGCCCGTGTGAAGACCTCGTCCATGGCGGCGCAGCCGCCGGAGGCGGGCTCGGCCTGGGGCAGCTGGCCCGTCGACTGGGGGACGGGGGAGGCCGCAGTGCCGGACTGGACGGGGGAGGCCGCAGTGCCGGACTGGACGGCCAGGTCCGGGGAGGAGCACGCGGGAGCGAGGGCGGCGCAGCCGACGGCCAGCGCGGCGCAGAAGCGGGTGGACGCGCGCACGGCCACTACTTCCGCCGTATCCTGCGGATCGCGCGAACGGGCATGCCCACGGTCCTCTTCACGGCGTCCTGCAGGGAGTTCTGGGACTCCACCTGGGCGCGCAGCGCGGAGACCTCCTGCCGCAGCGCGTGCACCTCGTCGTGCAGGGACGCCATCGTGCTCACCATGTCGGCGTGGACCAAGTCGAGCGCGGAGTGGATGCTCCCGTCCGCGCGGCGCAGCTCCGCGCGGGTCCGCCGGTACAGCTCGGCGCTGAGCAGGGCTTGGCCGAGGTCGGGTCTGGCAGGGTCCTGTGAGGCGAGTGCGGAGCGGAGGTAGCGGTCCCGGATGCGCAGGTTGTCCCACGCGTGGGCCTTCGCGTCGGTGACGATGGAGTTGCCCAGGTCCTGGTCCTCGGTGTCGCGGTGGTGCCACTCGGCCAGGGGCGGCCCGTCGATGAAGCCGACGGGGGTGGCCGCCAGGAGGCGCAGGTTGAACTCCCAGTCCGCCTGGGTCGACAAGGTGCCGTCCCAGTGCCCGATGCGGTCGGCCACGCGCCTGCGGATCAGCTGGGAGATGGGCGGGGCGTAGTTCTCTACGAGGGTGTCCACCAGGGACAGCCCGGAGCTGTCGGTGGAGAGGGCCTCCCTTTCGATCTCGGTGCACTCGCCGTCTGCGCGGACGCGTTCGCGCACGATCTCGCAGCGCGTCGTCACGCCCCCCAACTCGGGGTGGGCGTCGAGGTGGGCGACAGTCTCCTCCAAGAACCGCGGGTGCCACGCGTCGTCGTCGTCGTGGACGGCGAAGTACTCCAGCGCGGAGGCGGCCAGCCCTGACTCGAGCGCCGCCTCGCGCCCTTTGGAGGTTTTGTTGGTCACCAGTTCGACGCGGCCGCGCAGCCCGGGATCCTGGGCGTCGACGACAGCCCGGACCTGCTGCTCGTCGCCCGCGTCGTTGACGACGACGACCCGGTAGCCGGTGAAGGTCTGCGCGCCGATGGAGGCGAGGGCGCGGGCGAGCATCTTCGGGCGGTTGCGCGTGCGGAGGACGATTGTGACTCTGTCACTCATGGGTGGGCTCCTGCGTCGGGGAGGGTGCGGGGGAGGGGGCGTCGGAGGCGGGTGAGGGAGCTGCGGCCTCGTCGTCCGCCCCGGTCGCTGGCTCCGGGCGGCCGTTGGCGGGGTTCGCTGCCCCGGCCTCGTCGTCCGCCCCGGTCGTGCCTTCCGCGGCCCCGGTCCCGGAGCCGGGTGAGTCGGCCCCGGTGGTCTGGGCGCCGCCTGCTTGGGAGGGTGAGGGGGCCGCGGGGCTGGTCGCAGCCCCGGTGGCGGATTCCACGGATGCGGGGGAGGGGGCCTCCGAAGGGGCGGCCACGGCGGTGGGCGCCGGGGCGGGCCCGGCGGCCAGCAGGCGCAGCGCGATCACGACGGCTGCGACGTAGGCCGCCGAGGCCAGGGCCCACAGGCCCATCGGCGACAGGGGCATGCCCGCCCACCACCACTCCACCTTGCGGTTGAGGTTCGAGGGGGACACCCACCCCATGAGCCCGTCGTGGAGGAGGCCGTTGGTGTAGCGCCCGATCGTGGTGTGCAGCGCGCTCGCGTTGACGACGCCGGTGGCGGTGACGAAGAGGACCAGCTGGGTGCGCGAGAAGCGCTGCTGCCCGCGCCCGATGGCCAGCCAGAGCAGCAGCCAGACCCCCAGCAGGGGCAGGGCGTAGCGGGAGTGGTAGCCGCCCAGGTTCGGGAAGGTCGGCGGAGTGGCGATGAGGATCGGGATGCCCGCCATGGCGCCGAGCACCACGACGAGGGACGCTGCCTTGCGCCACGTCATGGCCCGCCCGCCGATGAGGACGCCGGCGCCCAGCAGCATGAGCCCCAGGACGACGCAGGCCCCCGGCAGAGGGGTGTCGCGCCACCCGGGCCCCGAGTACAGGCCCGCGAACCCGGCGAAGTACTCCGGCAGGTAGCGGATGTTGATGATGGCGACCGCGAGGCGCTCCGACAGCGACACGGTGGCGCTGGACGAGGCGATGGTGCCGGCCTGGCCGCCGCCCGCCATCAGCCACACGCCGATGGCGCTGAGCACCGACGCGCCCGCGATCTCGACGATCCTGTCGCGGCGCCCGACCGCGATGAGGACCCCCAGGGAGACGACGAACACGTAGAAGGCGGCGTCCCCGCGCGACCCGAAGCACAGGAGGGCCCCGACGAGCGCGATCCCCAGCAGCGCCCAGCGCCGCCGCCCGTCGGAGCGCAGTGCGCCGAAGAGCGCCGACCCGTAGGCGAAGACGCCCGTGATCGCCCACGACGACGGGTTGTTCGAGGCGATGAAGTAGGCGCCCATGGGGATCCACGCCAGGGTGATCGCCAGGAACAGCCCCTGGCGCATCGAGGCGGGGGCGAGCGCGCACACCCCGCCCAGCAGCACCAGCGCGATGAGCACGTTGACCACCCGCATGTGCCACGCGGACGCCTCCACGGAGGCCCCGGCGAAGAGGTGGTGGAACTGGTAGAAGCCGTAGGGATACGCCCCGTCGTTGTACCTGTACGACGGGAACATCATGGAGTCCGAGTAGTCGTTGATGCACGCGTGCGACTTGTCCGGGCTGAACGCCTCGCACTGGGCGTGCGAGGTCGTGACCGGCGCCATCACGTGGACCTCGCCGTCGATCGTGGTGGTCTCGCAGCCCGAGGAGGCAATGGGGCGGGGGCACCATGTGGACACGAGGTGGTAGTCGTCGTCGGGGGCGGAGCCCGGCGAGGAGGCGAAGACCCATCCGAGCCCGGCGATCAGGGCGCTCACGGCGAGCGCGGCGACCAGAAGGGCGCGCGCGGGGCGGGGGGGCGCCCGCGGAACCGGGGGGTGGTCGGACATTGGGACCTCGCAGACTCGTCATGGGCGGGTACGCGACAAATCTACCCTAACGGCCCCTATGGATCGCGCGCGGCCCCGGCCCTGTCGCCCGCTCGGGCGCTGGCGGCGCCCCGGTGGGGCATAATGGGCTCAGCACGCCCCCGGTGCGGGGCCGCGTCCGCAAGCGCTGAAGACCAGAGGGAGTACCCCATGAAGATCGTTGTGACCGGCGGGGCCGGGTTCATCGGAGCCAATTTCGTCCACACCCTGCTGGAGGACCACCCCGGCGTCGACGTCGTCGTCCTCGACAAGTTCACCTACGCGGGCAACCGCGCCTCCCTGGCGGACGTGCCCGCGGACCAGGCGGCCCGCCTGAGGGTCGTCGAGGGGGACATCGCCGACGCGGACCTGGTCGACGGCGTGGTCGCGGGGGCGGACGCGGTCGTCCACTTCGCCGCCGAGTCCCACAACGACAACTCCCTGCTGGACCCCTCTCCGTTCATCCAGACGAACCTGGTCGGCACATTCACCCTGCTGGAGGCCGTGCGCCGCCACAAGGTCCGCTTCCACCACATCTCCA
>ERZ773070.2015-NODE-2015-length-11843-cov-23.378351_pt1 | contig 11843 bp, 14 predicted proteins | sample MGYA00580618_ERZ773070 | MGnify/ENA primary metagenome ERZ773070 (study PRJEB29015, sample SAMEA2738023) | human oral metagenome | biome: human oral; feature: human-associated habitat; material: dental | place: China | collected 2019 ...
ATGCCGGGGAGGTCCTACGAGATGACGGTCTACTCGCCCGGCGGCGGTGTCCCCGGACATGTTGACGGCGCCCCGACCACGGTGTTGCTGCGGGCCCAGGGGATTCCCGCCGAGGAATTGACGGCGGCCTTCCAGGCGCTGCTCTCCGAGGGGGCGCCTGAATGGCGTCCCGACGAGGTCGCCCGGCTGGCCGAGGGACTGGGGTGGCTGCGCGGCGCCGTCGCCCTCCTCCTGGGCGGGCCGCGCAACTTCAAAACATGGAAGTACGATTTCCTGCCGAAGGAGGTGCGCGTACTGCTGGGGCTCACGCCCAAGGAAGCCGAAATGGCGAGGGCATTTCTGCGGGACCAGGACCCTCTCCGCCTGATGAGGATTCTCGCTGCCGGGGCCCGGGACCCCGAAAGGGTGGTGGCCGAAGGACCTGTAGTGGACGCGATCATCGAAGATTTCGGCCTGGGTGAGGATGATGTCCGGTTCCCGGAGGAGATCGTCCTGGCTGCGGAGCAGGAATTCCCCTATGCCGGTGCAAAAAGCTTGGAAGCGCTGCGTTCTTCCGAAGAACTCGAAAAGTCCCTGATCTCGACGTGGCTCTGGCTGGCCACCAGGCTGCGCCGCGACGATCCTCTGCGTGCCTGGCTGGCCGGGCGTCTCGACGACTTCGAGCCCGGATTCGACCCCTCCCCCTATCAAGGGATCCAGGCGGATCTGTGCGCCCCCGGCGACGGCTGGTCGCAGGATCCGCTGGTCACCGCACCCGAGATCGTGGCGGAGGTGGCGGCCAGGTTCGGTCTCCCGGAGGATCCGGCCCGTTACTGGCTGCAGCTCCTGGCTCTCCACAACCCCACCGACAAGAACATCGCCCTCTGGAACGGATGGCGGAAGGCCGAACGGGAAAGGGCCGCCGTTCCTCTGCTGGAGAAGGACCTGATCGTGCGGGCCAGGCGTGCGCGCGCGGGACGTTCCCTGTTCCTGCCCGGCGGCTGGCAGGAGGCGAAAACCCCCCACCTGCCCATGGAGTCGTGGAAGTCCTCGTTCTACGATCTCGAGGCGACACCCAAGGTTCTTCCCCGGCTGTCCGTGGTGGTTCCGTTGGTTCCTTTCGGGCAGCTTTTCACCGACGCGTGGCGACGTTGCACGTCGGGAGATGTCCCCGGCGAATGAGCAGACCTCTCCGTGGCTACCGATAGATAGGGTCGCGGGCTATAGATTGCCCCGCTCCGCTGCTTCTCCTGCCCGATCATCGGCCTTCACACGTACGCTGTTCCGGGCGCGATCACCTGAAGCCCCACGGCCCGGGCCGCCTTGCCGAGCCTGTGGTCGTAGGTGAGAACTGCGGTGGCATCGAGTCGCATTGCCGCTTCGAGGTGCAACACCTCGAGGCCCCGCAGGTATGGCATGGGCAACAGACCCGCGCCGCGGTAAACCGCCCGGTCAAGAGCAGCCAACCCGACTCCGTCGAGAATCCGGGTCACGGCAACCTGATCAATGCCCTCCCAGACAGGCGATGCGCCGCAACTCGGTTTCGAGCAGGTCGCTGGAAACCAGCGCGTCCGCGGTCCGGTCGAGTCACTCAACCGTGGAACAATCCAAATCTCTTGATAAGTTTATCAAGAAACTCATCCATTGATAAACTTATCGTCGTGAGGATTCCGCTCGACTCGCCCTTCAGCCCGGGCTCGGACACGGTTCCCGCAGTGTGGGCCGGCCGCACCAGCCAACTCAGCGATTGGCGGGACGTTCTTCGTCCACGCCGTCTGTCCGGCATTCACGAGCGGGGCCGCACCGTTCTCGGCGAGGCAGGCTCCGGCAAGTCCTCACTCGTGCGCCGAATCGCGCGCGAGGCCTTCGAGGCAGGCGGCTGGGTGACACCGCAACTTCGCATCCCATCGGGTACCGACCCCATCAAAAGAGTCGCCTCCGCGCTCCTGGAGTTGGCATCCATGGCAGGGCTTCCCGCCGCACGGGAGCAGCGCATCGGCGACCTTCTGCGCAGGGTCGAGACGGTCGCCGCGTCGGGCATCTCGCTCTCCGTGCGCGCCCCCGATGGCCCCGAGGCGTACACCGCCCTCACCGATCTTCTGGTCGAGATCGGCCGTTCGGCGCTCCGGCAGCAGGACGTCATGGTGATCCTTCACGTCGACGAGGTGCAGAACATCGCCGATGAGCACACCCGATCGCAGCTGCTCGTCGCCCTCGGCGACGCACTGACCCACGAGGAACCCGCCACGGCTCCGGGCGGGGTACGGATGGACAGGGCGCTACCCATCGCGGTGTACCTCACGGGCCTACCCGAGTTCGCGGACATGGCCGGGGCGAGGACAGGTGCCACTTTCGCGCGCCGGTTCCAGACCACGTTTCTTGGCGCCATCGACGACGAGGCGCTCATGACCGCACTCCAACCCTTCGTCACCGAAGGCTGGCCGGTAGCCAACAATGCCGGCGGCACCGACAGGGTGTTCATGGAACCGAAAGCCCAACGCGCCATCGTCGATCTGGCCCGCGGAGAGCCCTTCCTGTTCCAACTGGCGGGAGAACGCGCCTGGTACGCGGGAACGGACAACCTCATCACCCCCGACCACGTCAGAACCGGCTGGACGACCGCCGCGCCCGAGGCGGAGGCGCACGTACAACGCATCCTCGACCGACTCCCGGCCCGCGAACGCGAGTTCATCGAGGCAATGGCCGAGCTCGCACCGGAGGAACGCTCCCTGACGAACATCGCACGGAAGATGGGCCACGTGAAGGCAACCGATGCAGGCCCCACCGCACAACGCCTGGACCTCAATCGTCGGATCATCCAACGCGGCAGGCCCTACCACTTCCAGCACCGCGCTGTGGAGGCGTACCTCACCTCAAACTGGCCCCGGTGAGAGTCGCTTACGCTTTCGATAAACTTCCTGATTCACGCACACGCAGGTGAATTCATTTGGCGAGAAGGGGTCTCCCTATAAGCAGATCGCTAGGGACGCTTTGGATTACGTCCCACAAGGCGAATGATCGCTTTAAAAGGCCCCCCGGTTTTCTTCGACCCCAAATAATTTCCGCCATGGTCATACTTGTCCCAAAGCTTAGAGATCGGATTGAACTTCTGAAATCGTCCACGAATCAATCCGCGACGATGACCCCGCCCAGTATTCTTCGCCACTGCCGCTCTTGACTCCTTTCATATTTGCCGGCACACAACCACGCGAGCCGACCATGCAGAATGACATTATCATTCATTTCTCAGTTAGTCAAAACTTGACGAACCTATCCGCTATCAGATGATCTTTCCCTCTGCCCTGAACTACCCTGAGGAATGCGAGTCGCTCTCAGCGGAAAGATTTGGCAGCGCTACGGATCCTGGAGAACCTGCCGGGTACGCCCGTCCTTACGATCACAACGGCTTCAAGAATCCATGGCATCTCGCGCACGGCCGCGTCCCGGGGCCTGGAGACCCTGCGGGCCGCCGGTATCCTGACGACCGAATCGGTGGGCAGAGGTCGACGGGCCTACATGGCGCGCAGCGTCCTGGATGCGATCATCTGGGCGGAACGCCACTTGGCGAGCGCACACTTCGATACCCGCGTCTCCCCGCCAACGCGCCCCGTCCCCGAACCAGTTCCCGCGCCCGGGATACCGGAAAAATCCCGGTTGTGCAGCACTCAACTCCAAAAAAGCCTATTTCAGGGCCAAAACCAGCGTTGAGTGCTGCACAACCGGGGGCCTCCCTCAACCAAGCACGGTTTCCGCGACACTGCCCACAGCTACCACCCCTTTAGTCCTACTCATCCATGTCGGTGTAGTCGCTTTGTTCACCATCGGAAGCACCGACAGCCAGCATCGCGCACGTCCCCGCCGAGCTCCGAGAACTGATGTTTGATCCCGTGTCCAGCCATGACCTCTCAAATCCCTGTGCCGGGCAGATTGGCCGCATCGCTTGGTTGCGTCGATTCCGTTAGTCATTGACGGCGTGCTCGAGACACACGTCATCACCTCTCCCGGCGATGCGGTGGAAGCGGCTGACCAGGACCCGCTCGGATCAGCGGGTCACAGCTGCTTGAAGTACCGGGCGACGGGCCAGCGCTCGTAGCCCATCGCCTCGTAGGTGGCGCGCGCCGGGGCATGGCCCACGTCTCCGCCGGTCTCGACCATGACCATCCGCATCCCGACCCGCCGGGCGCGCTCATGCGCGTGCTCCATCAGCGCTCGCCCAATGCCTTCGCGCTGATGCACGGGATCGACACACAGGATGTACACCTCGCCCATGGAGTCCTCGGGGTGAATTCGGGTGCAGACCCACCCTGCGATCTCGTCGTCAATGAGCGCGACGTCGCAGTTTCCCGCTTCTTCATCGAGGACCAGGGCGAGGTCTGCCCTCTGACGAACATCCCACCCATCCGGGTAGAAGTTGTCATACACGAAACGTGGCACGAAACCGCGGTCGAGGTCATCGCGCATCGCCTCGAAAACCGCGTCCCACGCGCGAATCGACAGGTCGAGAAGCCGTTCACGCATCGCGGTCTCGTAGGGCACGACTCTCACGTCGGAAGCAGTCACAGGTCAGAGCCTACTGTTGCTCGGGTCCATCCATCGGACAACGATCATGCGACAGATCCCAGAGGCTGAATCTTGTCCAGTTCATCACCCAGTGCATCCTTCCCGATTTCGAGATCGTAGTGCGATTGCAAGTTGACCCAGAATTGTGGATTCATCCCAAAGAAGCGACCCAGCCGCAATGCCGTGTCAGCCGTGATCCGACGCGTGCCGTGCACAATCTCGTTGATTCGGCGGGGCGGCACACCAATGGAGATCGCGAGCCGATGCTGACTAATGCCCATCGGATTCAGGAACTCCTTCGCGGAGATTTCTCCTGGATGAACAGGAGCCATTTTGTTGTCCATTCCGGGCCTCCTGATGGCAGTCCACGATCTCAACTTCACTCGGGTCCGCCGGGGTTCACACGGAACACACCACAGACCCGTCGCGTCACCAAACGTCCCAGGAGTACGGGCAGCGGCAGCGCGAATGACAGAATCATCTCCACCATTCAGGCCTTGCAGGGTCTACACTGAAGGGTATGTGGGAGGTAGACGTCACGTTGATCGCCGACTGGCTCAGGTCACTGGACCAAACCTCCTACGAACAGGTCATCGCTGCGCTGGAGATGCTTCGCGATCGTGGTCCTTCACTCGGGCGTCCTCTCGTTGACACCATCACCGCTTCACGGCATCGCAACATGAAGGAGCTTCGCCCCGGCTCGGTAGGACGATCCGAGGTTCGCATCCTGTTCGCCTTTGACCCCAAGCGCATGGCGATCTTGCTGATCGCGGGCGACAAGGCTGGCAGCTGGACTCGGTGGTACAAGAGGAACGTCCCACTGGCCGACGATCTGTTCGACAAACATATCCGCGCATTGAGGAAGAGGCCAGAAAAGTGATGACGATTGACGATATTCTCGCCGAACGCTCCGTGGACCGCAGCCAAGTCGAGGCACACAAAACCCGGATGCTCGCAGAGATTCGTGCCTATCGACTTCGAGAGCTCCGCGAAAACGCCGGATTGACGCAGGCGCAGTTGGCCGAACGCATTGGCGTCGGGCAACGTCAAATCTCCAAGATCGAGCACGGCGACCTCGACACCGCGAAGATCGGAACGATCCGCCGCTACCTCGAGGCCATCGGCGGCAGCCTCTCGCTCGAGTACGTCGCAGGAGACATCAAAGTCGTGATCAATTGAGAATTTGGAAGCATCTCCGTGTTGAGCCGAAGCACCTCAGCACAAACAGCGACCCCAACGGTTTGCTCACAGCACTGACACGCTGCCAGTGCAATAAAGTTTCAGTGGAATACACTGAGACTTATTCATGAAGGCTTATTCACAGACGGCGCGCCAGCCAGGAAAACCCCTAGTCAGCGCATACTTGGGAAGGGCCGTGAATAAGCCTCAGGGTCTACCTCAATCACTGCGGGATCTTGTCCCGACGGTGCCTGGAAATCCTCTGACGCCTCCTCGGCACCGGTCAGCGCACCGGATGCCGGCTCGCCCATGTCATGTGTCTCAGATGCCTCACACATTGAACCGGAACTCCAAACGTTGTATATCAGGCATTACGCAGATACTGCTGAAATCAGGACTATTAGCTACTTATGGTAGGCTTTTTCTACAGCATGAGTCCTACAGGAGGCACAGAGCATGGCCAAAAAACCATCCATCTCAGTCCCGAACTCACGCTGGGGTATGCGAATCATCCAACCCCCGGAAAACAAACCAAGAGCTTGGCAGATTGCTTGGACAGACCCTGTAACAGGCAAACCCCGAAGAACTTCAGCTACCAGTCTGGAAGCAGCTCAGCTCAAAGCAGCGCGGCTCATGGGCGATTTCGTGCCAGAGGCTGGACCCCTACGGGATGAGCAGCCACCAACCTTCGGGGAAGTCTTTGAAGCATGGATTGACGCGAACCAGTATCGATGGAGCATGCGTACTGTCGTCAATTATAGATACTGCGCAAAACGATTTCTACGTAGTCTCGGTCAGAAACTCATTACGGCAGTCACGCCAAAAGACCTAGCAGCCATCGACATCTCTGGCCTTTCCGTCAATCAGCAACAGAAAACCCGAACCCTTATACGCGGCATCTTTACCCACGCCACCATGTGGATAAAACGCGACGTGGAAATCTACGCAAAGGCCGTTCGAATCACCGGCACCAAAGACGCTCAGCCAGACATGGAAGTCTCCCGAGGTGATATCGCGCCAGCCTATCTAGTGGGAGGTCTCATCTTATGCGCCTATTCCACCTTGCAACCTTGCCCAATCGAGCAATTTGAGCCAGCGAAGAGCATCATCAAGGGCCAGCAGGATTTCCCCGATGATGTTTCCCCATGGTCCTTCTACGCAGGTTTGCCCGAATCAATAGCACTGAAGCATGCAAGAGGAATCCCCGACCACTATGCACCAGGGACGAAACTGAGACGTGCACAAGAGGAACGCGAAGAGATTGCCGGACTCTGGAGACGGACAGGACTCATCATGGCACTCGGAGCCGGCGGCGCATTGCGAATTGGCGAAATCATGGCGCTGAGAGTGAGACATTTCCTACCCACGGAAGCTGATGTACGTCGCGAGGTCGCTCTGCACTTTGGAACACCTTGGCAGAACACACTAAGAAACTATCGAGGACGAGTACATATATGGGAGCAAGCCTCTCAACTCTCCAGTGGCAAAATCTGGCTCTCAAAACCTAAAGGCAAGCAAGGCAGACGAACCATGTGGCTTCCAGCTTTCCTAGCAAATTGGTTCCCTGGACGGCAGCTTACAACCTCCGAAGCTCTAGCTAGCTTCTCCCCTCATTTTGAACATCATATACCTGGTGTTACTCAGTGGAACGCAGACGAAGAGGATTCCCTGATGATGTGGGCAAACGGCTATACACCTCTTGGTTATCTGCTCTGGCAACGCCTGGAAGAACTTTGGGCGTCCGAGGTCATCCAAAGCATCTCGTCTAAGAAAAAGCGCATCGAGACATATCAGCGTCTACTACTCTTTCCCACCAGGAATCAGGCGAAACTTGACCGAGATGGCCTGCCAAATGTGTTGTTCGAAGCAGGAGGTTGGAAAGCCGATGCCACCATTGTTCCAGGGACAGGAACTTACCAATTAATTCCCAATTTTACCCTAAGATGGGCTAACCCTCTATATGACTACGTCGGAGAAACCCTAGGTTTATATCCGGCTCATCGGATAAATCGGCCAGGTCGTAAAGGATGGACCCATCATTCACTGAGGCACTACGCAATCACTACTATGATTACCCAAGGTATTCCATTGCCTCAAATTGCAAAACTGGTAGGCCATGCTGATGCAGGATTCACGCTCAAACGCTATGGCCATGCCGTGGAAGAAGATTTGAAGTTCCAGGGACTCACACTCTAACACCTCGTCAACACCTGCAGAAAGGCCCTCATAGCCGGGCCAAGCCTATCCCCTTCGGGGAGAACGGCCCTTTCGGCCTCTAACCTTACGGCATCGGATGAACCCCATCAGCAGCCATTGTATCTATAAAATCCTGAATTTCTGGGGAAACAGGAGCTTTCATCTCCTCAATGGAAACAAAACGACGCAGCAGAGCAGCCCAAGCAGCTGGCTTCTCAACCTGCACCTCTGGATACAGCTTCCAGAGTGGCACATTAGAGACTACATAAACTTTGGTAAACCTGGCCCACTGATTAGCATAGCGCGCAGGAAGTTCCAAAGGATAACGGTCCAGAATGTTCAGCATCAAGTTGAAATCCAGATGGCCATGAAATTCATCTAATACCAGAACATTTTCACCTCTATACGCATCAAATGCATTTCTATAATCAGTGACTCTGAACATCTCGCTGGCGTGCTTCTCCCAGATGCCTCGCGTCTTTCCTACACCTGTATCACCCCAGATATACCGCGCCTCGACCTCCCTTAACTCGGTTTTCGCCTTAGCAGTATCTATTTCCCTGCAATATTCACTGAGCCACTTGATATAGCGTGCCGCCCGAATTTCTTTCCTTAAGATGTCTGAATAACTCATTCCACTATCCGCCATGGCCTTCAGCTCTTCCAAATCGCGACGCTTTCCGCGATTATCCTCCAATTCCATTTTCTTTCCTGCAATCCTAATACCCTGGAATGTATCCTTCTTGCTGCAATATGCATGAGCCTGCTTTTTCGTCCCACGGCGCCGAAAAAATTTTCCGCCCTTCGGGAAAAGATTCTTAAGGGTTTCAAAACGAATAGGCGCTTTCGGGGACTCGACGTAGATTTGCCAATGTAGGTAGCCATCGGGATTCTTTTCAGTAGAATCCTCTCCTCTCTCCAATTGACCGACAAACGGCCATGGAGCCAGCTTCTTTTCGACTTGTTCCTTGCTCCACATTTCAGCCTTCAGAGTGAGAATCCAACCACGCGTCTGACCTTCCAAGTCGCCCTCCAGGTCGTTATAATTCACCATTTTAATCTCCTTCGCTACAAAAGTGGACGATTTCCCATCCACCCGAAAACATACGGTAGATTCTTGCTTAATTCCGAATCTCTTATTTTCTCGCTACAAGTACTACATTGACATTTGTAGCAGAAAACTTGCGGTTCTACCTATCGAATTTGCCGAATTTACCTTCGCTACATAAGTGGAGGGGTAACACTAAGCCCTCCACGGGCGTCCTCGCTCCGCTCGGAAGCCCAAATGATGGGTGAGCCAGAACCATGACCTCCAGGCTTCCAGGGCTTCGCCCTTCTATCCTGTTCATCAGGGATTCTCAGCTCACCCATCGTTCAATCATCAATACCAGAAATGGGTCCAAAACGCCTGCGAATGAAACTCACCACATCACTACGCTGCACCCTAAGTTGTCGGCCGGTCAGCCGAAACACATCTATCTCATCTTCTTTGAGTAGCTTGCGAACCGTTGCAGGAGCGAAGCCAATCATCTCCGCAATTTCCTCTGGTGAAAACCACTCCTTATTTGGAATCATCATAGCCATTATCAATCACCCCTAAGAAGTTCGCGTTGTTGCTTTTCTGTCATATAGGCGAACCTCACCATTTCACGAGCACCTGTATCAGTCACAAGGACTGCACCACCTGGCCTGCTCCGAGGGATAGCTGTAGCCCGAGCCGCTGCTGGGTCTTCTGGAGCAGAACCCAAAACTGCCCTTTCACTCTCGGCAGTTTCCAACCTGAATGCCACTTTCAATCCGCTGTTGTCACGGATGCTCGATGGAATTGCATCAGTAGTGGTCTTTTGTGTAATAAGGATAACGAAGCAGCCCGCAGAACGGCCGCGTTTTACTATGGTAGTAATCAGTGTAGTCATCTCTTGCGCCCTCGCTTTCGCCTCTTTGGAACCATCACTTGGCATGAAAATCTCCTGGCATTCATCGATGACCAACAACTTGAACTTCAGTCCAGCCTTCTCCCTTTCGCTAGCCGTGGCATTCCAGAAATTGCTTTGACCCAAGAGAGATTGCTGCGTCTGGAATCTTTGCCCCATCTCATCTTTCAAATTTCGGAGCATCAGCAGAGCAGTATCGAAATCATCTGACTCAGCCAAAGATATGTACCGTCGCGCGACCGGAGCATAACTCGTCCAATCAGTACCGCCTTTTCCGTCGATGATGCTCAGCTCCACATTATCGTTCAGCGCCATAGGCAGCAGGAAGCTGGATATTCCTGCAGTTTTTCCAGAGCCAGGCATGCCAGCCACGACCATTGCAGCATTATCAGCGAACTCCAGAGCAAATAAGGAGCCATCCACATTCCTAGCGCATTCCACGCTCATCTTTTCTACATTCAACTCAGCCGGTTCATCAATGAGGAATGGTTCATCCAATGCATCGATTTGCAGCCAATCAATCTGACAAGCTCCTTGGCCTAGAGTCTTGGTGAGCACTCTTTTCGCATCAAAGAGGTCCCCGTATTCCTGAGCAGTCTGCACCCACTTCTCGTAACTGACTTGCTTCATAGCCTCATGCACCGTGAGACGCATCCTGTCTTTCATCTGCTCCAGACTTACTGGATACCATTCTCCATCATCAGCACTAACTAACCCTACATGCCGAAGCCAAATGTTTCCCCGTTTAGCTGCCTTTTTCTGTCTCAAACCTCCTAAAAGGCGCACTGCATCGCCCATAATAGGTGCCCATGTCCAGAGATTTCGAAACCAGAAACCTGCTACGATGAGACCGATTCCTAAAAAGCCTCCAAGAAACCCTAGATTGACTCCTACAGTATTAGCAAGCACCATCACGACAACCAGCCAGCCCAGAGTAGTTCTGAGCCGCCAAATAACCATACAGATACTCTTCACAACCCACCAAACTGCCAGGACAGCCAGCGTCGATAATGGTCTTTTAGCAGCAGTACTATACATTGCTGCACGCCCTGCCGATATTTTTCTCATAGTATTTTTTCCTTTACTAGACATTGGGGGCCGGTTCCAAGTGAGGTTCCGGCCACCAATCGTTAGCTAATCAGTTCTCACCCTTTGGCATATTGCTGCGGCGATTCACGGGTTCCAATTTTTCAGCAATAATGGATTCTCCACTCTTGTTGCCCATACTCCATGAATTCACCCAAACGCGGCCAGCCAAACGGTATTTGGCATCCTCTTCCAGAGCGACCGGTTCCAAGATGGATACAGCAGCATTTTGATAAGTTCGGGCAGTTTTACCCTCTGGCGTGAGTTCCACAACGGAAAGAGCAGCTCCCTTCACCTTCAATTGTGCTCGCCCTGAACCATCAGGCGCAGTCTTGACTTCCTGCTCGAAAGCTTTAGGTTCCCATTCTTCGACCCCAACATCTCTGGTAGCTTTCACTACAATATTTAGAGCCTCTGTTTTTGCTTCTAACTGCATAATTTTTCTCCTTGTTATTGGCTCAACCCTTTGCTGAACCTACTTCTAATATCAGAATTGCCAGAATTTGCCACAAATCCCAAATACGGCCGATTCATCTATCTTTTTCTTACCAATACGGCATCGAGATATGACGATTCCAACGTCATACTTTGGGATGATTTATTTTCTCCTAATGTCATACCTAGGTATGACTCATCAGGGTAAGCAAAGCACCCTGTCACATCCAGGGGCTTACTGGACCGGGGGTTCCTACAGACTCCTACAGAACTCCTACCAAAAAGATGTTCCTACGGGATGAGTAGGAGTCTCAAACTTCTCTGGCTAGCGGTTTTATACATTGAACCGGAACTCCACGACATCGCCGTCCTGCATGACGTAGTCCTTGCCCTCCAGGCGCATCTTGCCGGCCGCCTTCGCCGCTGCTTCGGAGCCTGCCGCCACGAGGTCGTCGAAGCTGACGACCTGGGCCT
>ERZ773070.2017-NODE-2017-length-11841-cov-4.939759_pt1 | contig 11841 bp, 8 predicted proteins | sample MGYA00580618_ERZ773070 | MGnify/ENA primary metagenome ERZ773070 (study PRJEB29015, sample SAMEA2738023) | human oral metagenome | biome: human oral; feature: human-associated habitat; material: dental | place: China | collected 2019 ...
TCTACTTTATAGATAAAAATTAAATATTTTTAGTTTTTTGATGAAGATTAATCACCTACCTCAACTGTAATAAATGATCCTACACAATATCTCCACACATTCGTACTATCATTTATCACATAGCACTTATCAATATCTTACGCAGCAGCATTTGACAATTCAAACTCATTGTGCTAGAACATGTTACAAAATAAAGCCAAGAAAGTGTGTTAAGAGATGGAATTTTATCGTACAAACGGAGAAAGGATACATTATGAGATTATCGGGACAGGCTTTCCTGTCGTATTTCTCCATGGCAATAACTTAGAAAGCGGATATTTTAAAAAACAAAGGGTACTTAGCAAGTACTTCAAACTTATTTTTGTGGACAGCTTAGGACAGGGGCAGTCGGGAAATATATTCGGAAAGATAAGTTTTTCCTATCTGGCGGACAGTCTGGAAGAACTACTCTCATACCTTACTGTAAAGAAATGTCTCTTGGTAGGACATAGTGACGGAGCTAATCTTGCCATAGAATATGCTGCACTTCATCAAAGCAGAGTTGCCGGCATCTTGGCAAATAGCGGTAATATCGCATTTGACGGTGTTAAGTTCCTCCCAAGATATTCAACTTATCTCGAAGAGAGCCTTTATAGGGTTTTGGGTATATTTTCTCCTTTTTTTAATAGAAAAGCAAAGGTCTCTGCACTTTTATATGAGGATCTTGATATTCCAAAGGAAGTATTTGCCAAGTCAGACTATCCGGTCGTAGTTTTGGCAGGTGCACATGATATGATCAAACGAAGGCACAGCATTGAGATTGCAAAACTTTTCCCAAAAGGAAAATTTATAGAAATAAAAAATCAAGGGCACAACATTCCCCAAAAAGACAGTATTTGCTTTAACAAAATCATTTCCGGATTGGTAAAATATATACAAAATTTCAAACAATACATTCCCGACAATATAAGGAGGTAAGAAATGCAAAACATCATCTCTTTTTTTAAAAAATGGCAAAATCTTCTAAAAGGTATTTTATTTATGAGTATACTTATACTGGTAATTGTAGAGCTTTCTCGCATGGGTAAGACCATTTCTTTTGCTACCATTAAAAGTATACTAAGCACTTTGTCCGTACTTAAGATTTTTAGTCTTCTTTTCTTCGGCATACTTGCGGTGTCTCCGATGATACTGTATGACTATATACTTAGCAAAGAACTTGGTAAAAAGCTTTCTATAGCTAAACTTATAGAGAACAGTTGGACCATCAACAGCTTAAATAATCTTATAGGATTTGCCGGAATTGTAGATGTAGGGCTTCGCTACAGCTATTTTTCAGAAGAGGAAAATGAAGGCAAGACCATGCAGGGTATATCAAAGGTAATGCCTTACTTTATGTCCGGGATGTCCCTTTTGTCCTTTATTTCACTTTTTCTTTTGTTTTTTTATCCTGAAAATGATTCATTAAAGACATATAGCTTTGTACTTGTAATTGCTACATTCATACTTCCTGTTTTATTATTTCTTTCTACCAGAAAGGGGCTTAACTATTTCGGAAACTTAAGCTATAAGAAAATCATAGCTTTAATAGGTACTTCAGTTTTGGATTGGAGCTTTGTATCGGGCTTTTTCTTTTATGTGGGACGAGTTCTGGGGTATAATGTTTCCCTTGCAAATATACTTCCGCTATTTTGCATTTCTATTTGTATAGGTATCGTATCCATGATACCGGGAAGTCTCGGAAGCTTTGATCTGATAATGATAGGCGGACTTTTGCACCTGTCAATAAACAATAACGAGGCGGCAAGTTGGCTTTTACTTTTCCGTATTTTTTATTATATCATTCCTTTTTTCATCGGACTGTTTCTTTTCATAAAGAGTATGGGAAGTCAAATAAATAACAAATTTTTAGGTATACCGAAAAAACTCATTAACCTGATAGGACAAGGGGTAATTCACTTTATGGCAAATTTTTTCGGTTTTTTTCTGATGGCAAGTGCAATAATGCCTGATGAAATTCATAGTATACCGATTATCGGAAAAATGGATCCTATTCGTGGTCAGCTGCTTTTTCAGTTTCCAAGCTTTCTGCTCGGCAGCCTTTTTTTCCTACTTGGAAGACTGTTAAAAAGACGCTCTGCCTTTTCAAAGACTTTTTGCATCGTTTTATGTATGATAAGCCTTATATATATTAACCTTGGAGACTATTCTATCTTTAGTTCTCTTTATATACTGATCTTTATGACATTAGTGTATGCACAAAGAAAAGGCTTAAACAGAAAAGCATTTTTTTATCCGCTTGAAGACAGAGCAAAAGACATCGGATATATAGTTGCAAGTTTGCTGATTACTGTTTTTCTTTTGTATATATCAAGAGGAAGTAACGGAAGCAACAGTTTGGGTTTTCTTTTATTTCATCATAATAGAATTTTATTAAAAGGCTCATTAAGAACTTTCTTCTTTTCAGGATTTTTGAGTCGCTTTTTACATCTTTTTGCATACTTTTTAATCATCGTATTTTTTTATATTGTAGTGGAGTCTATAGCAAAGGATAGACACTTTTCGTTTGGAGAAAGGTTTGAAAAATCCCGTTTTCAAACTTTTTTACAAAGCTTTAATAATACTAACTTGGATGCTTCCCTTGCATTTTTGGGCGATAAACTTCTCTACTACTACAGAGAAGATGATAAGGATCTGACAGCTTTCCAGTTTGCCTTGGAAGACGGCAAGGCTGTGGTTATGGGAGATCCTATCGGAAAAAGTGAGTATTTTGATAATGCTGTCTCTGCATTTATTAAAGAAGCTGAGGAAAAAAATCTTACACCGCTTTTTTATGAGATCGGTAAGGAGATGACTTTACTTCTTCATAACTACGGATATGAATTTATGAAGTTCGGAGAAACTGCAAAGGTCGATCTTAGTGAATTCGATCTGATTGGAAAAAGCGGCAAAAAGTTTCGTGCCATTATAAATCGTGGGGAAAACAGCGGATATTCCTTTAAAGTAGAGTTTCCGCCTTTTTCAAATGATTTTTTGGATGAATTAAAAAATATTTCTGATGGCTGGCTTTCGGGCAGGCAGGAAAAGGGCTTTTCTTTAGGATATTTTGACAGAGATTATCTTTCGCTTGCACCTATTGCCTGTGTCTTGGACGAAGACGGACATATTTTGGCATTTGCCAACTTTTTAGTATGCAATACCGACCTTGAAGCAAGTATAGACTTAATGCGTTATGACCCCAAAACTGAAAGAGGCGGTATTATGGACTATCTTTTCGTTCAGATTTTCCTATATCTTAAGGATAATAATGTTAATTACTTTGACCTTGGTATGGCTCCTCTTTCCAATGTCGGACAGTATGAGCACAGTTTCTTTCAAGAGAAACTTGCCTTCTTAGTCTATAGCTTTACAAATCGCTTTTACTCCTTTGGAGGGCTTAGAAAATATAAGGAAAAGTTCGCACCGTTCTGGGAGCCCAGATACCTTTCCTACCCGAAAGACAGTGCGCTTCTTTTTAATTTGCTTTCTATTTATAGGATAGATAACAGGCAGGTGAAGAAGGGGTGAAAAATTCTTGGATGGTTTTATAATTAAAACCATCCAAAAACTCTACATTGATCTATATAGGCACATTGATGTGGATATCTCAGCTACCTGAATTGCAACTTTTTTACAAATCGCTCATGCTGTCTGTTCTAATATAAAATGTTCCTCTACCCGAACCCTTTCGAATAATAATCCCTTCTTCTGTAAGCTTTTTTAATGCTGCCAAGGTTGAAGATCTTCCTATACTTGGACAGTTTTGCACAACATCCGCTCCTGTAAACTTCCCTACTTTTTTCTCTACATAATTTTTCACAATATCATAGGCACTACTACTTTCTTTTATGAGTCCGACTCTTTCTTCAAACTCAGTGTAACAAGACAAAATTACCTGCAACATATACTTTATAAAAGGAGTAGCATCGTTTTTTTCTTCATGCCATCCCATATCGGCTTTTTCCAGTGTATCATAATATATGTCCTTTGTTTTCTCTATTTGTTTTTCTACACTGATATATTTTCCTACATTATATCCGCTCTTATACAAAAGAAGAAGTGTGAGCAATCTGCTCATCCTGCCGTTTCCATCATTAAATGGGTGTATACATAAAAAATCACATATAAATATGGGAATCAGTATAAGCGAATCTATTTTTTCATTTGAAATAGCCTGTTCATAAGCATTACACAGTCTCTCCACTGCTTCAGGTGTATCATATGGTGCAATAGGAGTAAACCTTGTTACTACAGTTCCATCCACTCTTGTTTCGTTAATGTAATTTTGAGCGCTTTTAAAATATCCTCCATAAGACAATCCTGCTCGTTTTAAAAGATCTCTATGAAGTTGTAGAATATAGGATGGTTTGATAGGTATATACTCGTTACTTTCATGTATTGTATTTAAAACATCTCTATATCCCATAATTTCATTTTCATTACGATTATGAGGTGTTGTTTTTTCTTCAAATAATTGCTTCATTCTGGTACTTGTTGTTACTATACCTTCAATCTTATTTGAACTTTCTGTACTCTGTATTTTGGCAATCTCAGTAAGTCTATACAACTCTACCGGCTTTTGTCTTATAAATAATTCCTGCCTTCCCTTACATTCGTGTATCCTTGCAACAAGGTTTAATATCTCATTATCCCATACTTTATTAAGGAGTACACTGTAATCAAATGTTCTCATAATAAACTCCTTTCATCCAAAAACCTGTACTTTCATCCAATTTTACTATGTTTTGGACGGAAATGTAATCTATTGGATGAAATTTTTTTACTGCAAGTTATATTAATCAATATACAAAGCAATCTTACTTTTAATAAAATAATGAGGCTGTGCATTTTAAGATTTTTGCACAAGTTGTATGATTGCATTATACCAAAATGCCACTACATCTTCTGCTTGATCCCTATTTTGCAACAGCCCCATTAAAAAGTTATTTATTTTTCTAACGCCTGCTCAACATCAGCTATAAGGTCATGAATATCTTCTATACCCACAGACATTCTGATAAGATCCGCAGATACTCCTGCTGCTATAAGCTCTTCATCATTCATCTGTCTATGTGTGGTAGATGCCGGATGAAGTACACAGGTTCTTGCATCAGCCACATGAGTAACGATTGCAGCCAGTCTTAAAGCATCCATAAATTTAACCGCTGCTTCCCTGCCTCCTACTATACCGAATGATATAACTCCGCAAGAACCCTTCGGTAGGTATTTTTTTGCCATTTCGTGCTGACTGTCATTTTCAAGCCCTGAGAAAGAAACCCATGATACCTTAGGATGCTTTTGCAAATACTTGGCAAGAGCCAAGGCATTTTCATAATGTCTTTCCATTCTTAAATGCAGTGTTTCGAGCCCAAACCCAAGGTAGAAAGAATTCTGCGGTGAAGGTATGGAACCAAGATCACGCATTAAATTAGTTGTCATCCTTGTAATATACGCAGCCTTACTGAAGCTTTTTGTATACACTGTTCCATGGTAGGTTTCATCCGGAGTTGTAAGCCCTGGGAATTTATCGCTGTATTTTTCCCAATCAAAATTACCTGAGTCCACGACTGCGCCGCCAACTGCATTTGCAGAGCCGTTCATGTATTTTGTAGTCGAGTGTGTAACAATATCCGCACCCCATTCAAAAGGTCTGCAAAAGATAGGTGTAGGGAAGGTATTGTCAACGATTAGCGGTACTCCATGCTTATGTGCTACATTTGCAAATTTCTCTATATCAAAAATCCTAAGTGAAGGATTGGATAAGGTCTCACCAAAAACCAGCTTGGTATTAGGCTTGAACTTTGTTTCCAGTTCCTCATCTGAAATATCAGGATCGACAAAAGTAGCTTCTATGCCCATAGTCTTCATAGTTTTAGCTATCAGGTTGTAGGTACCTCCGTAGATAGCGGAAGATGCGATAACATGGTCTCCTGCATTGGCAATATTTAATATAGCATAAAAATTAGCTGCCTGTCCTGATGAGGTTAGTATAGCCGCCACACCGCCTTCAAGCTGACATATTTTATTGGCTACGGCATCATTTGTAGGATTGGCAAGCCTGGTATAGAAATACCCCGCTTCTTTTAAGTCAAACAGATCACCCATTTGCTGAGATGACTCATACTTAAAAGTTGTAGACTGTACTATAGGAACTACTCTTGCTTCCCCGTTTTTAGGTTCATAACCACCTTGAACACAGATGGTGTTAATATTATAATTTGACATTTATAAAACTCCTTTTTCTAAGTCTAATTAACTCAAACTTCCCACACCCCAAATGGGGTTAGAACATTGAAAATTCAATATTTCAGCTAACAAAATAATGATTTATGCTGTTTTAGGTTTGTGATGTAATGCATTTTGCAGATATTTTGGCAGCCTTGATTCAAAATCAAGCATAAAAACAGATATTTGATCGTTACTTAACCTAAGTATATCACAAAGACTTGCCATCAATGCAGTCATTAATATAGCAAGTGAGCGATAAAAAGTGATATCTGCCATTTCATCCACAAGAAAAAAGAATAACTCACCAAGAGTCCGATAGTCTTCATTTTGTCTTTGCTCAACTGAAAGTAGCATATACCTAAGAAAAACAATTGCAGTATGTGCAGTCAGTGCATCATAAGATAAGCTGTGGCACTCACCTATAAGATTAAGCATTGATTTACAGGTTTTGAAAAATACTTCTATTTGCCATCTTTTTCCGTAAATACGAATGATCTCTTCTTCACACAAACTTGTGTCAGTGCATATAAAGGCAAGCCAATCCTTACGATTAGCTTTATTCCTTATACAAACAATTTTAGCTGCTATAGGTTCTTCTTTTCCTACTTTTACATCAACTGAAAGTAGATATTTAGATCTACCTCTACGCTTTTTGTTTTGTGAATAAATCTCCTTTATGTTAAGTTGTTTTCCACAATATTCATACTTGATGCGTGAACTTTTCTTGATCATTGCAATGGCATCTATTCCTCTTGACTTGATATCAGTTATCTGAGCGGGAGTGGCAAACCAAGAGTCAAACAGGACATAGTCGGCAGATAATCCGGCTTTAGTTGCATTATCAAGAAGAGTAAGCATTGCCTTCGGTGCTTTTGTTTGAGCAAGTTCTCTACGCTTTCCTGCAATCGTTCTTTTGTCAAATGATCTTTTGGGACCGATAATATTTGATTCCTTAGAAGAAGCTAAAAGGCAACTGTTAACAGGGATAAGAGAATTGCCGTCACTCCAACATAAAGTAAGCATACGATAACCCTTTTGATAACTCATGCTTACATGGTCAAAAACTCTTGAACTGAGTTCGGTCTTTTTACAGCCTGTTCGGTTAAAAAGACTGTCATCTATTATGAATACATTTTTTCGATCAGGTGATGTCAGCTTACTGATATCGTTATTGACTATATTTGCAGCAACTAGGGAAGTGAGACGAAGCCAATTAGTTTTTACAGAGTTCATGAAACGATAAAAAGCATTCTTGGAAAAGTTTTCGGTAAAAGTTCCTGTTTGTTGTTGCATATACATGCTCTTACCTACAAAGATGTTGCTAAACTTGTATCTCAAAAGTGAGATTGCCGGAACACCTTTTTCCTTTGTGCCGTTACATTTTTTCAAAAGTTTACCTAATTGGTATTTTGTAAAAAACTTTTTTATATGATCAATTAAGGCTACCTCATCAGTACTGTTTTGTGTTATAATAGACATGGCATAAATCTCCTTTGTTAGAATTTTTCTGATAACTACATTATAGCAAAGATTTAGGTTTATGCCTTTTTTTATTGGCTGAAATATTGAATTTTCAATGTGCGTTACACCTTAAAGGTGTGAGAAGTTTGAGTTAAATATCAATGATACATTACACTAGCTTTAACATTATCTGAAATATTATCATAGTATATATTTCCTATAGAAGATTCTATTTTCGTAACTAATTTATTATTATCACCCTCTATAAAAGCTACTTTAGGGCTAACTATAATCTTTATTATATAAATAATAATAGCTTTGTATCTATTCTTTTCCCCTGTTTGACATATTTCCTTGCAGTATGTTGTTATAAGGCATAGCATTCATAGGCTTTTATCTTCTTTCCTCTTCTATCATAATCATAGGTCTTACTTCTTGTACTCTATACTTGTAACTTCTTCTAAAGCATTCTTTCTTTTGAAAAGCCTTCTTTTATCACCATAGGTGCAACCCCTTCCATAATATTTTTTATTAAGCACCACCTAGGCTAACACTTAATATGGTTTCTCTTTAAAACCCTCCTACCAATCGATCCCATAAAATATATCCCATCTTTTCCATTTAGTTAATTCGATCTTTTCTTTACTCTCCAAATCTACTATAAAAAAGTGTAATTGCTTTATATCATCCCACATATACGGGACATCTGCCACAGTATAAAATAGATATTTTTCATCATACGAAAACTTGAGATCTAAAATATGCTGAAAAAACAAAAATTGGTTGATAACATGTTCTTTCTTTTTACTTTCTAAATCATATATATAGATCTCAGGTTCCTTATAGTATACAAGCTTGCTTTTGTCAGCGGACATCTCCATAATTCCGTCCAAATCATCAAAATCTGCTTTAGGAATATTTAACACAAGTTCCAAATCACTATCATTAACTGCTCTATTCACACCTTTTTCTATTTTTCTTTTAAAAATTTCTCCGCTTGTTTCCAAAAATATGACTTCTTCGGAGTTTTCTTCCTTTATAAAATAACTGTAGTTTCTATCATTATACCTATGCAATACTTCCATATGCCAAATATCGTTCTCCTTAGTAAGGTAACATATAATATTTCTCCAGCTCTCCCATGAAAATGTATAACCGTCTTTGTAATATTTAGGCATATGTATATCTGTTGATCCGGGTCCGGAATACTTGATCTCATCCAAACCCAATTCTTTAGCACAGGCATTTAGATCACTGAGGCTTATGATAGGTGTAAATGTATTATCTTTAATATCAAGTTCTGCTATTCCTTGAAATTCATCCTCACATACAGCTCCAATAATACGCTCATGATCTTCGCTATATGACAGTTCGTAAAAGACAAAGTCGGAAATTTTTTCGTACTTGTCACTACTTATATCATATTTAAATGTCCCTATATCTTCATTCTCCAATCTGGCAGAGAATACTATAGGTGGTTCATTTGAAAGTTTATCTATCATCTGTCTGCTTGTTTGACTTTTATATACATGAAATATAGCTAAAACAGCTATACAAAAAAGAATTGTTATTATTACTTTTTTCTTCATTTCACTCTCCTTAATTACATGTAGTACATTTTATTTGATCAGTAGGTACAAAATACAATTGTGGATGAATTTCATTCCAAATATAATTCAGATCACCAAATATTGCATTTTCATACCCTAGTGCTTTATCATAAATTTTTGATACATTATAAATATATACATCGTTTGGAACAGGATCTCCGCCTGTAGACATAGTTACTCCTCCTGCTCTCATCCATTTTCTAGCATTTATATCACAGTTGTTTGCTAACAAATGATAATCCTTTTCATCATAACCTATACCATTTACACTTAGTATGGTTTCTTTTGCTGCCTGTGCCATCTTTTTACCATCAGCATCTTTTATAGGAAAGTAAATGCCTCTATTATATGTTTCTGTACCCTTTATTCCTCCAGCTTTAGTCACATTATCAAAAACATATTCGCTATTTTCATTTTTAACACCCCACTTTGCTCCAAGATTTATTCCATATGCATAGTTGACATTTGCCTCACTATATCCATACATAACTGTAAGAGAAGGAGATACACAATCATAACTGTATAAATCACCTGTGTCATCACTTCTAAGTAAAAGCATAGCTACATGTCCGTTACCACCCGCACCTGATATAGAATTTAAATAAAACACTCCAACATAAGGAGCACCGTTATCATTTTTCAACACATCTTTTTCAGCATTTCTCCTTGGTGCCGGTTCTGCATTTCCTGCTCCCGCTTTTTTTACTTTACCATCCCTATCCACCCACACCATCGGATTTCCATGACAGTATCCGTAAGCATTCAGTGAAGTAGGATAACCGATACTTCCCTTTATCCAGTCCTCTCCTCCAAATCTTCCCACTCCCGGCACATACTCTCTTGCCTGAGCAAAGTAGGTATTAGCTACATTATCATATCTATAGCCTGTATAACCGAATGGCTGTATCTGCCCCTGTGTGTTATAAGTATCTTCTCCAAACTCATCATAGCCATATACAGTTTGACTTTCTCCCCCCTGCTCAAGAAGGCGAATTGTACTTCCAAGTTCATCCTGTAGATAGGTAAACTCTTTTTCCCCTTCTTCCATATATGCAACATTAAAGTCCCAGACATAGCTTTGTATTGCCTGACTGCCTATTTTTATGGTTTTATTTTGCAAAAGGTTATGATATGCCCTTGTTCTGTCAAGTATATAGCTTTCTTTATATGACGGTGTCAGTTCTGACAAGTTTTCTTCCAGGATGGTCTTAAGCCCGTCTTCTCCATAGCCTATCTTCCTTTCATACTCTTTTATTCCCATCCTGTTTCCAAGCCCGTCATAGCTGTAGCTTCTTGCCCTTCCTAACGAAGAGTAACTTAAGCCAAGCCTACCGGTTGCATCATATTCGTAGGCTTTTATTTTTTTTCCGTTTTCTGTTATGCCGGTAAGATTTCCTCTTTTATCATAATCGTAAGTTTTATTTCCCTGTAATCCGCCTTCTTTCATCAGTCTGTCCAGAGAATCGTAGGTGTACCTTACCTCCTTATCTTCATTCTTTAATAATGTTCTGTTTCCAAAGGCATCATAGGCATATTTGTGTACAAGTATATCCCCTCTTTTTACTTCCACAAGTCTGTTTAAGTTGTCATAGCCATAATTAAATGTATCTGAATCCTGCCATAATTTATGAATGATTTTTCCTTTATTATTATCTTCTTCTATTCCAATTTCACTTACATCACGATATTTTACAATTTTTGTCTTATTTCCTAAAAGATCATAATCATAACTATACTTTTCAAGTTTTCTGCTTCCTTTTAAGTGTATTAGGCTACTTAAAAGTCCTATGTCATTATATTCATAGACACTGCTCACCTCATCAGGCATATCCTTTTTTATTAGCCTTCCCTCTTTATCATAAAGGTTGTTGTGGTCAAGCATTTTTGTAACAGTATGACCTAATTTGCTGCTATAGGGCAATTAAGCCCCATAGCGTGCCTCAAAGGGCGTTCTATAATTATTGTAAGAATGTGGTCTCACATGATTATATTGAGTATATGCAAATTCTTCTATAGCAGTGTAAAGCTCCTTCTCTGTGTGATAGTTGTGCAGGTTGATCAGCTCATTTTTTAAAGTATTGAAATATCGTTCCATCGGTGCATTATCATACGGATACCCTGCTTTGCTCATACTTTGTGTAATTCCAAGCTCAGTGCAGTACTCTATGAACTCCTTAGAAGTATACTGACTCCCTTGATCTGAGTGTAACATAAGCCGTCTTGTATTTATTCCCGGCTGAGATTCTATAGCTTTTTGCAAGGTTTCTTTAGCTAAGGCGGCGGTTATATGTTTACCCGTAATGCTTGCAACTATACTCCGATCATACAGATCAATTATAGAGCAGTTATATCTCTTGTCACCATTTACAAGAGCAAGGTAAGTAAAATCAGTACACCATTTTTGATTAATATCATCTGCTTTAAAATCCTGCACAAGCTTGTTCTCAAATACCTTATGGGCTTCTCCAAATTCATAAGCAGGTTTCCTTTTACGGACTATGGAATACAGCTTCAGTTCAGTATT
>ERZ773070.2018-NODE-2018-length-11841-cov-4.688274_pt1 | contig 11841 bp, 9 predicted proteins | sample MGYA00580618_ERZ773070 | MGnify/ENA primary metagenome ERZ773070 (study PRJEB29015, sample SAMEA2738023) | human oral metagenome | biome: human oral; feature: human-associated habitat; material: dental | place: China | collected 2019 ...
CATCTTCTGTAAACGCCTGTTGTCTTTTTAGAATAGTGCAATATTAAGGTTCTTCCGAAATATGGAGTGATAAAGTAAGCCTACTGCATATAAAAGGCACACAGAGAGAGGGAGAACACGGAGGTAAAAGCAGACAATATCACGGAGGTGCCGAAGGCACAAAGAGCGACAGAGATGTAGTGTACATATTGCTGATAGCTTTGGTAATAAACGAATAAACGTTTTAAGAAATCTTGCAAACCACTGCTTTGGAATGAAGTAAACAAAAATATTAATAAAACTCGTAAATATCCTCTGTTCCTCCACGCACCAACGGTGCCTCTGTGCCTAACGATTGCAACTATATAAAACCTCTGTGTTCTCCTTTGCTCTGTGTGACCTATCTTCAAAGTTCTAATCTCAAAAGGTATCACTCCAAATTGCTGAAGACCCCATTTTTAAACCGAATTTAGGCTCTTATTAGTGTCTTGTCTGTCTTTGTAACTTGATGTTAGTCCACAATGGTGGTGTTACGATAACAAACAAGATGCTTGACAATACAACAAAATCTGTTTAGAATCATATACTCAATTAGGCTTAAAAGTCAAAAGAGAGTTGCCCATCACCCAAAAGGTTATAACTTTTGCGATGATAAGGTGTAATGCCATGTTCAAGAATAGCCTGACGATGCTTCTTCGTTGGATAACCCATGTTTGACTGCCAGTCATATTGCGGATATTCCTCAGCCAAGGAAAGCATATAGTCGTCACGATAAGTCTTGGCAAGGATTGAGGCTGCTGCAATGGAAAGATACTTCCCATCCCCTTTAACAATGGTTGTTGAAGGTAGATCTTGATAAGGCTTGAAGCGATTGCCATCAACGATAACAGCTTCTGGACGTACTTGCAACTGGTCCAACGCGCGGTGCATTGCCAAGAAAGAGGCATTGAGAATATTTATCTTGTCGATCTCTTCAGGCGTAACGATGCCCACCGCCCACGCAATAGCATCTCGCTCAATCTCCTCACGAAGTGCATAACGTTTCTTTGCCGTCAGTTTCTTAGAGTCGTTTAACAACTCATTCTGATAATCGGATGGGAGAATAACGGCAGCTGCATAGACACTTCCAGCAAGGCATCCTCTGCCTGCTTCGTCGCAACCAGCCTCTATTAGGCCTTCATAATAATGACTTTTCAGCATGACTAATAGGTTTTAAAAGTTAAAGAACCTTTCGTTTTAATTTTATATAACAAACATTTTTCACAGAGTGAACATTCCTTGCACAACACACAACTACTTTTGCAAACGTAAACCAAAGAATGTTTTGCACATTATTTATATATAGCAACAATTAAAGAACAAAGAATATGAAAAAAGAATTGATCCTCACAGAACGTAACGCATCGTACAACGAACTTAGTCGTTTCTTCACAGACGCTGCTGCATGGTTCCAAACTCCAGTGGAGTGGCTACGTAATTATTACAGCTCTGTCCTCGAACGGGAAGTGAGTAGCAAGCAGGCTTCCTATATCACGCAAGCTCAGTTGGCTTTGATTCTGACTATATTCCCGATTGTTTCATCATTACTACTACAAGGAGTCTTCCTTATTTGGTTTGTCTTCAGCCTTTATAAGTGCAAGAAGGGATAAGAACCTCGGTGTATACCTTGTATATCTGCAAGCAAACAGGCGTTCATAAGCGTAATGAAACGCATATAAACGCCTGTTTGAATCTACTTATTTCCTTAAAACATCATTGCAATACGCTTGATACCTGCTACCAAAGCATCCACTTCCTCACGTGTGTTATATAATCCGAAGGAGGCACGAACAGTACCAAGGATACCAAGGCGATCCATCAAAGGTTGTGCACAATGATGACCCGTGCGGACAGCAATACCTAACTGGTCGAGCAATGTACCGAGGTCCATGTGGTGAATATCACCAACGTTAAAACTGATAACAGCATCCCCGCTGTCATTACTATGTCCATAGATGTGCATACCCTCTATCTCACGAAGTTGCTGAAGTGCATAACGTGTGAGGTCCTGCTCATGAGCAAGGATGTTATCCATCCCCAAGGAAGTAACATAATCGAGGGCGGTTGCAAGTCCATGCGTTGCAATATAATCAGGTGTTCCAGCCTCAAACTTCAAAGGTGGACGCTCAAAGGTAGTCTTCTCAAAGCTAACACGCTCTATCATCTCACCACCACCTTGATATGGAGGTAGTCGGTCGAGCCATTCTTCTTTACCATAAAGAACGCCCACACCTGTCGGACCATACACCTTATGACCACTAAAGGCGAGGAAGTCGCAATCTAAGTCTTGCACGTCAACGGCAAAGTGAGGAACGCTTTGCGCACCATCCACTACTACAGGAACACCGTGTTCGTGGGCGATACGAATCATCTCCTTTACAGGATTGATGGTACCAAGAACATTGCTTACCTGCGTTACACTAACAAGTTTTGTACGTTCGGTGAAGAGTTTCTCGTATTCTTCAAGCTGAAGTTCACCCTCATCGGTCATTGGAATAACCTTTAGCACAATCCCCTTGCGCTGTTCCTGCAACTGCCAAGGCACAATGTTTGAGTGATGCTCCATGGTAGAAACAATCACTTCATCACCCTCCTTCATACAACCTTCTACAAAACTGGAAGCAACGAGATTCAAACTCTCTGTCGTACCACGTGTGAAGACAATCTCAGTTGTTGAACGAGCATTGATAAACTTCCGCACTGTCTCACGTGCTGCCTCGTGCAAGTCGGTAGCCTGTTGTGACATCCAGTGTACACCACGGTGCACATTGGCATTTACATTGAGGTATTCTTCCTGCATAGCATCCAACACACAGAGCGGTTTCTGTGTGGTGGCACCATTGTCAAGATAAATCAGGGGTTTACCATAGACGGTGCGGGAGAGAATTGGGAAGGATTCCCGAACTTTCGTTATATCGTACATCTTTTATTGGGCTTATTTGGCTAATTAGGCTAATTGGGCTAATTGGGCTAATAAGGCTAATAAGCCCAATTAGCCTAATACCAAATTACTTACACAAATCGCAACCTTCACATTTATCAAGCTCACCACGGAAACGCTTCTCTACCAAATGGTGGAGACGGTCGCGCAATGGCTCAAGTTCCATCTTGTCGATTACCTCATTGATAAAGGCAAACTCAAGGAGGAGCTTTGCTTCTTTCTTATCAATACCACGCTGCTGCATGTAGAAGAGTGCGGCATCATTGAGCTGTCCAACTGTTGAACCATGATTACACTGAACATCATCAGCATAAATCTCAAGCATAGGCTGGGTGAACATACGAGCTGTCTTGCTGGCACAAAGGTTACGGTTGTTCTCCTGTGAAAGCGTCTTCTGCGCACCCTTGCGAACAAGCACACGACCTGCGAAAGCACCAACAGCATTATCATCAAGTACGTACTTGTAAAGTTCGTTACTTGTGCAATGAGGTACTTGATGGTCGATAAGCGTATTGTTGTCAACGTGCTGACTCTTATCAGCTATCACACAACCATTACAGAAGCATTCGCTACCCTCTCCCTTGAAAACAAGGTCGAGCATATTGCGAGTAACTCCGTTATGCAATGTAATGACATTGTGGCTTGCACGTGAATCACGCTGCTGCTCGATATATACATTCGACACGCGTACATTCTTTGCATGCGTTTCCTCAAGACAGTTCAACTCAAGATTAGCATTCGCACCTACGTAGGCTTCGATTACCTGTGTAGCAAGGAAGTTACGGTCGTCAGCAGCATGATCACAGAAGAGGAACTGTGCCTTAGCACCTTCTTCCAAAACGATGAGTACACGACGGTTAACCATCAAGTCTACATCTGAACGAAGAATATTGATTACCTGTATGGTACGCTCAAGCTGTACATTCTTAGGCACATAGATAAAAAGACCATCTTGTGCAAGCATTGTATTCAAAGCTGTTATAGCATCAGCCTCAGTATTGGCAAGACGACCATAATACTTCGCAACCAACTCAGGACGCTCAGTTGCTACATGATTCAAGCTGTCAACGATGACACCATCATTAAGCTTTGCCTTTGGAAGTGCCTTACTGTAGAACTGATCATTCACTATGAAATAAAGAGAAGTGCTGAGATTAGGAACATCGCACTTGAAGGTATCATAAGGATTAACAGGAATCTCAAGACGGTTGAGATTCAATCCATAATCAGGTTCAAAGAGCTTCTGCATATCCGTGTACTTATAGCGTTCCACCTTCTTGGTAGGAAAGCCCTGTCGACGGAAGTCTTCAAAAGCCTTATCGCGTACCTCATTGAGCACAGGTGCAGCATGCTCTTTGATAAGTTGCTGCGCCTCTGTATAGAGGTCTATATATTGTTTTTCGCTTTGCATTGTAATTTCTTTTTGGAGGTTTTATCTAAAGGATAGCGGGACTAATGCCACTCGTAATACTATTTTTATTAGAACTACAAGACACTCTTAAGCCACCGATTATTCCTCTGCGTCAACCTCTTCCTTAATCCAATCGTATCCGCGCTGTTCTATCTCCTTTGCAAGTTCAGGACCTGCAGTCTTCACGATACGACCCTTATAAAGCACATGGATAACATCTGGCTTAATCATCTCTAACAGACGTTCATAGTGCGTAATAACAATAGCTGAAGTCGTTTCATTGTGCATCTTGTTTACACCCTCAGCTACAATACGCATAGCATCAACATCAAGACCAGAGTCTGTCTCATCAAGAATACTAAGCTTTGGCTCCAACATTGCCATTTGGAAAATCTCGTTGCGCTTCTTCTCACCACCCGAGAAACCCTCGTTTACACTACGACGAGAGAGTGTTGAGTCCATACCAACTAACTGGCGTTTCTCACGCATAAGTGCCATAAACTCTGCAGCCTTCATTGGCTCTAATCCTTCATAGGCACGCTTTGCATTGATAGCAGCCTTCATGAAGTTAGTCATACTCACACCAGGAATCTCTACTGGATACTGGAAAGACAAGAAGAGTCCCTCATGAGAGCGGTCCTCAGGCTTCATCTCCAAGAGATTCTTGCCATTAAACAATGCCATACCATCAGTTACCTCATAGAGAGGATTACCTGTAAGTACTGCACTCAGTGTTGACTTACCAGAGCCATTAGGACCCATAATAGCATGAATCTCACCATCTTTAATTGTGAGGTTGATTCCTTTTAATATTTCTTTTCCTGCGATGGTTGCATGCAGGTTTCTTACTTCTAACATATTATCTTTGCTTTAATTTTCTTTCACTAAAAATGAATTAACAACATCTAACAACGTATCGAATATGAAATCAGAGAAGTGATACTCACCACGAGCCATCTTTTCGACTCTCTCTTGCTCTATTTGCTCTTCAAGGAGCGAAGACGAATAGGCATCTTTACCAAAGAAAGACTTTGATTTCTTCTTATAAGGTGGTAAGTTACCTATCATCTCCGAGCCCGTAACTGTACGATAGAGACGAGTGTCAAAGGGCTTGGGTGTATACGGTAACCCCATCACTGACCGGCATGTAATCGCCGTATCTTGCTTTACTTGCTCATCAATCAAATACTTCTGCCACGGCTTTGGTTGCCATGACTGGGCTTGAAGCATTGTTGTTAGCAGCAAGCCAGACGTGATAAGAATGACCTTTCGCATGTTGTATATTCAGTTATATTATCCTACCGTTCCTTCAAGTGTTACAGAGAGTAGTTTCTGTGCCTCAACAGCAAACTCCATTGGAAGCTTATTGAGTACGTCCTTAGCATATCCATTGACGATCAAACCAACAGCATCTTCAGTAGGAATACCACGCTGATTGCAATAGAAAAGCTGGTCTTCACTAATTTTAGAAGTAGTAGCCTCATGCTCTACAATGGCAGTATCATTGTGGATGTCCATATAAGGGAAGGTATGTGCACCGCAGTCAGAACCTAAGAGAAGAGAGTCACAACTTGAGTAGTTGCGGGCGTTCTCCGCATTGGCTGTAGCACGAACCAAGCCACGATAAGAGTTCTGACTGTGTCCGGCAGAGATACCCTTAGAGATGATTGTACTCTTGGTATTCTTACCCATGTGAATCATCTTCGTACCAGTATCAGCCTCTTGATAGTTGTTTGTCACAGCAACAGAATAAAATTCTGCCTGTGAGTTATCACCCTTCAACACACAAGAAGGATACTTCCAAGTGATTGCCGAACCTGTCTCTACCTGTGTCCATGACAGCTTTGAGTTCACTCCACGAAGTTCACCACGCTTTGTAACAAGGTTCAAGACACCACCCTTACCGTTCTCATCACCTGGATACCAGTTCTGAACAGTAGAGTATTTTACCTCTGCATTGTCCAAGACAACGATTTCAACTACTGCTGCATGCAACTGATTCTCATCACGCATAGGAGCAGTACAGCCCTCAAGATAGCTAACGTATGAATCATCATCAGCAACAATCAATGTACGTTCAAACTGACCTGTATTAACCGCATTGATACGGAAATACGAACTAAGTTCCATTGGACAACGAACGCCCTTAGGAATATATACGAAGGAACCATCACTAAAGACCGCAGAGTTGAGTGCTGCTGAATAGTTATCACGATAAGGAACAACACTTCCAAGATACTTACGTATCAAGTCAGGATGCTCCTGAACCGCCTCACCGATAGAGCAAAAGATAATACCCTTCTCAGCCAACTGCTTCTTAAAGGTAGTCTTCACTGATACTGAGTCCATAATGGCATCAACTGCCGTACCACTCAAAGCAAGACGCTCTTCCAATGGAATACCTAACTTATCAAAAGTCTTTGCTAACTCTGGATCAATCTCCTTGTTCTTTGGCTTCTTCGCTAATGGATCAGCATAATAGGAGATATCCTGCAGATGCAACTCTGGCAAATGCAAGTGTCCCCAACTTGGAATAGGGAGTGTCTGCCAGTAACGGAAAGCCTTCAAACGAAAATCGAGGAGCCACTCTGGTTCCCCTTTCTTCTGCGAAATAAGTCGAACGACATCTTCGTTCAGACCCTTCGGAATGACCTCCGTATGTACATCAGTCGTAAAGCCGAACTCATACTTCTGCTCTGCGACTTTCTTTACAAATTCATTATTCTTGTTCTCAGACATTTGTTTTTTGTGATTAAAGAGAGGGAGAATACTCAGGAGTCAAAAGAGTTAGAGGGAGTTAGAAGGGTTAAAGAGAATACTTACCTTTTCTGTATGCTTCTTTACCTCTAACGTTTAGCCCATCCAAATACACTATCTGTCTTTCCTATACCTATTGTTTAATTCATTTAAACCTATCGTTTCAATTCATCCAACAATAAGTTCTTAGTTCCCACCGTCTCTATTCTCAATACTTATATACACTCTGTGAACATACAATATGTATGCCACAAAGCCCAATGGCAACATTTGTTACCATGAAGAAAAAACCGCCTTTACTCCTTTTAATGGAGAAAAGACGGTTTTTATATTGTTACAATTTCTGTTCAACCTCAATCTCCGTGAAGGTTTCGATGATGTCACCCACCTGTAAATCATTGTAATTGACAAGTGAGATACCACATTCAAGTCCTGTAGCTACCTCCTTCACATCGTCCTTATAACGCTTCAGAGCATCAATAGGAGCTGTATGAATAACGATACCGTCACGGACTACGCGACCCTTATCCTTGCTGTGAACCTTACCTTCAGTAACCATACCACCAGCAACAGTTCCAACCTTGGAAATCTTGAAGACCTGTTTAACCTCAAACTGACCAGTGACAATCTCCTTCTTCACCTTGTCAAGCATACCCACCATCGTTGACTTAACATCATCGATAGCATCATAGATGACAGAGTAAGTATTGATTTCTACACCCTCACGGTCAGCCAAACGGCGTGCATCAGCAGAAGGACGAACCTGGAAGCCGACGATAACAGCGTCTGAAGCTGATGCCAACATAACATCGTTCTCCGAAATCTGACCTACAGCCTTACTGATAACGTTAACATTAACCTTCTCAGTTGACAGTTTGATGAATGAGTCAGACAAAGCCTCGATAGATCCATCAGTATCACCCTTAACAATGATATTCATCTCATGGAACTCACCACGAGCGATTCGATGAGAGATATCAGACAGGGTAAGACGAGTCTGTGTACGCAAGCCTTGCTCACGCTGCAACTGTTCACGCTTGTTTGCAATCTCACGTGCCTCCTGCTCTGTCTCCATAACATGGAAGGTATCACCTGCTGTTGGTGCACCATTCAGACCGAGGATGATTGCAGGCTCTGCTGGTCCAGCACTCTCAATACGCTGGTTACGCTCATTGAACATAGCCTTGATACGACCCCATGAAGTACCAGCGATAACATTATCACCAATCTTCAAAGTACCATTAGATACAAGAACCGTACTTACATAACCACGACCCTTATCAAGTGAAGACTCAATGATAGTACCTGTAGCCTTACGGTTAGGGTTAGCTTTGAGATCCATCATATCAGCCTCAAGAAGAACTTTATCAAGAAGTTCGTTCACTCCGATACCCTTCTTAGCACTGATTTCCTGACACTGATACTTACCACCCCACTCTTCAACGAGCAGATTCATCTGTGACAAGTCTTCACGAATCTTATCAGGGTTAGCTCCTGGCTTATCAATCTTATTGATTGCAAAGACCATAGGAACACCTGCTGCCTGTGCATGAGCAATCGCCTCCTTGGTAGTAGGCATCACGGAGTCGTCTGCAGCAATGATGATAATCACAATATCAGTAACCTGTGCACCACGAGCACGCATAGCAGTAAATGCTTCGTGACCCGGAGTATCAAGGAAGGTAACCTTGCGTCCATTCTCAAGTGTCACACCATAAGCACCGATGTGCTGGGTAATACCACCTGCCTCACCAGCAATTACATTCGTATTACGGATATGGTCGAGCAAAGAAGTCTTACCATGGTCAACATGACCCATGACAGTCACGATTGGAGCACGTGATACGAGATCGTTCTCATCATCCTCCTCTTCACTAACAGCTTCCTGTACTTCAGCACTAACATACTCTGTCTTGAAGTCGAACTCATCAGCAACAAGGTTGATAGTCTCTGCATCAAGACGCTGGTTGATAGACACCATGATACCAACAGACATCAAGGTTGAGATGACATTTGTTACAGGAACATTCATCATTGTTGCCAACTCTGAAACAGTAACAAACTCTGTCAACTTCAATATCTTACTTTCCTTGCGCTCTGCCTTAGCTTCTGCATTCAGACGTTCTTGAACAGCATCACGCTTCTCTTTACGGTATTTAGCACCCTTCTTATTCTGACTCTTGCTTGTCAAACGTGCAAGTGTCTCCTTTACCTGGCGTGCTACAGCCTCATCATCAACCTCTAAAGGCTTCTGATTACGATTGCGGTTCTTCTTACCCGCATTCTTGTTGCCACCGCCATTATTGTTATTGCCTTTCTTACCATTCTGGTTCTGCTGCTGATTAGCGGCAGCATTGATATCAACACGTTCCTTGTTAATACGAACGCGTTTCTTCTTGCCCTGACCATTACCCTGACCAGCTTTCTCTTCACGCTCTTTACGGCGTTCCTCCTTACTCTTCTTCTTTGGGCGGGTACTCTGGTTCAAAGTGCTGAGGTCAATCTTACCTAAGACATTCACCTTAGGTGTATTTAAGATCTTCTTCTCATTCTTGGTCTGGAACAAGCCATTATCTTTCTTCTCCTCTGCAGTAGCAGGTTCAGCTGGAGTATTAGTAGCTGCAGGTTCAGCCTGCACCTTAGGCTCAGCCTTTACCTCCGCCTTAGCCACAGGAGCTTCTTTCTTCTTAGGCTCAGCCTTTGCCTCAACAGGTTTCTCAACATTTGGAGCAACAGGTTTAGCCTCTTCTTTATTTACAGCAGGCTTCTTGCTTGCATCATGTTTCTCTACCTTCTTCTTCTCCTCTGCAGGTTCTACGGCAGCAGCAGGGGTAGGTTTGTTCTCAACAGGAGCAGCAGCTTTCTTTGCAGCTGACTTATTCAGCTGATCAAGGTCTATCTTTCCGACTGGTTTATACTGCTGACGCTCAGCCTTCATGACTGCTTCGCCTTTATGTTCTGCAGAGCTTTTCTTCTCTTTAGTCTTCTTCTGCAAAAGCTTAGCAGCGTCCTTCTTTACCTCCTTATCATTATTGAAGGCATCTACGAGAGCTTTATACTGACCCTCGCTTAGCTTGAAGTTAAGCTCGTTCTTCACCTCGCCTAACTCTGGCTTCTTCTCTAAGAACTCCACTGCCGTTTGGAGTCCTATATTCAATTCACGAATTGCTTTGTTTAATCTGATGCTCATTAACTTTATTTTTCGGTGTAGGGTGTTGGTTGTTGATATGCCTTTTGGTAGAGAGGGGTTCCGAACATGGAGTTGCTGAATAGTCACACCCGTTAGCTTTCAGTCAACAGCCATCACCCACCAACCAATCACCTTTTACTGTTCAAACTCTGATCTCAATACGTTCAACACGCTATCAACGGTCTCTACCTCCAAGTCTGCCTTTTCAATCAGCATCTCACGTGGAGCGTTGAGTACCTGGCGCGCTGTGTCAAGTCCGATACCCTTAATGGCATCGATAACCCACTGATCGATCTCATCAGAGAACTCATCCAAGTAAATATCCTCCTCTGCATTCTGTTCGTCAAGTTCACGGAATACGTCGATGGTATAACCAGTCAGCATACTTGCCAACTTGATGTTCATACCGCCACGACCAATAGCAAGACTTACCTCCTCTGGCTGCAAGTAAACCTCAGCCTTCTTATTTTCCTCATCAACAGTCAAGCTGCTCACCTTTGCAGGAGCGAGCGCACGCTGAATAAAGAGTTTTGTATTTGCAGTCCAGTTGATAACGTCGAGATTCTCATTGCAAAGTTCACGAACGATACCATGAACACGGCTACCACGTACACCAACACAGGCGCCTACTGGGTCGATACGCTCATCAAAGCTCTCAACTGCAATCTTTGCACGCTCACCAGGCATACGAGCAATCTTACGAATAGCTATCAAACCATCATTGATTTCAGGTACTTCAGCCTCAAGCAGACGCTCAAGGAACTCTGGAGCAGTACGTGAGAGGATAATCTTTGGATTGTTATTCTCATTGTCAACACGATGAATCACCGCACGAACCGTCTCGCCCTTACGATACTGATCACGTGGAATCTGCTCGCCCTTAGGGAGAATCAACTCATTATTCTCTTCGTCAACAAGCAGAACCTCACGCTTCCAAGTCTGATAAACCTCACCAGAGATAATCTGACCAACACGGTCCTTATACTTGTTATAGAGAGAGTCATGCTCCAGCTCAAGAATCTTAGAAGCCAAAGTCTGACGAAGGTTCAAGATAGCACGGCGACCGAACTTATTGAAGTCAACCTCCTCACTTACATCCTCACCTACTTCATAGTCTGCCTCTATCTTACGTGCATCTGTAAGGCTTATTTCCTTATTCTCATCCTCAACCTCACCATCAGCCACAACCACACGGTTACGGTGAATCTCGAAGTCGCCCTTATCAGGGTTTACAATCACGTCGAAGTTTTCGTCACTACCGAAAATCTTAGCGAGTACATTGCGGAAGCTCTCCTCCAAAACGCTCACCAATGTAGTACGATCGATGCTCTTGGTGTCTTTAAACTCCTTGAAAGTCTCGATCATATTCGGACGTTCTTCTTCTATTTTTCTTGCTGCCATAGCTTTACTTGAAACTTATTATGTATTTTGTATATTTTACTTCATCCATCTTGTACGCATGGTCTACGTCCATCTTCACTGGACGCTTCTTACCTTCCACTTGTACCTTCTCATTGACTGCAA
>ERZ773070.2019-NODE-2019-length-11840-cov-2.994400_pt1 | contig 11840 bp, 9 predicted proteins | sample MGYA00580618_ERZ773070 | MGnify/ENA primary metagenome ERZ773070 (study PRJEB29015, sample SAMEA2738023) | human oral metagenome | biome: human oral; feature: human-associated habitat; material: dental | place: China | collected 2019 ...
TAACTTTTTTATTCAGAAGCTACCCCTATAATAAGCTATATAAATGCTTATGTCAACAATATTTTTATAAAAAGTCTAGGTAAAAAATACTACATATAAAATAGTGGATTGGATTCTGGGTTAGGGGATACTGGATACTATTGGGGTGGTAGGATGTTTTCTCCTTTTAGAAGCATGACGAAGGCTCATAATAACACAAATAATTAGCTTAAGTTACACGTCGAAGCTATTGACTAAATGGTTTGAGTGTGCTAGTATAAACGTAAGCTTTTACAAAAATAAAAAGCAAAAATACATTAACAATTTTAGTCAGAAGCTTGGCGTCTTTGCGCATAGTCGCGTAAAAGATTTGACGGAAACTCGGCCACGGCATCATTAAAAAATTCGCAACAAATAGTTGCTTGAGTTCGTAATGGTGTGGCCGAAGCTTCGCCAACATTTGGTTGGCGTCAAGCGCGTATGGAGATAGTACCGTACGCATCCAGTTAATCCTTATCAGAACGTATTGGTAATGAAAATACTGGATGCGTATGAGGAACGCCATACAAGGACGTGCTCCTTTAATAAGGAGCGGTCAACTGCCTTGAGCGGTAATGGAGCATAGCGAGAATGCCCGCGCCCAATAGTTATTTTTAAAGCGGCGGATGGTTGCATTTGCTTTAGCGAAGTTATCGCTCGGGCTCTCTTGGTATAATTGTGAGTATGGGGATTAAAGTAGCTGTAACGGTTGGCGTATCTATGGCGATTATAGCCGCGCTGATTTTAAGTATGACCAATCCAACTGCGGTAGGACCGTTGGGGGTTTTGGCTTTTTTTGCTTGTGCATATTTATTTTTTGTGTGTTTATTTTTTGTACTTATAGTGTTAGTGCAAAGGATAACAGCTAGGTTTGTCAGAGAAAAAAACCAAATACAACTAACTAATGCACCAAGCAATAACAAGAGCTATTATTATTCTACGGTTGTTGCTTTAGTGCCGGTTATTTACGTAGGAATGCAATCTGTCGGCGGTGCAGGGTTGTTTGAGATTATTCTACTGTCGTTATTTGAGGTGCTAGCCTGCTTTTATGTATATAAAAGGTACTAGTGTCCATATGTTTTTAAGCGGTGGCATGGTACAATAAAGATATGAATCCAGAATTGCCGCAAGTCAGGCAAAGTGTTGAAGCGCCGCCGCAAATACCAGGCGGTATTGAGCATATCCCAGAGCAGGCATCTCAAACTCCAGAAATTCAAACAGGCGTTGAAGCTGGGCCTGACTCTGGTGTAGCACAGCAGCAGCCAGTTATTCCCACAGCCTTGCCGGTAGTTACTGTTTCTCAGCCTGTGCAAGATGATACGCAGACAGTGGCGTCGGACGATGACACCCCATTGACGGCTGCGGACGAAGATCTTATTGAAAAAGAGTGGGTTGAAAAACTAAAGAAGATAATTACATTAACTAGGGATGATCCATACGAGCGCAGCAGGGTGATTGCGCAACTGCAAGCTGATTATTTGAAAAAGAGATATAATAAAGTATTGGGTCAAAACCAAAATAATGGGTAGGGTTTTATGGGTGCTGGACCTTTAATTATAAGCTTTATAGTGACTATTATTATAGCCGTTGGTGTTACAGTGGTCGTGTTTCAGTATCGTAAAATGCTTCGAGAGGCGAAAAATTATGAACGCGGACTGAAGATGGTGCCGCTGCTTATTCATCTGCCGCCGTCTAGCGAAGATATTGATAATTCTAATCGTGATGAGAGAGACCTGACGGAAGAGATATTATCTCAGGCGCAGGTTATGTATAATATTGTATCCAGTACGGCCACTAAGGGATTTAAGAGTAAAGTGTATGGTCAGCGTCATATGTCTTTTGAGGTAGTGGCTCATGGAGGATTGGTGCATTACTATGCTGTAGTGCCTCTAGTTTTAGTTGATGTGATTCGCCAGGCAGTAGCGGCAGCTTATCCGTCGGCTAGGCTTGAAGAAGTGACTGATACAAACATATTTAGTAAAGTCGGCAAAATGAGCGGTACTATCGGGGGCGAGTTTAACTTGAGAAAGTCGTTTGTTTATCCGATCGCTACCTATCAGGAGTCAAAGCGAGACGCATCGCGGGCTTTATTGAATGCTTTGTCATCGGCGACTAAGGATGATGGTATTGGTGTGCAGTTTTTAATACGGCCAGCGCGCGAAGGTTGGTCAAAGTCTTCGGAATCTCATATTGATAATATGAAAAAAAATAAAGGTAAAAAAACTGGTTTGGCGGCTGGCGGAGCAGCAGTTGGGGAGATTATGGAGGCATTATGGAAGCCGCCGGAGTCAGACAAGGAAAAAGACAGTAAGCCTGAAGATAAGCAGCTTACAGCGCTAGAGCAGGCAGAAGTTGATGCAATTAGCGAAAAAGCGCGTTATCCGGCTTATGAAGTTTTGATTCGCGTAGTCATCTCCTCAAATACAGCAGCCAGATCGCAGGCGCTCTTAAAGAATATCATTGCAGCATTTTCGCTGTTTGATTCGCCGCGGAATAATGGGTTTAAGTTCTCGTTAACGAGGAATGTCGAAGAAATGACCACAGCGTATATCATGCGATTCTTTCCTCAGGAAATACGCGGTAATATTTTAAATAGCGTAGAAATGGCTACGCTGTTTCATTTGCCAGGAGCTGGTGCAATTCCTACATCGCAAGTTAAGCGGCAAATGTCAAAACAGGTAGATGGACCGACTGACGTTTTGGATGAAGGGCTGTTGATCGGTTATAACGAATTCCGGGGAATAAGGAAGCCTATTAGAATTGGCACAAAAGACCGCCGCCGCCACGTTTACATCATTGGACAGACGGGTGTTGGTAAGTCGGTGTTGCAGGAAAATATGGCGTATCAAGACATGATGGATGGGCGCGGGTTTGCGTTTATTGATCCGCATGGCGACTTGGTGGAATCGTTGTTGGGAAAGGTGCCGAAAGAGCGGGTTGAAGATATTATTTACTTTAACCCGGCGGATATGACCAATCCGATTGGGCTTAATATGTTTGAATACGACACGCCAGATCAAAAAGACTTCTTAGTACAAGAGGCCATAAACATGCTGTATGGCTTGTATGACCCAGGTCATACAGGTATTGTCGGTCCGCGTTTGGAGCATATTTTTAGAAACTGCGCCTTGTTGTTGATGGCGGATCCGGAAGGCGGAACGTTTATCGATGTGCCAAAATGTTTGATTGATCCAGAATTCGTAAAAAGTAAGTTGAAATATGTTAAAGATCAGCAGGTGATTGATTTCTGGACGAAAGAATTTCCAGCATCTCAGCGTTCAAACGAAGCCGGCGAAGTTGTTTCTTGGGTGGTAGCAAAGTTTGGTCCGTTTATTTCCAATGATGCTATGCGCAATATTATTGGTCAGACGAAATCTGGGTTTAACTTGCGCGATATTATGGATAATAATAAAATTTTGCTGGTTAACCTGTCAAAAGGTAAGATGGGCGAGTTAAACTCAAGGCTGCTGGGCATTATATTTGTGATGAAATTTCAGGCGGCAGCAATGGCTCGGGCAGACATTCCAGAAGACCAGCGAGTCGATTTCTCTTTGTATGTAGACGAGTTTCAAAACTTTGCGACGGATAGTTTTGAGTCAATTTTGTCTGAGGCGCGAAAATATAAACTAAGTTTGATTATGGGTAACCAGTTTATGACGCAGCTTACTGATAAGATTCGCGAGGCGATTATCGGTAACGTTGGTACAGTGATTTCCGGGCGAATCGGTATTACTGACGCAGAATTGATGGTTAAGAAGTTCCAGCCGACATTTGATGTCGATGATTTGGCAAAGTTGCCGAATTTTCAGTCTATCACTTCAGTGATGATAAACAATGTGCCGTCGGCGCCGTTTAGCATGAATTGGATTCCGCCGATGGGGCAGGTTAACACGCAGTTGAGAGACGCCCTAGTGAGGTTGTCGTCGGCTAAGTACGGTAAGCCGCGGGCGGTTGTAGAAAAAGAAATATTCGACAGATTGAAAGACAGCAAGCCAAATAAACCTGTAGCACCACAGATGGGCCGTCCAGGCGGAGTGCCAGCTTCTGCGGGCGGGGCAAAATCTGGCGGATCGTCGTTTTTGGACGAATGGTTAGCAAAGAGACAGCAATTGGGCGGAAGACCGGCGGCTTCTTCTCGTCCTGCTTATGTGGGTACTGCCACTAAGCCAGTGGGGGCTGCTACCCCATCTACTACACCTGTCTCTGCGGCTTCCAGTATGAACTCTGCAGCAGCAATGCCGCCGCTTTCATCAGCGTCAACTTCTTTATCGCCGTCTGCCTCCTCTCCGGCTTCTCCTGCTAGTGTTGGCGCTATTAATAATAGCCAGCAAGCGATGCGTGATAATATCTCGCAATATAATAACGCGCCTGCTTCGATACAGACACAGCAACCGGTTGTAAATTCTAATAGCGCCTCTATAAGCAGTCAGGAAAATGGTAGGATTGACCTGGCTAAAACTCCTCAAAGTCCGCCAGTTGTTAACAGGTTAGATTTACGCGATAACGACGCCGACGATACAGAAGTGTCTATTAAATTAAGGTAATAAATACTAATAGAGTTTGCCGTAGCGTACGATTTTTAGCGCAGGCAGAATAAACGATTACTTTTAATATTTAAAAGTCTAGGATTAGTCGATTATCGGCTGGTTTATCTTTTTTGTTTGTTAATTAAGCCAACTCGTCCGTACTCAATGATTGCGCCAATACACCATCCGGCTGCGAAAAGTACAATAGTCTCTGAACCGGATAAGACATAGCCGTATTTTTTAGCAATTAGGTAAACAATTATTGAAGCGATTGCTCCCAAGGCGCCAGCAATTATCAAATTAGGTCTGGCTATAGTGTTGCCAATAGTATCGCTTGTTTTTTCAACTACTGAGTTATGAATAACCTTACTGAAAGCGCGCGAAGGTGCGGGTAGTTGTTTTTGGACATTGTCCAGGGTCTTTTTGTAAGAAGCTTCGACGTCGGCTTTCGTCAGGGAAGGTTGATCTTTCTTGTTTTCTTTAGACTCCCTGGCTTTCTTCTCCTGTGCTGCTTCGTGCTTGCTGGCTATTTCTAGAGCTTCGTTCCTTATATCCTCTTTACGCTCTGCGGATTTCTCTTTTTCGCTGGCACGCTTTAGCCTGTTTTCTATATTGTCGGTAAATTGTTCTCTTGCCGACTCTAATACTTCGCCGGTTTTCTCTATAGTGCTTTTTAGTTTTTCTGTCATTTGTCTCTCCTAAATTGTGCCGGCAGACATATCATGCCGGATAATCTTTACTTCCTTGCTTAGTTGTCGAGAGCGAGCATAAAAATACACAACTACAGCTGCTATAATACCTGCAAATGTCATGTTTGCGCCTGGTCCGGTCTTCGGCAGCTCGGCAACGGTTTTTTCGACAACCTTAGGAGTAGGACATTCTATTTTCGTGCTAATTGTATTGCCGAAGGTGTTGTCAATTTTACAGTCGTATGATGTCGGGTTGCTTTTTCCAGAAGCCATCGCTGGCAGGGTATTTTTAATTTGAATAGTGAAACTTCTTTTCTGGGTTTCGCCGGGTTTGATTTTTACTGCTGGCCAAGTTAATATCTTTGAATTATTGCTACCAGCGCTACCATCTTTATTGTCTGAGAGAGTTCCGCCGCCAGCGTCGAAAATATCTGCGTACTCTAGGACATCGCTAACGTAATCTTTAAAGATAAACTCCTCTTCCTTAAGCCCTACGTTTTTAACAGATAATGTATAGGTGATTCTATCTCCTGATTTTGCAGCGGTTGAATCGGCATTTGCATTATTTTGCGTTAAATTGACCGCGGTTTTTGACTGAGTAAAAGAGGCTGCACATTTACTGTCGCTGATTAGAAGCGTGGCGTCGCCAGGGCAAGGCTGGCATTTCGGATCGTTTTTTGCCAATTTGGCGTTTTGCGGACATGGCGCTGGCGGTGTTGAACAATTTGGATAAGTACCAACCTGCCCGGGAGGACATTTGTAGGGCGGCGGTGTAATTTTTAAGATAAGGTTGCCGCAATTAAGCATGATGGCAAACCAGCCGACCCCAGCTGATTGACCTACGAATGCTTTATATGTAAAGTTGCCCCATAAATTGTGCGGGCGGTAGTAAAATGTCCTGGCGCTTCCTTGAGAAGTCTTAACAACGTAAGAGCCTTCGCCCTTGGCTGCGCCAAAATGAGGAGTTAATCCCCAAGAGTAACTTCCTATGTTACTGCTTAACGTTTGGAGATTGCCAGTGGCGCTCGCCAGCTCAGCCCGGCTAATTCCTAAGTGATTATATAAATCGCGAATATTATTAGTGTTAGCGTCGTAATGCGCCATAAGTTGTGATCCGTTGGAGATTCCGCCGTAAATGAGGTCGCTTGAATCGGCAGCATTGGCAGACTCCGGCGGCGAGAATACGGTAAATGCTTGAACGACCAAAGCTAGGGCTGTTAAAACTAGCCCGATTTTTCTGGTGGCTTCTTCTTTGCGCAAGCGCCCAGCATAAAACCCTAGATTGTGAATCATTGAAGGGCTATATGGTATTCGTGAGATTATTTTTTTGAACATTTAAACCTCTTTTTGATTTTTATATAAACTCTGCATTTAGTTTAACATAATCTTTATGATAAAGTAAACAATTTGAGAAGAAATCTATTTTGGTGTATAATAAAGAGGTTGAAAAAGAGCTGATAATTCAGAAATAGCGAGGGAATAATATGGCTAAACAAACAAAAGGACAGGTTTATGATGGCTCGCAGATCCAGGTTTTGGAAGGACTGGAGCCAGTTCGTAAGCGTCCGGGTATGTATATTGGCAGCACTGGTTATGACGGCGTACATCATCTTATTAAGGAGATCGCTGACAACTGTATTGACGAGGCGATTGCTGGTTATGCAACCAGGGTTGAGGTTACTTTGCTTAAGGATGGCGGCGTTCGAGTTGCTGATGATGGGCGCGGTATCCCAGTTGATAAACATCCAAAAACAGGCAAGAGTACGCTGGAGACGGTTCTAACGATTTTGCATGCTGGCGGTAAGTTCGGCGGCGGCGGCTATAAGGTATCGTCCGGATTGCACGGTGTTGGGTCTAGCGTTGTTAATGCGCTTTCGACTAAAATGATTGCTGAGGTGCGCAAAAACGGTAAAGTATACCGCCAGGAATACGCAACAGGCGTTCCGCAAGCTGATATAAAAGCAGTTGGCAAATCTGAAACTACTGGTACGACAATTACATTTTATCCCGATCCTACTATTTTTAAGGAAACGGTTGATTTTGATTATAAGTGGGTTGTCAATTATCTGCGCCATCAGGCATATCTGACTAAGGGCGTATATACTTCCGTTGTTGATGAGCGTACGGGAGATCGCAAAGCATTTTACTTTGAGGGCGGCATTCAGAGCTATGTTAAAAATTTGAATATCGGTAAAGATGTACTATCTGATGATATTTTTTATGTAGAAAAGCAAGTTGAAGATTGTATGGTGGAAATCGCCGTACAATACAATGATACGTACGTGGAGACTGTTAAGCCGTTTGCTAATAACGTGTTGACTCCGGACGGCGGTACGCATTTGGTTGGTTTCCGGGCGGCTTTGACGAGGGTTATTAATGACTATGCGCGCAAAAACGGTTTATTGAAAGAAAAAGAGGATAATTTGACGGGTGATGATATCCGCGAAGGTTTGACAGCGGTTATTCTGGTTAAATTACCAGACCCGCAGTTTGAAGGCCAAACGAAGAATAAACTCGGTAATCCAGAAATGCGCCGCTATGTTGATCAAGTAATGAGCGAATACTTTGCGTATTATTTGGAGGAAAACCCAGCGACTGCTAAGAAAGTGGTCGGCAAGGCAACTTTGGCAGCGCGGGCACGCAAGGCAGCACGAGCGGCGCGGGATAATGTGATTCGTAAAGGAGCGTTTGAGGGTCTGAACTTGCCTTCTAAACTAACCGACTGCTCGTCGCGTAATCGGAAAGACTGCGAGCTGTTTATCGTCGAGGGTAATTCGGCGGCTGGTTCGGCTAAAGATGGCCGTGATTCGACCATTCAAGCAATTTTGCCTCTGCGCGGTAAGGTGCTAAACACTGAGCGGGCAAGATTTGACAAAATGTTTGCTAACGCTGAAATAGTTTCGCTAATTAAGGCTATGGGGGTCGGTATTGGCGACCAATTTGATATTAGAGGTATACGTTACGATAAAATAATTTTTATGACAGATGCCGATGTTGATGGTGCACACATCTCAACTCTTCTTATGACGTTTTTCTTCCGGTATATGTCTGAGGTCATTGAAGCGGGGCATGTTTATTTGGCGAAGCCGCCTTTGTTCGGCTTGAGCAAAGGAACTGGTAGTAATCGTAAAATAGATTATGTCTATGATGAAGCGGCTCTGGAGGAGATACTGACGGTAAAAATTAACGAACGTAAAGCTGCTGGTACAAAAATTGATGAGAATGCCGAGCGGTTTAAGCAAGCGGGCTATACGGCGCAGCAGCGATTTAAGGGTCTCGGCGAGATGGATGCGTCTCAATTGTGGGAAACAACGATGAATCCGGAGAATCGGACTTTAGTAAAAGTTAATATTGAAGATGCGGAGAGAGCAGACGCGATATTTACAAAGCTGATGGGCGATAGCGTGGAATTGAGAAAAAGTTTTATTCAAACAAACGCCGCTAAGGTTAATTTGGAAGACTTGGACTTTTAAGGAGGTGATATGGCGGATAGCGATAATAAGAATATAGTAGAAGAGCCGGAAATTTTGAACGACGATCCAGAAGTTCGCGGCATTGAAAAATCGACAGTTGAAAGCGTCATGGAAGATTCTTTCTTAAAGTATTCTATGTCGGTGATTATTGATCGGGCATTACCGGACGTGCGCGACGGCTTGAAACCGGTGAATCGGCGAATCTTATATGCGATGAACAAGAACGGCTGGCGCGCTCCTCACGCGACGGTGAAATCGGCAAAAATTGTTGGTGAAGTTATGGGTAATTACCATCCGCACGGCGACTCTTCGATTTACGATGCGATGGTGAATTTAGCGCAGCCGTGGAAAATGCGCTATACGTTGGTAGAAGGACAGGGTAACTTCGGCTCGATGGATGGCGACGAGCCAGCAGCTTCTCGTTATACCGAGGCGCGAATGGATAAGGTCGGTAGCGAGCTACTGTCCGATATTGAGAAAGAAACGGTTGATTTTCGCGATAACTTTGACGGGACAGAGAAAGAGCCGGTTGTTTTGCCGGCTGCTGTACCGAATATTCTGCTAAACGGACAAATGGGTATTGCTGTTGGTATGGCGACAAATATTCCACCGCACAATCTTGGCGAAGTGGTTGACGCGACAGTGGCGCAAATAGATAATCCTGATATTACGCTGGATGAGCTTTTAATACATATTAAAGGTCCTGACTTTCCGACAGGCGCGGAAGTGTACGGGGGCGCTCCAATGCATCAAGCGTACGAGACTGGTCGCGGCTCGGTGACAATTCGGGCGGTGGCGACGATTGAGGAACGTAAGAACGGCCGCTACAGCATTGTAATTACTGAAGTGCCGTATGGTATGAGCAAGGAAAATTTTGTCGACAAGGTTCGGGAACTGGTTCTTGCGAAAAAAATAACTCACATCGCTGATGCGCGTGATGAAAGCGCCCGCGGTAAGGTTCGGGTTGTTGTTGAACTGAAGAAGGATGCTTACCCGAAGAAGATTCTTAACCAGCTATATAAGCTAACTGGGCTGCAAACATCGTTTCATTACAATGTACTGGCCTTAGTGAATGGTATTCAGCCTAGAGTGATGGGTTTGAAAGAAATTTTGGCAGAGTTTATCAAGCATCGGCAGGGGGTGATTCGCCGCCGGACTGAGTTTGAGTTGCGCAAAGCTAAGGAGCGGGCGCATATTCTGGAGGGATTAAAGATCGCGCTTGATCATATCGATGAGGTAATTAAGACGATTCGCGAAAGTTACGACGATGCTGACAAACGGTTGATGGATCGGTTTGGTTTGTCGGAAATTCAGGCGGCAGCGATTTTGGCGATGCAACTGCGTCGTCTGCAGGGTCTGGAGCGCGATAAGATTGAAAGCGAGCTAAAACAGCTGCACGAATTGATTCGTAAATTGGAAGCGATTTTGGCAGACGAAAATGAGATTTTACGGGTCGTTAAGGAAGAACTGGTCGCGATGAAAGAAAAATACGGCGATGAGCGGCGCAGTAAAATTATCAATCATGAATTAGGCAAGTTCTCGGACGAGGAATTGATTCCGGAAGAAGATGCTGTTGTTCTTCTTACGACAGAAAATTATATTAAGCGAACGCTAGCTAGCGACTATCGCAAGCAGAACCGCGGCGGTAAAGGCAAGCGCGGTATGACAACCAAAGAAGAGGATATTATTGCGCAAATTGTGCCTGCTAGTACGCATGACTATTTGTTATTCTTCACGAATAAGGGCCGTATTTTCCGCTTAAAGGCTTATGAAGTACCAGCTGCCGGTTTGAATGCTAAAGGGGTAGCGGCGGTCAATCTGCTGCAATTACAGCCAGAGGAAAAAATTACAGCCATTATTAAGCACGAGAAAGGCTCTAAAGATACTGGCTATCTGTTTATGGCAACTAAGAACGGTACTATTAAGAAGACTCCTTTGGAAGATTACGCAAATATTCGGACGAATGGGCTTATTGCTATTAAATTGGATGATGGCGACGAATTGCGCTGGATAAAGAAGACGAATGGCGAAAATGATGTAATTATTTCAACATCCGCTGGACAAGCGATTCGTTTCAATGAAAAAGATGCGCGGCCGATGGGGCGGTCAGCTCGCGGCGTCCGCGGCGTCCGCCTGCGTCCGAATGATTGCGTAGTCGGTATGGATGTCGTAACTAGTGACGGTCAGACGCTGCTGGTGATTAGCGAGAAAGGCTTTGGTAAGCGCACTAAAGCGGCAAATTTCCCAACCCATAAGCGCGGCGGCGTTGGTATAAAAGCGGCAGTTGTTACGGCGAAAACTGGTCCAATTATTTCGGTGCAAACTATTGATCCGGGTATGACAGACGCCATTTTAGTATCGCAGAACGGTCAGACAATCCGCCTGAGTCTGAAAGATATTAAATTACTTGGCCGGACAACGCAAGGCGTGACGATTATGCGGCTGGATGGCAATGATGCGGTCTCGTCCATTGGTCTTATGGAAGAGCGCTCGCAGAGCGAGGATGCTTAATGCGGTATCTGTTGATACCCTTGCTGGCTTGGGCGCTGGCTCAGGGGTCAAAGCATATTTTCCATTTAATGGGCCGCAACCGCCGAGTGTTTAATAAAAATCCGCGCTCTTCTTTGTTGTTATCGGGCGGTATGCCGAGCGCTCACGCAGCTACGATGGCGGCATTGGCAGCTACGATTGGGCTGTATGATGGAGTTGATACAGTGCAGTTTGCAATTAGTTGTTGGTTGGCGATGATTATTGTTTATGATGCGGTAATGGTGCGTTTTTCTTCGGGGCAACAAGGCGATACGCTGAATCAATTGCTTGACGAGCAAAAAAGTACGCTGCCTCGTATTCAAGTAGCGCACGGCCATACACCTACTGAGGTGGCGGCTGGAATAATTTTAGGGGTATTTGTGGCTACTGTTGTATTTTTCGCAACAAAATAATAGTGAAAAGCTATTGACCTAGTCAATCAGATAAGGTAAGATTGTTATTAAGTCTGGTTGCTGGAGTGCGAGTTAAAGCAACGATTTACGAATATGTAAAGTGGAGCAAACGATGCTTCAGACCGGCTTAAGATGAACTTTAACAATTTGATTGTGCAATATCATCGTCAGTTTATATTTTTGTAGAGCCTT
>ERZ773070.2028-NODE-2028-length-11817-cov-5.549141_pt1 | contig 11817 bp, 19 predicted proteins | sample MGYA00580618_ERZ773070 | MGnify/ENA primary metagenome ERZ773070 (study PRJEB29015, sample SAMEA2738023) | human oral metagenome | biome: human oral; feature: human-associated habitat; material: dental | place: China | collected 2019 ...
CGCATTTCAGTACTACACCACTTCTAGAAAGGCAAAAACGCCTGTAGGCGATGCCCCAAAATAGGCTTTTAATGCCCCAAACGAGACCAAAATGATGTAAGTGCTTGTGCATAAGCACGCTAACACAAAAATGAATATTGCATAAAGGCAGGAACTTAAATCATAACTTTTGCGCTGCTTTTTGAGTTTTTAGTGAGAAAAAGGTGCTAATTCTATGCTTATTGCGCCTTTTTCCCACTTTTTTTTGTGGTTCACGTTAGTTGTTTTTGCATAAATTGGGTCGCGCCCTTTGCTCACACGCCTTGCGTTTTGCTGCATTTAGCCTTGCGTTTAGCACGAGTTAGCAGTGCGTTTTGCTGCAAAACGCAGTGTATTTTGCACCATTTTGCAAAGTGTTGAGACTAAGTGGTACGCCAGTTCGGGATAAGAAAGTTCTCTAAAAAGTTGGTAATCTCGCTATTATTTTGTAACTTTATAGTTGAAAATCAATCACTTACAAAACATATATAGCGATGATTACCACAGACAAAGTTACAGAAATATTTTGTATATTGGATGAGTTCTGCAAGAATTTAGATGCAGAGTTAACTAAAAACCTACATATCGCCCCCATAGACGAGGGATATAAGCGCATGCGAAACCGTAAAGGACAGATGTCCAAGAGCGAAATCATGACCATCCTGTTGTGCTATCATTTTGGCTCTTTCCGCAACTTCAAGCACTATTACCTCTTCTTCATCAAGGAGCATCTGGCAAGCTACTTCCCTAAGGCCGTGTCCTACACGCGTTTCGTGGAACTCATGCCTCGCGTGTTCTTCGAGCTGATGGCCTTCATGCGCATCCAAGGTTTTGGAAAGTGCACGGGCATTAGTTTCGTGGACAGCACGATGATTCCCGTATGCCACAACATGAGAAGGAATTTCAACAAGGTGTTTGATGGACTTGCTAAGAACGGAAAGGGAACAATGGGGTGGTGTCATGGTTTCAAGCTTCATCTGCTGTGCAACGAGATGGGCGATGTACTCACGTTCTGCCTAACTCCCGCAAACGTGGACGACAGGGACCCTAGGGTGTGGCAGGTCTTCACCAAGGTGCTCTACGGCAAAGTATTTGCCGATAAGGGCTACATCAAGCAAGAGTTCTTTGAGAACCGCTTCAACCAAGGCATCCATCTCGTTCACGGGATCAAATCAAACATGAAAAACAAGCTTATGCCCTTGTGGGACAAGATGATGCTGCGCAAGCGATATATAATAGAATGCATCAACGAACTGCTCAAGAACAAGGCCAACCTTGTTCATTCACGCCATCGCTCCGTACATAACTTCCTCATGAATCTCTGTGCGGCATTGGCTGCATACTGTTTCTTCGAGAATAAGCCAGAGGCACTGCCCGTGCGCATTGAAAAGAGTAGGCAATTGGAACTTTTCTAAGCAAACCCTTATCCCGAACTGGCGTAACTATTGAAACAAAGGGGAATGATCATTCATGATCAGAAAGCAGCTGAACTTCATCTGAGCTGTATCAGTTATTACCGTCTGAAGGGTTATTGGTGGGAAATGCAGTGCGACAAGGACCGTCATCTCTTTGCCGAGGGAGCGTGTTTCGAAGCGGTCATTGCTCATTACCTTTTTGACAAGGAGTTGCGATTGATCTTGTTCGACGCCATCGAATCAATTGAAATCGCATTGCGAGCAAAGATGATTTATCATCTCTCCCAATCTTATGGTGGTTTATTTTATGCGGACAGTTCGCTTTTTGTAGACGAATCGCTTTACAGGCAACATCTACGTGATCTCAAGGAGGAGTTTATGCGCAGCGGTGAAGTCTTCGCCAAGGAATACAAGCGGAAATATGGCATATGGGAGCGTGGGTGCTGCGTTGCTTTGGCCGAACAGCCCGACGCGTGGATCGTTTTTGAAGTGGCTACGTTCGGGACGCTTTCCAAGATGTACAAGAATCTTAGACATCAGTTGTCAGAGAAGTCACGCATAGCCAATGATTTCGGCCTCAATCGGCATAACGAATTGTCAAGTTGGTTGGAAGCAATTTCTTACCTCCGGAATATCGTAGCACATCTATAATCCGCCAATCAAAAAGTACAAGGTTTCCAATCAAAAAGTACAAAAACGGGACGTGTTTTTCGCGCCCCGTTTTTTGTATTCCTTTCACACCTCGAAAGGGGGTATTTTCACCCCTTTTGATTGTCTACTTTACTTCTTGGAAGGTCGTCGAGTAGATCAGATTGAATACGACAATCTTATTGCTGCGTGTCTGCATTGTGGCACGGCTGCGGCTGAGGGCGGAAACCGTATCGCCCAGCGTCTCACCTTGGAGGGCATCGTGTAGCTTTTCCACCGTGTCGAGCATTTGCAGGGCCATGTCGCGCACCTTTTCAGGGGCGTGATTGTGCGTTTCGCCAGCCGGCGGAAAGGCCACGCGTAGGGTGATGTCAGCCATTACCAATTGCGTATTCACTTCCACGGCAAGGTCACGGCAATTCGTGTAGTCGATGCTCAGCAGACAGCAAGGCCATTCCACGGGCGGGCGTTCGCTGGATGCGCTCAGCTGCCCGCGGTCGAAGTCTATAAAACGAATCTCGGGCACACACTGCCCGATTCGGTCGCATAAAGCGATAAACAGTTCCTTATTCATTGCCTCTATTCTATTTGATTACAGTATGCCATCGATGGCCTCATCGAGACGCTTTTTGATGCGGTCGGCCATGTCTCGAGAATAGCCCATGAATTGCCGCTTGGGGATATTCATGTGACGCGTGTGCGCCTTTACCGTGCCCGGGGCGTCGCCGGCATCCGCCTTTTTCTTATTCGCTTTGCCCTTCGTGCTGCGCACGTAGGACTGTATAGCCACATCCCCCTCGAACCCCTCATTGTGCACTTGTGCGTAGGGCACTTGGGCATTACCGGCTGAGATGACGACCTTATCCGGCCCCACGTAGGCGGGACGGATACTATTCATCAGATTGCCGCTTTGCACCAATAGGGAGCCGCTCTTTTTCGGTCTGCCTGGTATCCACGGAGATCCATCGAACCCTTTCACCGCAAAGCGCTCTTTGTAATACTCTACGGCTGTCTCTGACACAATGGCAGGCGCAGTGCTCAAAATCTTTTCCGGTAAAGCCTTCAAATAATTCTTGAACTCATCTATATCCATATTCTGTTCCCTGTTTCGTTGTATATTTGCATTGAAGTTTGCAGCCACGGTTAAGGCTGATGGCCAACACCTCGGGGATGTATGGGGACTCCAGCCGACTGTAACAGCTACAGCGTGAGATGCAAATCAATCCTCCAATAAGCCGGAGTCCATCCGGCTTATTTTGTTTTCGGGGCTTTCTTAATCAGCAACCCGCGACGCACATTCTTATCCCTTAGTACATACCACGATTTTAGCATCAGCTTCGCTCGTTCAACTTTTCCAATCACGGCGATCGCCTCATCTTTGTAGTATTTGATCATTATGTAATTGTTGACTGCCCTCACATGGGTGTTCCTATCTTTTCGATCTCGACCAAGCCACACTTCATCAGGCGCATCAGCTACTTCCCGGATGGCATTCAAAAACTCAGTACGGAAAGCCCGTTTCTTTACTATATCTGTAGAGTGTGCAGTAAACGCCTTCTTTGTCATCTGCCACACACGGCCGACATAGTCTTTCACCTTCAATAGTTCCATGCCAGCCTCAATGACTTTATTCGCATCAAACCATTCTTCTGGTGATTCCTTGATTTGGGTACCTCTTTTTCTGCTTCCTCTTTCAGCGCATCGATCGATCCCTCAACGCCCCATTCTTCCGGGGTGATCTGTTCGATCGTTTTTCCGGGCATATCCGTAAAGTTGCGGATATACATCTGATTCTCCGTGAACACCGCGGCCTCATTAGCCCGATTGATGCCGAATCCCTGTGTCTCGCACCGTTTCCATTCGGGCGATTCAAGGTATTCGTCGCACTGCGCGCGCATGGCTTCCATATCCAAATCAGCCCCTTCATGCCTCATTCTGGGGGTGATATAGCAGCGACAGTTCCATCCGTTTGGCGGCATAATCTTTTGCCAGCGCGGGTCTTCTATTGGTAGAATCAGCCCCTCCAAAGCTTGGTGCTCCTGTCGGACACGATCGTCACCCACGGTGCGGTACTCCCAAAACGGGAACACGTTCGTTTGTGCCATAAGGCGCCGATAAGTGCTTACCGATTCTCCCACAGATACAGCCGTATTGTACTCCGTGCGCAGCCATTGCTCATTGTAGACCTTCAGCAGTGCTCTGGCCTTCTTTCTGAAATCGCTGTAGCCCTTGCTCTCGCGGAACAGACGGTTCAACTCACTTACCTCGGCCAGTGTTTTGGCGGCTGAGAAATGAAACAGGTTTTGCTCCAAGGCGGTGATGTAAGCATCATCGTTGGCATTGTAGACAAAGCCACTATCAGCCAGACGGACGTCCGCGCGGCAATAGCCCTTTCGCAGTCCGCGGATGAGCTCCGTGTGGGTGTAGGCAAACAGGTCGGCGCTGAAATAAGCGCGGCCCTTTGTCTCAATCGTCTGTCGGATCAGGGCATCCGCAAGCGTGGCTTCCGAGAGTGTGAGGATGTCGGATGTCGCCCGGCCGTATGACCGGGCGGGGACGAAAAAATCGAACAACCGGGTAAAGAAGTTGCCGCGGTCGCGATCCGCATGTTTCACTTTGCGACTTGTCGGCGCATCTTCCTCCGCTGTCTTTTTGTCAGGCTCTGGGGCATCTGCCTTGCCTTCGTCGAGGTCAGCTTCCTCATCCGTTTCTTCTTCCTCATTATCCCCCTCAGGCACACTAAAGAGCGGCTGCGCCTGCCGGCGGGCAATAGGCTCGCCGGGCTCGGGTAGAGGGATGTTGTACTTTTCATGCAGGTAGCTCTGCGGGATGGGTAGGATGTCCGAGAGTTGGATGATCTCGGGCACCTCGAGCTCGCGTTTGGCATCCATGTAGCGGAACTTTCCGCCGGTGATCGGATAGCCGCGGCGGATGAGCATGGGCACGAAATAGCGATTGAGCATGCGCTCCACGAACCGCCTATCGGCACGGTGCTTCTTTTCTTGAACAGCCATGTGCACCTGTCCCTGCGCCAGTGAACTGCCGTCTACGGTGGTCATCGTCTGCCCCAAAATGGTGATCAGGATTTCCTCCGTGCAAGCCTGTCGGAACTCTTTATATAGAAGCCCGTTGCCAGACGCTGCGTTGGCTTCCTGCGTGGCCTCCGTCTCTTTGGGGATAACGAGATAAGGCGCCGATCCGGCCGTCTCAAAAGCACGGATCAATTCGCGGCGGCTGGCTTCATCCATTGCGCTGTATTTGCCGATGCGAAGGGGCATGCCGAACAGCTCGACAAACTGCGCCCAGTCGCCAAATCCGCCGCGTTTGTAGATGACCAGTGGCGAGACTTTCAGCAGTAGCCCGAGGTCGTCGTCTTTGCCCCACTGGATCACCCGATCATCACCGGCGTAGGAGATGCCGCGATCATCCGTCTGCTGCCTTACGATCTCTTTCAACTTTGGGCGGATGTGCTTCCGATTGATAGACGTAAAGCGAAAGGTTCGATCCTCATCAAAATCGAACTCATCGACGGAGATACCCCAGAATTTGGCCATCATAATCTCGCCGATTAGTTCCTCGAACTCGACCGTATCCATCAGATCATACATCACATCCACGTCTTTGTTGTCGATCGTAAACGACAGATCGGCGTCTTTGACGGCGTCGATACGTTTATCAATGGCGTCGGCGAGCACGCCATCCAGCAGGATGTCACTATAGAGGTCGTAGAGCTTTGTACGGTTACCGTTGTCGGCCATACGCAGTGCGGAACGCCACGCGGCCACATCGTGGACGGTGCGCACCACAGGCTGCACAATGATCTGCGTAGAGATGGGGCCAGCGGCGGCCTGTTTATGCTTCGTTTTATTGCTCATTAAATGGCGTTTAATCGGTGTTTAATCAGTGCTTAATAATGCTGGCCGCGTTTGGGATTGCTGCCAAAGTGGATCTTTCCGATCGGCGACTCATGGCCGAGTTCAGCGGTGCGTGGGGGTAGGTCTGGCGAGAGATCGCCCTTTTGCACAAGCCGCAGCCACGCGATAGCGCTGTCGTAACGCTTTTCGCGCAGTTCCATATCGATACAGGCATTCCCGAGGTTCACAAAGTGCCACACGGCAATGTCTTTGACAAATAGCAGCAACAGCGCATTGCGCGCCTCACCCTCAGCCGAGAAAATGGCAGCCGTGTCGAAGTCATGCAAGTAGCTTTTGGCCTCAGCAATGGCAGCATCGATGGCGGCCACGGGTATGGCCTCTGTGTCGCGGCTAATGACGGCCACCGTCTCGTCATGCAGGTGGGTATAAAGTTCGTCGACGGTCAGAAACATGGGGGAAGAAATGAAAAACGAAAAGTGAATAACTAAGCCTGCCCGGCGCTCAGCTGGGCGATGATTTCGCGCTCGCGGTCAGAGATCGTCCACGCATGTACCTCGAGCTCTCTGGCCGCCTTTTCCGCTTTATGGCGGTCGGCCTCACGAAGGGCTTCTTCCATGCGGCCGGCTTGTCGGTCAGACAGCAAAAAGCCGCCGCCGTAGATGCCTCTTTTCGATGTTTGCTGGCTGTCCAAACGGCGGACAAACGTGGCCTCATTGCGAGGGATTGAGAGCGCTACGCCGTGGCTGGCGCAGCGGGCCAGATCGGAGAATGTCAGCACATGTGAGGGGTAGCTATAGCGCGGCAAAGGATCCTTGCTGCGCGCAGCTACCATGAGGCGCTCATAAAGATCGGGCACGGACATAGCCAGCACGTCACCGAATAGGTTGCTGGCAAAAGAGGTGCGCACCGCGGCGCCGTTCTCATAAATCACATCCGCGCCGCAAACGAGGCGCGTGTAGGGCGCATCGAGACCCAAAATCGTCTTATGCTGAGCGAACAGGAAGAAGCGTACGCCGCGCTCTAAGTACCACCGTACGATCTCGGCGAAAATCGAAAACGGCGGATTGTCCACCACGACGCACCCGTCGGGATATTCCACTTCGCGGTAATCCGTATCCGGCCAAAAGGGGCGTATGATCTGGGCGCCGGCGAGGTCGACCTGTTCGCTGAGCCAGCCGCGCACGATGTCGTACACCTCGGGCGGCGTGTAGCAATCGTCGGAGGTGCGTTTGCGCTCAAATTTGGCCACAAAGGCCTCATAATCGTCTTGCCTCTTTTTCATGTCGTATCGTATTCCTTTTACAGCACCGCCGCGATGCGCTTCAGCTTCACCCAGTGGGGGAAGTCGCTCTCGCTGTAATATTTCACCTCGCGCTGCTCGAAGTCCACGGCTTCGATGGAGTACTCGCGGCCGTCCATAAGGCGCACCACATGACGGCGCGTGAAGGCTATGCTGTCGAACTCTTCGGCGCTCATCGGGCTTGCTCTTCAAAGGTGATGCTATGCAGCCGGCGTAGCCACCCGCGGCGATACTTCATGCTCCGGGAGCGGCGTCGGCAGACCTCGTCAATGAATTCCTCCCGGGCGCGCATGATGCGGTCGAAGAGTTCGCGCTGCGGCGTGTAGGTGTTCACGGCGCGGAGCGTCTCGGGGCCCACACGGCCGTCCACGCGTACGCCCAGGAGGCGCTGCGGAATGCGCACACCGGGCCAGCCCGAGGCCCAGACCCAGTCTACGAGCAGCTCGGCGATCGATTGGTTTACGATGTGATCCGCCTGCCAGCGATCCCAGTAGAGCGTGCGCAGGATGTCCCACCACTCCTCGTCCGAGATGCCGCGCAGGCGCTCCACCGTGGGGCGCGGATAGCCCCGGAGGCGGCAATAGTGTTCATACGTGGCGATCGTCACGCCGCGCATCGTGGGGCCGCCCGGATCGTCCTGATCATTAGCGAAGCCGCCCTCAAAGCGCCGGATGAAGGCGCCTAATCTGTGTATATCTGCCATTTGTTGGTTGTTGAATCGTTCATTTGTTGGGTTGTTGAGGGGGAGGTTGGTGGCCTTGCAAGGTGTCATCTGCCTTCTTCCGTAGAATCTCGGCGAGGTTATCCGTCCCAAGGGCTTCAATCACGGCTTGCACGATAGCCTCAGAGCGGTGGCGGGTCTTTTCGTCGGCCTTTTCGAATATACTGAAAATTTCGATGATGCAGATAAAGACACCCGCCAGACAGGTAATGACGGGCACCCCCACGATTGGGTGCAGCTTCATCAATACAAACAGATGCGAGAAATGCAGCATGTAGTCGATCATAGTCGTAATGATCATGGCGCTCTCATAGACGACGAACTTCATGACCGTCCGGCTGAGCGGTTTCGAGCGGATCTCTTGTCCGCTCTTTTTGGCCTTACGTATGCCGCTGATGAGGTCGGCCACAATAGCGATTAAAACGAATAGGAGACATGCGGTCGCGACAGGGAATATGGCGCCGGTGCCCTCAAAGAGTACTTCCATTATTGTTAGTCGTTGTTTGTGTCGGAAAAACAGGGCGCCCCATCCTGTATGTGGTTAAGGCAGGGCGCCCCAAGGGAAGCGGCTACATCTCAGCCACGACCTTCCGTTCAATCAGCAAATACCCCTCGGAGGTGCGGGAAAGCGTAACCGCTTCACCCAAATGAATCCGATTGTAAGGAGCATTCAACTCACCCCCTCCGATCGGAGTATTCAGCTCAAACTTGGCGACGGGGGAACAGATGACGCCCTCACCGCCCGGCGTAATCGTAGCTGAAAGCGGCATAGATACCCCATTCACTGTTGGAACAATGTCACGCCCCGGCATCCCAGCAGCGACCTCTGCCGGGCCGGCCAGACTCTTATTCGTCACCTTGTACTTGTGCACGATACCCGTAAAGGCAGGCACCCCTGTAATGGATGTGTTCAGTATCATAAGATGACGATGTTAACGGTGAGCGATTCTTGTGGCTGCGTGGCGCACGCAAACGTCAAGCGGCCTTCTTCCTGCGCGGCAGCATATACGCCACATTTCCCATACGTCACAACCGAATCTGGTGCAGGGCTCACGATGATCGTGCTCTCAGCTGTCACGCCGTCTACGGCTACTGAGATACGACCCGTACCGGTGGGATCCCAACCCGTGGACTCGAGTGTGATCGTTCGTGTAGTCACCTTGCCGGTGTCACCCTTTTCACCTTTCTGGGCAGCCAGGAAGTCAGACATGCTGCCCTCGTTGCCTGCCTCTTTCCAAAGGTCGTACGTCGATTTACCGGCGTCGCCCTGTTCGCCTTTCTGCTTAGCCAGATAGTCAGCCACGCTACCCGTGTTGCCCTGCTCTACCCAAAGCTCGTAGGCACTTTTGCCTGCCTTTCCCGGTTCGCCTTTCAGCTTAGCCAGAAAGTCGGCCACGCTGCCTTCGTTGCCCTGCTCTTTCCAAAGCTCATAGGCCGATTTGCCATCTTGCCCGAGCCGCTGGTCGAGCGCTACTGTTACGTTAAACTCTTTTCCTTCCATGTCTTACGTTGTTTAATTGTCTACTACTTCAATACCTGTGTTCACTTCGCCCGAGGCGATGTCATAGAATCCATCCGGGAAGGCGGCATCATAGATGCGCGTCCGGAAACGTGCAAAGAGGGGGCCCTCGGTGAATCGGGGGTTGTCGAGGCCTACGACCACCTGCCCATTATCCACCTTCAATCCCGGGGGAAACGCTTCGCCGAGCTTTCGCCCGACGACGATACGCCGCGACCGCGACGTGTAAAACTCAAATTGCAGATCGCACTTCGTTGGATCGACGGGGTTGCCCATTCGGTCCGTAATGTCGATGCGAAACTTTGCATCCGATTGCTTTTGCAAATACTGTCTGTCCATACTTCGTATAATCGTTAATGGTTCGTTGTCTATACTTCCGGCCGCATCCACGCATAGGGGCGGCGCTGAGTGAGGTAGTTCGGATCGGCCATATTGCGGTATGCCTCACGCTCGAATCGGATAGCCCGGTAAGCAGTGTGAGCGTCGCGGAGACGCAGCATTCCCCATAGCCATTCCAGCATATAGATGAGGTAGAATCCGAGGTAACCCGTTTCGCGCATCTGCGCCGTGTGGATGGCCTCATGCCGCAGGATGGCTTCGGATAGCGGCCGATACTCCCGCCGAGCGAATACGACGCCCAGCAGATTGATGGCCGTAAAGCCACGGAAAGGCACGAGGCCGTTGTAGATCACTTTCATGCCTTACGCCTTCTTTTCAGACGTACCGCCACCCATAGACCGGAACGCGCTGGCCGCTTCGTCCACAATGGCAGCAAACACAGCCTTCTTTTCCGCGTCGGACAGGTTGCTCCCTTTATCGATGTAAAAGCTGATCCGCCCATCCGGAAAGGCCGAAACACTGCCGAGGTTCCGAACCTCACGTTCGATCGAGTCATTCAATTCTATCGTTCGTCCGCCTTCTTCCGTGATATTGTACCGGATCGACAGCGTGCCCGCCTCGTCGATCTTTGTCACGCCCTGTCTGATAATTCGTTGCAGTTCCATAGCCGTCATCCCTCTTTTACGTCGATCGCCGCGTTTTTGACATCTCGAATAATCGAGTAAATGAATTTCCCGGTGAGGCGCTGAATAAGCAGTGCAAATTCATCGTCTGAAAACGTTTCTTCCTTGCCCGCGGGGGCAAAGTACACCTTACGTGCCAGCGCATCGACATCGAGGGTAAACGACTCCGCGTAGATGGCATTGCCGAACGCCCGCCGCTGGTCGAGCACCTCGAAGCGCCCGGGCTCTACTTCCAATTTGATTCTGCTGAAATCGATTCTTTTCATATTCTATCTATGTTTGATTGTTGTTATTGCCAGCATAGCAGCCTCGTCTTGGAGTCCCATACAACTACATGGTAGTCATTCCCTCCTATGGGCTGCGTGGTGTGGTTCTTATGCGGTAGATCTATTCTTATTTGAGCGTAACTATGCCAATCAGAGTCTAATCTCCCAACTCGAAGTTCGATCTGTCCTTCTCCGCTCGCGATTTTCAATCCTTGACCGCTTATTTTTGTCCTTGATTGGGTGATTGCATTGTATTCTGCTGTTAAACCGAAGCCGCTGAGTTCCATGTTCATCTTATAGCCTTCTAAACTTGTGGACGTCCTAATGCCTCCTGTTGGAGAAATAGATATTTGATGATTAAAACTGGTGTTGTTTTTGATGGACGCCCAAGATGTTCCAGCTGATGAGATGTTTTTGTCTTCTATAACAAATCCTCCAATCTTCGCAGCCTTCGATAGAATCAAGTCCGCATCAAGTAGCGAGGTAATGATCTTGCCTTTGTCAATGATGGTGCGGTTGCCATACTTCACGCGGTTAAGGTCAATGTCGCCGAAATTGACTTGTTTTGCTGCCATGTGTGGAAACTCCTGAGTTCTTTGAATTCTGTCGGACGGGGGTCAGTCTTACTGGACCACGGCCATGATGTCTTCTTCGCGCATCACCAGCAGCTCCTCGCCGTCGACCTTGACGGTCTGGCCGGAGTACTTGCCGAAGAGCACCTTGTCGCCGACCTTGACGGCCAGCGGACGGGCCTTGCCGTCATCACCGATCTTGCCGTCGCCGACGGCCAGCACTTCACCCTGGTCGGGCTTCTCGGCGGCGTTTTCCGGCAGCACGATGCCGGAAGCGGTCTTGCGCTCGTTGTCGAGGCGCTTGATGATGACGCGGTCGTGCAGGGGGCGCAGTTTCATTCAGTTAACTCCTGAACAAGGATGAAAAGGGATGGATGGAATTGAATGGAAAATAAGCGAATATAATGGAATGGACTCTAATGGAATGGACTCAAAGGGAACAGAATAGAATGGAATAGAAT
>ERZ773070.2029-NODE-2029-length-11815-cov-9.766497_pt1 | contig 11815 bp, 9 predicted proteins | sample MGYA00580618_ERZ773070 | MGnify/ENA primary metagenome ERZ773070 (study PRJEB29015, sample SAMEA2738023) | human oral metagenome | biome: human oral; feature: human-associated habitat; material: dental | place: China | collected 2019 ...
TCATGATTTCCATGTTTTTACCTCATTAAATTTGTTTATCGAATGACATACATTCCTTAATATTCTATCATAAAAAACCGATTTTCACAAACCCAAATTGAAGAGTTTTGTGTGAATTTTAGGACTACAATTCTTCGGATCCCTTCAAACTTTTATACACATCATCAAAAAATATATTTGCTACTCTCTTCTTGAACGAATCATTATTTAATAGAGCACCATACAAATCCTGACTCTGAGAGTACCCTTCTATCAAGGCGTTGTCAATTTCTTCTTCAAAGGCAAATACGAAATCTTCCCTAGAATTAACACGCGCAGATTGTTTAAGCCTTGGATTCTTTTTCATCAATTCACGAATCGAAACAGCTCCACTTAAGCCAACTTGCTGGTTAATGTTCAAATTTAACTGTTCGTTCATTTCCTCTAAGATTTCAGATAAATGTTTTTCTTGATCTCCAGTAACATCGCTCAAACTTGGTTTAGGAAGAGTTAATTCAGGCTGATATTCTAATTCAGAAACTGCCCTGAAAGAACCTGTTTGCTTATGTTTCATATAATCAACGACAATCTTATCTGCAATTGTAAAATCATTTCCTCCTAAACGAACATCAATCATCTTAACAAGACTTTGAAGATAGTTATATCGTTCGTGTAAAACTTCATTTTGATAAGCCGTTGCCTGAATCAAGAAAGTATACATCCGAAGAAAACCGCGAATAACCTTTCGAATAGACAATTGTTCTTTTTCATCAAAACGTTTCACTCTATCATAACCTTTATTCAACAAAGCGACCATCTTTTGTTTTTCTCTACTTGAACGTTTTTCTTGATATAAAAATTGATTAAACTCTTGAACCTCTTCGCTGTCCAAAATACCATATTCATCAATTTTACGATCCAACTTTAAGACATCACTAGGAGCAATGGTATCAGCTAAAATCGTCTCTCGATAGTAGGGAGAAAAGGCTGAGCGAATATCGTCGTAGGTATTTTTAAAATCAAGGATAAATGTTTTCTTATTATAGCCTCTAAAGATCCGATTTAGGCGTGACAACGTCTGCACCGCAGCCACACTACGCAATTTTTTATCCACATACATGGCAACCAACTTAGGTTGGTCAAAACCAGTCTGATACTTGTTCGCAACTATCAACACCTGATAAGCATCAGTATCAAAACGTTCTTTTAAATGCTCTTCCTTAAACTGATTCATCTGAGATTCCGAGAACTCTCTCCCTAGATAATCAACCTTACCAGAAAAAGCAATCAAGGTACCAATACTGGTGATACTGTGGTCTCTAAAGTATTTCTCAAAAGCTAACTGATACTTGACCGCCACTTCGCGACCAGAGGTCACAAGCATGGCCTTTCCTTGGCCACCCAACTCTGCCATAATATCATGACTAATAAAATGGTCCATGATAATTTCAACCTTTTGATTGATATTCTCATCAGATAATTCCACGAATTTAGCAATCTTACGCTTAGCAAGCGTAGTTTTTAGTTCAGGATCTTCTTCTACTACTTTATTAAGTTGGTAGTAGGTTTTATAAGTCGTATAGTTATCTAAGACATCTAGGATAAAACCTTCCTCTATAGCTTGCTTCATACTGTAGACATCAAAAGGGGCTTTAGAGCCATCGGGCTGTGTTGTACCAAACAACTGTAGGGTAGTTGCCTTAGGAGTTGCTGTAAAAGCAATGATTGAAACATTGTCTTGCTTTCCTGTACGTGCAATCTCCTGCTCAATGGCATCCGCAACCGTCACTTCCTGAATCTCATCAATGGTTCCATCCTCCGTATCCGTTTCAGTCAAGACCTGACTAACTGAACTCATGTAGGAGCCTGTCGTTGAACTATGGGCTTCATCAATCAGGATGGCAAATTTCTTTTTCGCAGTGTTCCCTACAGACATCCAGTTGGATTGGTTGATCTGAGCAAACTTATGGATAGTCGTTGCAATGATCTTTGTGTTACCAGCAATGGCATCAGCTAAATCACTAGATGTCTCACGATCACCCATCACCTTCACAACACCGTTCTTATGGTTAATCTGTCTAACAGCATCTTGTAACTGACGGTCTACTACTATACGGTCTGTGACAATTAAAACTGTATCAACGATATTTCTATTTTGGTCATCATGAAGTGAAACCAGACTATGAGCCAACCATGCTATGGTATTGGTTTTACCGGAACCAGCCGAATGCTGAATCAGATAATTACTGTCAGTATGATTGACTTTCATGTCTTCTAGGAGACGGCTAACAGCTCTTCGCTGATGGTACCTAGGAAAAATCAGTGTTTTCTTTTTATGATCATTCTTATCAATCTCAAAAAAGATAAAACTCTCAATCAGCTGGAGAATGCTATCCTTGGTCAATACATCAAGCCACAAGTACTCTGTATCAACACCATCAGGGTTGTGAGGGTTACCACTCCCCATATCAATACCTTCCCCTTTCCCCATATTAAAGGGAAGGAAGTAGGTTTCTTGCCCCTTTAACTGGGTTGTCATATAGATTTCCATAGTATCTACAGCAAAGGAAGCTAAGACTCCCTGTTCAAAACGAAAGAGACGATTATTAGGATTGCGACCTTTGAGTTGTTTGATAGCATCCTGAACTGACTGACCACTAGGATTAAACTTGAGCTCGATGGCAAATAGCGCTAATCCATTGATAAAGATAACAAGGTCAATGCGGCCACCCTCTTCATAAACCACTTCCTCAATTACAGACAAGCGATTGGCTTTATATTGCTGAACAGCTTTTTCATTAAAACTAGTAGCTGGTTTACGATAGAGGAGGCGCAGTTGCTTGTTCTCAATAAAGACTCCCTCTTTTAAGGCGAACAAAAAACCACCCTTGATGATTTCCTTATTGATGAGAGTGATAATCGTCTCCTTGCTCAGTTTTTTAAGGAGATAATCCATGGTCTCTTCCTGAGTCTCCATCAGAAAATCCCATAGGAGTTCCTCATCCATGGCTAATCGGGAACTGTACTGAGCAGCATCCCGCTGGATATAGCCATTTTTTTCTTTTAAGTCTTTGATAATCCACTGCTGGAAATCATAGCGCTCCTTCAAGCCCAAATTTGCCATAGTTTCTCACTTTCTAGTTTTTATACTATAATTTTTGTGTACAAGTCTATAAATCAGCTAAAATAAACTAATTTTGATTATTAAACATCTAGCTTATATTCATTATTTAATGCCTTTAATCGGATTTCTTCACCCTTTTTAGCCATCAAATTTTTTCTGCTGATAATCGAAGTTGTAACACTTACTTGATCATCATTTTCAATTTTACAAGTATAAACCTGATACTTTAGGATTTCTAAAACTATATTTACACTAAAATAATTGTGTCTTATACATAAGAAAGCTAGTGTTACAAAGAATATTAAAAATAGAATTACACTATCCCATTTTGTAAAATCAAAAGCGAATAATGGAAGAATATAAGACAAGAGATATTCAGAAGCAATAGACTTCTCTTCTTTTACCGAATTTAAAATGAATCTAGTCGTACCTTCTTCATATTTTGAAAAAAGGACCATTATAATAATCAGAATACTAATTAGCCATATAATTAGAATGACAATAATACTATAAAACTCTATCACTGTAGACTGGGAGTTTTCTAAACAACTTTTAATATCAATAAACAAAATAGATAACCATAATGGAGTAAATGATGTAAAGTACAAACTAAAGAAAAATAATTTTGACATTCTAAATTATTCCTTTTGCTATATCCATTTTCTTGTTCCCGAAACTTCCATCGGACTATCGTCAAACGGGTCAACCATTCCTTTTTGGCAAAGCAGTTTTACAATTTTATCTGGTACACCTTCTTCACTTGCTTCAAACAAATTTCTATTATCTGTTAGTTTGATGTTGAATTTTTGAGCAATCTTCTCTCTATTCTTTTCATCTTCTAATTTATTTAGATAAGTGTCATTAAATGATACAAATTTTCTCGGATTATGACCAGTTGTAGCACATTTTTTAAATGTATCAAATCCTTCAATGATATTTTTTTCTTGAATTAAAGTAACTTTAGACTTACATATTTTTTGATAAGCTCTTTCCATATCAAAAAGCTTTTCCCCAGTTAAATTCAACATATATACATTTTCCCTATAAACTATCACATCTATAGAGTTTCTTAATGTCAAAACTTTATCGGATATTTCTGTAAATTTACCATTTGACTGATAAAATCTATTCTTCAATGTAGTTACAGGATTTTGCATTGAAATAAATTTTACAGCAACTTCCTCGTTTTCAATCTTTACAATTCCCTCAATAACAGAGGCTTTCGCTTTTAACTCCAATGGATTAATTTCAACATCAGGATTAGCCAAAGCTGTTAAAAATAATCCATAATTTTTTTCAATCAGTTCACTTGAGTTTTCCAATTTATAAATAACTTGAGCATCCGCTGTTCCATCGTAAGGTTTACATTCCCTATATTGTGCTAAACCGTTATCCTCATCCTCTAAATATTTACTGGCAAGACCATTAATATGTTTGGTCAATCTACCTTTTTGTTCTAACTCTATCTCTCTCGCAATGTATTCCAATCCCTTTTTCTTATATGTATTAATCTTGATAATTTTTAATGACCAAAACTTACCTGTAGATACATTTTCAAGTATTTTCTTTATTACTTCAATAGACACTATTATTACACCCTTCTCTTCCCTGTTACATAATCATAAATAAGAGTTTGTCGTTGTTTGTTAATATTTTCAATTTGTTGGTTTTTTATTTGAATTAGTTGATCAATTTGAACTGTTTTCTTATCTAGAAAATCGACAATTTTTTGTTGTTCCTCGATTTCAAATAGAGGAATAACTATATTTGAAACTAACTGCAAATTCAAACCATCTCTATCCTCGCCTTTCAACCCTCTAATGTTATAGTAGTTTGCTACAAAAAAATAATATAAATACATGTTATTCAATATTTGATTATCAACTATAAATGATGCAAGAGATTGATTAGAAGCCGATTCAATTGCTAAAACAGCTGCTGTTCCTTTCGTCTTTCCCTGCCCATTTAATGCAAGCATGACAGTCCCATTGGGAAGTAATTTTGTTGATGTTCTTTTTAATGCTAAGTCTGTAATAGTTTCAGAGGTATGCTTTACAATGCCCTGATTAACCTCACCTGATGACATCCAGTTAATATTTCCATTCCAAAAAAGCGAATTATTTCTATCAGGTGTTGCTCCAGCAGAAATTTGTGAAAAATACTTAACTTTTCCTACTCCCCACCCTTCAGGCATCTCTCCAATCCAGTCGATACCCGAATCTTTCATGGGGACTGTTTTATCCAGTCCTTTTGTGACGGTCTCATAAATCAAGCTAGCTCGGTAGTCTTTGAGTTTTTGAATTTGCTCCTCCAGTAGACTTTTTACCTTATCCAACTGAGCCGCTTTATTGTCTAGAAAATCAGCAATTTTTTGTTGTTCATTTTTTTGAGGAAAGGTAAAAGTGAATTCATCAAATACATTTTGATACAAATGTAAAATGGTGCTCGCCCCTGAATTTGTATAGTTAAACCACATCCAAAATTCATCTGATAGTAAAACATAATATAAAAATTTTCTATCAATCTCATCAACTGTTTGGATCCTTAATACACCGCTATTTAACGAAGCCTTATCATCAAGCCCTGAAATAATAGCTACTTTACCCACCGTACCATCTTTCGTAATCAGTAAATCACCATTTTCTACCTGAATCTGCGAAGCTTCTGACCAACGTTTTTCATCAATATGTACAGCTGTTTCAAAATTAATTGTTCCATTTTGAAAATCAGTCCCTGTAATCAAATATGGGCCTTCTTCTTTATATTCAGCTGATGTTAATCCTTGCCAACCGATTCTACCATTAAGCTGAGTCGTAAATTTAATTTTCGAAATTTCCCACTCTTCTGGTATCTGTCCGATCCAGTCGATGCCACTCTCTTTCATCCTAGTCATGTTTTAGTTCCTCCAAGAGAGTCTGTAGTTCTGCTTCTAAGTCATAGAACTCTTCCAAAAGCTTCTCTGCACTTTCTGGTGCTTGGTAGTGATAGAAATAGCGGGTAAAAGGAATCTCAGCTCCATAGCCCTTTTCTTCATCAAACCAGTAGTGGGCGTCAGGTACATGGGGATAAACCTCACGCGCAAAGTAGTCTTCCACATTCTCTGTCAGCTTAACGATTTCACTATCCTTGGTGGTCTTATCATAGACAATCCCATCAGCAATCTCATTTGGCTTGTCTTTCTTCTTAGTGCGGATGACTTCTGCTGTCTTGTCCATTTCACTCATAGCTAGAGCTAGCGCATTGATATTGGCAGGTGTTACCTTGATATCCCCCAATAAGTCCTTAATAACTTGGACAAAGCTTTCAAAGTTAGGATAACTGTCATCCGTGATTCCCCCACGAAGAGCATCTAAGATAGCTTCTTGCTTGGCCTTCCCAGCTTCAAAGTCGTGTAATTTCTTCTCATCTTTGGCTGAGCGTGGTTCCATCTCTAGCAATTCTTGATACTGGTACTCGTCAAATAGTTTAGCTAGGAAAGGAACACTTTTTGCCTTTTCAATGTTTTTTTCAGTAATCCAACCACGACGTTGCAGAGGTTGCATGACTGTATATTCTCGGTAAAGAAACTCATTCTTATCAAAAATCTTCACATGGTCATTTTCAGTAAAGTCATCATACCATTGGAGGATCTGGCGGATATTATCTTGAGACAATTCACGGCGTTTTTGTCCCAGAGATTTACGCAAAGGAACAAACTCTTCTGTCGCATCGATAAACTGGACCTTGTTTTGACGCTCAGGAGATTTATTTTTATTGTAAATCCAGATATAAATCCCAATCCCTGTATTGTAGAAAAACTGTCCTGGGAGGGCAATAATAGCTTCTAGTAAGTCATTCTCAAGAATGTAACGGCGGATCTGACTCTCCCCAGATGAAGTACCACCAGAAAAGAGAGGAGAGCCATTTGAAATGATAGCAGCTCGACCATTTTCTTCTAATTTCGCTAACGCATGAAGATGGAAAAGCAGTTGGGCATCGCCAGTACCTGGAGTCGCTACAAAACGTCCTTGTTGACCTTCTGTAGTCATAAAGAGGTTATGGTCTTTCTTAACAGCATCTTCGACCCCATCATCTGCGTCTTTCCCGCCCCAGGATTGACCAAAAGGAGGATTGGCAATGACAAAACTCATCTTCTTATCTAGGAATGGATCCGGATCTTTTAATGTATCGGTCTTCACGAAATAGTCCGAGTCTTCCTGACGAATCAACATATCCGCTTGACCAATCCCGAAAGTCTCAGGTAAAACTTCCTGACCAAAAAGACGGACAGTTGCCCCTGTATCGAGCTTACGGATGTAACTTTTGGCTGTCGCTAGCATACCACCTGTCCCAGCAGCCATATCTAAGATTTTCAACTCTTTTTTATCGACAAATAATTCTTCATCGGCTTCGATCAAGAGCAGATTAACCATTAGAGCAATGACTTCACGAGGCGTATAGTGGGAACCTGCTTCCTCATTTTCAGAAAAACGACGGATAATATCCTCGAACATATAGCCCATCACCATAGAGTCAACAGAACTTGGCGATAAATCAATCTGAGAAAATTTCTTAATCACTGTAAAAAGACGTCCAGACTGTGCAAGTGTGCGGACCTGCTCTTTAAACTTAAGGTTTTCGATAATGTCTTTCACCCGACAAGAATAACCATCTAGGTAATCGATGAAATTTTCTTCTATCGCATTAGGATCATTTTGGAGATTTTCTATCGTGAAAGAACTGGTATTATAGTATTTGTAGCCAGACTTGTTCTCAAGAACCTTTTCAGGTGTATTGGGATTTGACTTATAAAGTGCAACTACTTCATCTTTCGTTGGCAATAAAGCAGCTTCTAAGCGAGTCAAGACAAACATTGGAATGATGACATCTCGATACTTATCTGCACGGTAAGCCCCACGTAAGGTATTCGCAATCGACCAAACTGCATTGACTACATTTGAAATCTGAACATCGTTCGACTGGAATAGCGGTAGTTTTTCTTTGAAATTAGACATTTGCTTCCCCTGTTTTTATTATTAACAATTCTCTTCATTATACCACAAAATAAGAGTTATAAAGCGGATCCAAGGAACAAGAATCTAGTTATTATACTAATAATTTTTCACTGATTTCTTAACTTAGGAAATCTGTCATTTTCCAAAAAAATTTATCTTCAATTGCCTATCTAAAATTTCTAAAATAAAAAAGCCTACCTTTCAGTAGACTTAGTAATGATCTATGAAGGACAAGAAAGCCACGCTATCCCCATCTATCATATAAATCAAGCGATTTTCTGCATCAATACGCCGTGACCAAGCTCCTTGATAATCATACTTGAGCGGTTCTGGTTTCCCCATTCCTACAAAAGGATCGCGTTGAATATCTTTGATTAATTTATTGATTCTTTTTAATGTTTTCTTATCTTGGTTTTGCCAATAGCAATAATCCACCCAGGCATCTTCTGTAAACTTGAGCAGCATTTCTCACTCCTCAATCACATGTACCTGAGTGCTTCCAGCACGAACTTGAGCCATTCCTCGCAAGACCTTATCAGAAAGTTCCTTGTTTTGAGCGATTCTTAGGGTTTCTTGAATACTATCCCACTCGCTCTTTGAAAGGACAACAATATCCTCATCAGGATTTTTATTGACCACCGTCAAAGGCTCAAATTCATCGTTTACCTTCTTCATGTAGTCTTTTAAATGATTTCGGAATGTTGAATAAAGAACTGCTTCCATAACCATACCTCATTTTACCTCTTTTCCACTATTATACACAAAAAGAAAGAAATTGTCAGGAACTTGTACAAGATTTTTATTTTCTATCTATTTATTCGAAAAAATCTAAAAAAGCCTACCTTTCAGTAGACTTAGTTTGTTTCTATTCTAATCGGCACTCTTCCAAAATTCTGCTCTGCTATACTTGGATTTCCTAGTTGGTAAATTCTATCTGCCTTTTGAGTCATGGCGTCCCAGGGCTCTTTGCCAATTCGACTGACTAGATTGACCTGCCCTTTCAAAGACTTGAGGTGTTGTCTGCCTTTTTCGGTAAATCCAAGGATATGAATGCCTTCTGGCAAGTCACTTTCTCTAGCTTGCACCAAGATATAGGTCAATAGGCGTCTGACACGCGCCTTAGTATAGCGCTTGGTAGCAACAACTTCCACCAAGTCTTCTACAGACTGGACTTTTTTGATAGCTTCCTTGATGCGCACAGCCATTTCTTGATTGACCTGATAGATAGTCGTTAGGTCTGGATTTGACAAGATTTGATATTGAAGCATAGCAAAATAATCTTCCCAGCTCACCTTACACGCCTGGACAAAGAGGGCAACCGAAGACATAAAGCGTTCTAAGAAATCTTGGTCTGATTTATGCTGACGGAGAGCTGTTGCCGAGGCAAAGTCCACATCCTTGTCCACAGAATGGTAACCCGCCCCCTGACGCTGAATCGGATGGAGTTTGATGTTTCGTCCTGCAATTGCCTTGGCATAAGCTAGAGCTAGAACATGATTGGGTGTCTTGCCTGAAAAATCAAGACCTGCAAATTCCTTCCACATGGCTTGGGTTTTCTGAGGATAAGAGAGAGCATCAGGCAGATTTTCCACAAAATTCTCCATCTCGGTACCTTTCTCTGTGTATAAGTCAGAAATTTTCTGGTAATCCAGAACTTCCTCTGTCCCAAAAGCTAGTCTATCAATCCCCAATCGAGCCAAGATATCCACAGCCCCTTGACCGAAGAAATCTGCCGCTTGAACACTGACTAAAAAAGGCAATTCCACTACCAGATCCGCTCCATTTTCAAGCGCCATCTGAGCCCGTGTCCACTTGTCCACGATAGCAGGCTCTCCACGCTGCATGAAATTCCCAGACATGGCTACGATTTTCAGTCCCTTCGCCTGCTCCAGTAGGTATTTATGCCCATTATGAAAAGGATTGAACTCTGCGATAATACCTGTGATGGTCATGATGTTCTCCTACTACTAGACATTACTTTTCGTTATATTTATTAGCTTCAACTATTTTAAAATCTTCATCTAATTGAGAAATTGTATGAAACAATTCCATAACATTGCTAAAATAATGATTAGATTGATTTATCTTTTTAATAATAAACTCTAAGTTTATTCTTTCATACTCTTCTTCTGATCTAACAGCCAAATCTTGAAGTTGATTCACAAGAATAGTAACGCTATCAATATCATCGATAGAATCATTTTGAGCAATATTTCTTGTTTTTGTTCTCAGAATATTTTCAATAATTCTAATAAATTTAGGCCGTTCAAAATCCTCTAGTACCAAAATGGCAAGTGACAAATAAAGCAGCTCTATATTTCCTTTCAAAGAATATATTACTTTGTATTTTCGTAGATACTTCTGAATTTTCTCTCTAATAAAACGCGTACGTTTCAATTTGTAGTTATCTCTTTCATATATCACTTGTACAATCGAAATCAGAGATAACCCTATAGCTAAATAGAATTGAAACGCCGTATTACTTGAATCAGGTGAAATATCACTTACATTTCCTGTAAAAGCTATTCGAGCAATATACCAGTTTAAAATAATTGAAGCTATCGCTATTATTAAAATAAATAAATGATTCACTAATTTTCGACGACCTAAAATCAAAATTATCAGATATATAACTATCCAAAAGATTAAACTTATTGTCCATAAATAGTTATATGACACATGACAAGTTTTAAAAACAGAATTCAAAAATAAAGAACTAACATATCCTAGAATAGAAAAAAATGGCGAAATAAATATCCAAAAGATTATGCTACTCGTACTAATTTTATCCCCGCTAGAAGAAGAAAAAAATCTCGTACTAAAACCTTGATACTCTTTCAAATTCATTGAAAGAAAGTTCTTAAGCATAATGTACTCTAATATGACCACAACCAAAATAAAAAAGAATTCTAACATTATTACCTCAATCTATTTCGCCAAACCATTCAGACATCCTACTTCTGCGCGACAAAAAACCAACGGGTACTTGTCTCTGTCGGTTCCTTGTCCTCAAAGTCCGCATAGAGTTTGAAGGACTTAAATCCAGCCTGTTCCAGCAAAATATCATAGGTCAAGACTTCATAAGTCCTTTCCTCATGCACTTCATCGTGGCGACTAAAGGAACCGTCAGCCTCCTTGATAAAAAAGGTCAACTCATGCACGATGGAGTGAGGCGCCGCATCCTCATAGGTATCCCAGAGCATGGCGAAATCTTCCGCATTTTCATGGTAAGAATAACCAGGAAAAACCTCATCTGTCTGGTAGGTCGAGTGCACATCAAAGATAAAAACTCCTTCTTCATTAAGCGCATTGTGTACTTCCTTAAAGACGTCCCCTACTTCCACCTCATCCTGCATGTAGCAGATTGAGTCCGAATAACACGTGACAAAATCATATTTACCCGCCTTGGACAAATCCAACATGTTGCCTTCAATAAAATCAATCTTTTGCTTGGCCGATACTGCTCTCTTCTCCGCAATCTTCAGCATATCTGCACTCAAGTCCAGTCCAGTCACATCAAAACCAGCCTGAGAAAAGCGCACAGACTGGATGCCTGTCCCACAAGCCAATTCCAAGAGTTTCTTTCTCTCCTTGGTCTTAGGCAAATGACGCAGAGAAAAATCCGTCCATTTGTCGTATAAACTATCGTCCATCACAGCATCGTAAACAGCCGCAAAGGTTTCATAAGTCGCCATAAAACATGATACCAAGTCCGCCC